>Ga0307488_10002912_pt1 | contig 14402 bp, 9 predicted proteins | sample SB02metaG_FD_202248 | JGI IMG/M metagenome (GOLD analysis project Ga0307488, IMG submission 202248) | Sea-ice brine microbial communities from Beaufort Sea near Barrow, Alaska, United States - SB 0.2 | ecosystem: Environmental > Aquatic > Marine > Coastal | place: USA: Alaska | collected 2017-05-06 | reverse complement strand
ACGCGAAAGACGCGGCGACGCGACGCGACGCGACCGCTCGCGCCGCCGACGCGGAGGAAAGACGACGCGAGGCTGTTACAAACGAGACGCGTGAAAAGCTGGGCGCGCTGGAACGAAGAGCGCGCGCCGCGGAGGAAACCGCGTCGTTGGAGGCGGGAAAAGCGCACGCCGCGCATAGGGCCCAACTCGCCGCGGAAGAAGCGTCTTTGGCCGCGGAGCGCAGAGCGGTGGCGGTCGCCGCGGGCGTCGCCGGCGCGTTTGGCTTTGTCGCGTTTGGCGAAGTCGCTCGCGAGCATGAGCGAGGCGCGCACAACGTCTTCACCGCCTCCACTCCTACCAATCAAACCAGTCTCTGCTCCGCGTTCGACGCCGTCGCGGGAACGGCCAGAGTTACAGATTCGCAACAAACGTATTTCGTCCAAGGCGCTGTTGCACAAGCAAAGCTTGAGAAGTCTGCAAAGTCTGCAAAGGCAAAGTCTGTTCGCGCGCGGCGAATGGGTAAGACGCAAAGTCTCTTCGCGCCGGCAAACAAACCGCGCCCCGCCGGGTTGTTTCCCGGACCCGGACCCGTCGCAGACGACCGCGCGAGCGAGGTTTCGTTTGAATCCCCCGCCGAGCTCGGGAAACGGAAAACGACGCAAGCGGTTGACTCCGGTGACGTGGATAACGCGTTGGACGAAGCCGAAGTTGACGTGGATAACGCGCTGGACGGTTTCCAGACCTTTGGCGTACCGCCCACGCTCGCCAACGTCGCGACGTTCGCCAAAGACAACACAGCAACAACGTCGAGTGACTTTACCTTTGCGAAAACGCCCTCTGGGGAGTCGCTTTTCTCGGTGGATTTGTTCGCCGGCGAGTCGCCGAGTGTATCGCGAACCTCGATGTTCGCGGCGCGGCGAGCGGACGCGAGAAGAGCCGCCGCGAACGCCTCGCGAAACGCGGTGCGACAGTTGGACGCGAGGAATCGTACGGCGAAGCGTAAGCGAAGACGCGTGGAAGTATCAGTATCCAACGCTGACAAAACTCCGAGTACCTCTGTTGCTCCGCGCACGCCTTTTCCGACGGCAAGCGCGTCGCCTTTTTCGCCGCACACGGACGGCGGCGATTCGTTATTTTCAATCGACCTGGATGCGTTTCCCATGAATACTCCCGAAACCGCCGAGTTTGTGATCAGCGCCAACTCGCTCCTGGTGCGGCAGACGGACCAACACGACGTTCTCGGTTTGGCGGGTAAGATGCACAACCGGGTTTTGGCAAAAAAAACGCTCCGAGAAATGCAAAGGGTTTTGCGCGAGGAGAAAACGCAACGTGCCACACTTGATACTTCCGGTGATACTTCCAAAGGCGACACTTCCAGGTCGGGTACCCAGGAACTTACCAAGCAGCTGCAAGCGGCAGCTGAAAAGAGAACACCGAAAAACTCACCTCACCTCAAAAAGGGGTTTTCCATGAAAAGAAACGTGGAAACGAACCCGACCGAAATCCGGGGAAAGCTGTCTCGTTCTTTCGCTTTCGACGCACGCACGGGCCGGCGGGTGGTTTCGAAAACGCGAGCTGATTATTCAAAAGCAGGACCGTCTTCAGAAAAACCCGCGGCTAGGGCTATTACCGGTACTACAGGGGCTAAGATTATTGGTCCTATTACGGTACCCAGTCCGCCAAAACCTCAAACCTTCCGCGGCGGCGCATACCCGGTGTGGTTCCGGTTCCAGTTCCGAAAGTGGGTCGCTTTTTCGGAAAACGCGAAACTCACGCGACGCGTTTTTGCCGACGCCGTAACGCGCGTAGAGAGGAGGCGCGTTGAGGACGCGCAAGCGTTATTCAACATGTGTCGCGCTGTGTTGCGCAAGTGGCGCACGCACGCGGTGCGCACGTGGAGTGCGCGGCGCGAGCGACGAGCGTTGTGGCGCGCCAAAACGTTTCACGACGCGACGGTTTCGCTGAAACATTTCGTCGCGTGGGTCGTGTTTTTCGAAACAGCCGTGGCTGAAAAAAAAGTTGATGCATTTAAAAACTCTGCATTCCACTCCTGGCGCGCGCTTACAAAGCACCGTAATGAGGTGCGGCGACGCTTGTTGACGTACCGAGCGAAGAAACAGCTTGAGGTAACAATGGGCGTCGACAGCGGTACAAACCACCCGCTCTGTGTAGTCAAAGCGTGGCGGGCGTGGCGAGGCGTAGCGGCGACCGGTCGCGCCGCGACGCAAATGCGCCGAAAAGCGCTCAAGCGATTCATCTACCCAGTTTTGGCGTCGTGGCGAGCGGTGGTCATCGCTGCGCTCCTTGGCAAAGTCACGAGGGAGCTTCGGGTCGCGGTGCACGGTAGGAACGGGATTTGGCGCGCCTGGCGAGGCTGGGTTTTGGGGAAAGGGTCGGTGAGGCTCGCGACCGGCGCGAACGCGCCGACGCCGCCCGTTCCGCAGAAAAAATCCTTTTCCATTATTCCGCAAAAAAATAACGCATCTGTGCCATCGTTTGGTAACGGTGGCAGGGCCGTTTTCTTTGCCGGCGCGGTGGCGCGGCGAATCGTGCTGGGACGCGTCGTGTTCGCGGCGTGGCGCGGCGCCGCGAGTAGCGCGGGGGGGACGTCGATTGAGACGTCTTGGGAAATTGACTTGACTGTTGACGCGACGAGACCGAGACTGGTTACGGAACCAAACACGGTAGGTACCCAGACCCAAAACCTCTTGAACAACTCTGCGTACCTTGACCTGGACCCATCCGCTGTTCTTGCGGCCGCGGAGGCGCAATTTAGGGGCAATAGTGTAGGGCGGTTACCTCCGCCGCGCGCGCGGACCGTCGCCGCGGCGGTCGCCGCGGAGTTTGAGCAGGATTCCGACGGTGACGACCTCGTGTCGGAGCTCTCGGAGGTTCCGCCGATCGCGGGGGTCGACCCTGAGGTGTACGCCCGGGCGCGGCTGGAGTGGCTTCGGCGAGGAGAGGGGAGATAGGCGGACGAGATGAGAAATGTGAGGGCATCGAGGCGCCGAATAAGTTAGCAACACGTAGCATATACAGATAGACAAACACTCGCAGGGTAAACAAATATTTCTTGGACTATTTTTTTGGAACAACTTTTTCTTCTTTTCCGCCGTTGTTGACCTCGTCAGCCGATGTCGAACAAAGTGTCGACACCGCGTCCCACGTCGCGCATACCCTTGGCGCGCCGGTACCCGAACGGCGGCCGCGCTACGGTTGTGGGTATCCTTTACGCGCCATGGGTTTGTTCGCGCGGCGGCACAAACGTGCCCCGAGCATGGGGCAGCCGCTTCTTGACCAAGGCGACGAAGGGCACACGGACATTTTGCCCCCGAGTCCCGATTCCTTGCCGAAATCGGGCGCGGATGGTTTCGAGGTGCGTTGAATGTGCTGTGGAATGCGCCGCATCCCGCTTCCTGGTTGCGCATCATCTATTTTAGGGATATCAACGCGCGCGTCACGCTCGACCCAGCCCCTTCATGTCTGACGAGAACACACCACTTCCCGTCGCGGTCGCCCTTGTTGTTTTTAACGACCTATCTGGCGTTCGCCTCTCGCGTCGCCTCGCGGTTCTTTCGCTGACGTCCTGTCCACCGCCACCCGTGTGTCCTTCCCGAACCCAAACACAAAACACAAAACCCAAACCACGCAGTCCCCGAACCACGCCACGAAGAAGTGGATGCGGCGGACCACGCACGACCGCAAGTCCTCGTTCCAGCGCCCAAATCGAAGCCGAGAAAAGACGCAAGTGTTTTCGTATGCCGATCAGATGCGCATCCAGGCGCTTCAGGAGTACCAGCGGCGACTCGCGGAGCCCGTGAACCTTTCCAACGAGGTGCTGATTAACTTTTCGGACAGGATGATCGCGGAGCTCACGATGAACCCGTACAAAACATCTTTGGCGCTTTACTCGCAGACGTTCACGGCGAACGATTTCATCGAGTGGGCGATGAGCCAGCCCGAGGTGCGGGACCAGTGCGACGCTTTGTTCATCGGCAGCGAGTTGTTGACGCGGGCGGTTTTCCTGCCCGTTTCCCTGTCCGCCACGGAATCCCTGTTCTACTCCCCCACGTTAAAGGTTGGCACGACGACGTACCGGCTCGTCGCGAAGAAGAAAGCGCAGGTCGTGGCTGCTATTTTCGGCAAATCCGCGGTCGGCGGCCTCGCGCCCCTGGACGTTCCGGGGGACGCGAACGGGTTTGGCGGAAGCAATCACGTTTCGCCGACCGCCGCGACCTCCGGTGTGAATGGGTTTCAACCCGGTATGAAAAGGAACGGATTCACCGAACAAGACGCTCTTCGCCGGACCTCGTCCGACAGCTCTGGCACTGAAAAGAGTTCAAAGAAGGTCAAGTCCATTTTGAAAAGAAGGCACACCTCGGCCGCGCTGAACGACATCGCCGAGTTTGAACAAAGCCACCGGCGGTACCGGTGGCTCCCGCGCCGGGTTCGGCGAAGCGCGTTCAAGTTAAGACAGTGGACCCGGCGGCAAATTGCGCAAACGCGGAAAGCGTACCGCCGAGCCGCGTTCACCGCGTACGCGCCGGTCCGGGTGGCGAGGGTTTACTTGGGCGCACGGCTGGGGCCGCACGTTTTGTGTGCGTCGCTCGCGCCGCTGGCGTTGCTCCACTTTTTCCAAAACCTGCTCGCTGCGTGTTTGGTGTCGTACCTGTGCTGGCGGCACGTCATGACGTGTGATTCGCGGCAAAGAAGAGACTTGGAGCGCAAGGTAAAGAACGAGGAGCTCACGAAATTCCAAGGCCGAAGGGGGTTCGCCAAGCTGCACAAGGACGGCTCGGAAACCGCGGATTGGTGGAGCGAAGTGCTGAAGTCGTTCTGGGACGGGTGGCTGGAGTTTTGGCTCAACCGCCTTTTGACTAAAATTTTAACCAACGTGTTAGCGAAGGTCAAGCCCGCGTACCTGGAGATGCTTGAAATCTCCACTTTCAAACTGGGGGACTCGCCTCCCAAAATTATGAGTAGCCGGTGCTGGAAAGGCAACGAGGGGGAGACGATTTTGGAGTGGGACCTAGTGCTGGTACGTCTTGGGCCTTTCCCAAATCCCAAAGACTGTGTGCCCATGCAAGACTGACACTTTTCTTTTACAATCCAGGAAACCAAAAACATGAACATCACTCTCAGCGCAAAGGTGGGCGGCAGCAAGTTCGCGGTGCCGGTGCCGCTGCGGGTGTTCGTATCAGACTTGAGAATAGCGGGGAAGCTAAGGTTAGGTTTGTTCTGGACGCGACGCAAGGGGGGTCCGTATTTGAAACGGCTGCGGATTTCCTTCGTGGACGTCCCGCAACACTCGGTGAAAATAAAACCCATGACGTCGTCCTTCATCGACGTGCGGGATTTACCCGGCGTGGATAACCTGATTGAAAACGCCCTGAACAAGGTACGGCCTTGGGCCTTGGAACCCAAATCCCGGCCTCCCTGTTTTATCTCTAACGCGCCTGTGACTGTTAGACGACCGATGGCCGGTGACTGTTGACCAGGCCATCGTCCAATACACGCCTGACACATATGGACTGACACTTTTCTGGCACAATCACGGTAGTTGTTCACCAACGTTTTAGTGGAACCCAACTGCGTTAACTGGGACGTGGAGAAGTGGTGGGTCAACCGCCCGGCGGCGCTTGCGCTGGTCGGGGGGGTGATGGGCGCGGACGGGGTTATTCGTCCGTTACAGGGCCACGGAACCTCCGGAACGCTCACCCTGGAGGAACTCGAGTTGAGAGCGGAGGCGGAGCGGATTCAACTGGCGAAAGGATCCTCCGTGTCCTCCATGCTCGCCGCCGGCGCGGGGTACGCGAAGAAACCCACGCTCTCGGTGTCCATCTCCGTGCACCTGGCGGAGATGGAAACCGTGGCGGACCCTAGCGCGGTGGTGAGTTACTTCGTGAAGATTAAGAGGGGGGTGAAGAAACACACCACGGACGGCGCCAAGGCGACGCCGGTGGAGACGCTGGTGAGCGTCGGGCAAGACTCGTCCGGGGCGCACAGCCGCGGGTCGTCAATAGGGGGCGACAGCGACGACGACCGGGCACCTCTAGGAGGGCGATCGCCTGGGAGAACACCAACGAAAGAGCTGTTCCACGACGCCAAGGAAAACGGCAAATCTGGCCGGAGCGCCAGCGCGGCGGGGACAAAGGATAAAAACGCGCAATTGCGTCGCAAATCCGATTTCCCCGAGGCGTACGGGGGGGGGCCGCACGGCGGGGAAACCGTGGCGAAGAAGTGGATGTGTCGCCCTGTGTGGGAGGAGTTCGTGCGGCTCGACGCATATGACAAGGAAATTGACGCCGCGGTTTCGGTGAAGGTCTTGGCGGCGAGCACCCGGGGGTCGCGAAGCAAATCCGTGTTGGGCGAGGGCGTGATTCCAAACGTCCTCGCGTACGCGGACGGCCACCTGCACACCGTGCAGGTACCGGTGCAGCACCCGCGGTCGCTTTTGGTGGTCGGGGTGATTCACCTCAGGGTGCGGTGCACGAAACTCAACGAGCACGTCGTGGCGAAAGGCCGTGATCACAACCCCGACGCGAGTCTTCTAACAGCGCCGCAGACGTACACGAAACAGTTCGCTTTGAACGCGGCGGACGTTTTGTCATCAGGCGCGAGCGGCATGGCGTTTGTCGCGCGCGCCGGGTTGGGAACCCTGAATCCGATTCCCAAGAAGTACGTGGACGGCGCGGCGAGCGGTATTTCGCGGGCCGCGGTTGCCGCGATCAACGAACCCGCACGGCAGGGAAGGTGGGCGTTCCGTTCGATTTACAAAAACGCGTGCAAGATGTACATGGGCAAGGCGAAGGTAAGTATTTCCCATTTTCCACGTTCCGCCTCCCTGATTGCCCATACGAGACGTTAACCACTTTCTTTTGTATCGGGCCAGTACAACGCAAAGAAAACCGAAAAAGTGGAGCGCCTTCTGGAAGCGGCGAAACGCGCGGCGGAGTACGGCGCAGCGCTACAGGCGAGCGAACTGAACGCGCGCATGGAGCGGTCCATTTTGAAGGAAAGCAGACGCAAGGAAAAGCATAGCCGACGAGTTAGCGTTGACTCCGCCGGGGAGCCGAGTAGTGGGTACATCAGCGGCGACTCGCTTATTGGCGCCGTGGACGAAACCGGGGCGGAGCGCGTGCCTGATTCTGACTTTTCGGACCAGGATTGAAGTTGAGTACTTGAGGAGTACTCGAGGAGTGCGGTGCACGAATCTCAACCCTAAACTCAAACCCTTCGGACCAGGATTGAAGAGGAGTTATTTTTTTTTTGCGACTGGCACGGATCGGCTGTACCAACCGCTTCGCTTGACTTCAAATTCACAACAGCCCGGGGGGTTATGCACTCAATTTACGTATCCCTCACGCCCTTCGCACGGCAGGTGGGATGTGCTCCAGCGCCTCCATCGCGGTCACCGAGTTTCCCCGCACGACAACCATCCCCAGCGCCTCTTCGTCGCCGCCGTCGTTGACGCACTCGTCCAAAACGAGGTTCAGGAACTGATCGAACCCGCGAAGCACGCCCACCACACCGCGGTTGCCGTTGAGTTTCAGGCGGAGCTTCTTGTCCATGTACCTGATGAGGTGGGGGTGGGGGTGTTCTGGGGTCAGCGCGGGCGAGAAGGTGGGAAACCAGCCGGAAAGCGAGCCAGGAGGAAGCGTCCACGGGCCACCGAGCCGGACGAAACCCGAGGAACCCTAGGGCGAAAACCAAGAAATGCGCGCGATGCTGCGAAAAAGACGATCCCGGGGGATCACAGTCGTGGAACGAGGAAGACGCCGCGTCTTGACTCTTCGGAATCAAACCCATTCACCGGACGTACTGTTTGAGCTCGGGAACCGCGACACCCATCTCGACGAAATCGCGCGCGCGCTGTGGGGACCGAGCGCGTGTGAGTGTGATCGGCCGTGCGCCCACTTTTTTCCAAATTAGAAAATACTCAAAAGACTTAATTATTAGCACCCAAAATGCGAACAGCAAAACCGTTTACGAACGAACAAAATCGGAATGCAAAGATTTCGCGGGCGCGTCGGAGGGCCCTCCGCCTGACGGTATCGTTCGGTCTCGGGTGAAAGCCACGCATCACACCCACAACACGGGATTCATACGGGAAGAACCGTCGTCGTGTCTCATCAACTGGCCGTTTTTCTTTCACAACACTTTTTCTACACAGACAAAAAAACGTCAACTCACCGCGACGTCGGCGTTTTGTTCTTTTCCAAATTCGGCGCGATCCCTTTTTTCGGCGCGATGGGAACCGCCTTCCCGCGCGTCGCACTGACCGCTTTCTTTCGTGCCTTCGTCCCTGGTTCGATTCCGTGAGGAGGAGGTTTGTTTTCCTTTTCCTTTTCCTTCCCGCGTGTAGCACGCACCAACTCCAGGGCTTCCAGGGAGTCGTACCCTTTCGCGGCGGCGTTTAACAGAAAGTCCTGACTAGTCGTCTCCATCGAAACCTCAACCCGCCCCCCGTCCCCGAGTGCGTACCGCCACCGCCACGACGGAAACGGTTCCTCACCAAGGTCGTACCACATTTCCACCACGCCAACTCCGTGTTTGGAGGCCGGCCGAAGCGTCAGCAGAGTTTTCGGAGGCACTTTGTACGTAACGTCGCCTCGCAACGAAACACCGCATGCGTCGAACTCGCCGGAACCTTCCACGACGATGGCGCATGTTTCAAGCCTATGCAGTGTCGCGGACCACGCCTCACTGCCCCTCGCGCTCCAGTCCACGCCCTTGTTTCGTACGGAAACCGACCGAAGGCGCACTCGGCCGCACGCGCGGTCGTCGAAAACGGTAAGGAGGGATTTCTTGGACGGCGAGTCGGGAGACGTTTTCGACCCGTTTGTGGAAGCCGCCGTGGCGCGGTACGCGTTTTCCTTCACTCCCCCGAGCGCCGCCGTCGCCGAGACCAACAACGACCCGTCCACCGTGACGTCATCCCACTGCAGCTCCGCGCACTCCAGCCGGACCTCCGCGCGGTCGTGTAACACCCCGCCGCGCATCTTTTGCGAAATCACGTCCCACAGCGGGCCGAACGCGGGGAGGCACGTGAAAATAAACCCCGGGCCGTTTTTTAAATAGGAAGGAACGTCGCCTGATACGATAAAAAAGAAAGTGTCAGTCGGTCGTGATGTGTATGAGGGATTGGAAAGGGTATAGGTGTGGGTATAGTATTACTAGCCATACAGGGCAGTAATCAGTCGGCGGAACGTGGTAGGTGGGAAAGGCCCTTACCGCCTTCGGGCGCCGGGTGCGTCACGCCGCACGCGTCCAACAAGTCCCCCGCGTTCCGCAACAGGTCCAGAAAGCTGCCATCCGGGGTCTGCGCCAGGTTCTCAGGGCTAGCTGGCTTGTTTGGGTCCCGTTTTTTCTTCGCGGACGAAGTGATCCGCTTTCGGCTGCTGTACACCACGAACGTGGGTAAGTCGCCCCACTTTTCTGGGCGCATTTTCTCACCAGGGCGCTCCGAAAACCCCTCAAGCGCGTCCGCGATGTTCTGCATCGACGTTTCCAGCCGGCCTCCTTTGGTACCGTCGCTCGTGACCGGTTTTGAAAGGTTCACCAGCATGCCCGGAAACGCGCCTCGCGGTGACTTTTCAAGCGCCCGGCGAACGTGCTCTAGCCCCACGTAAAGCACGTTGGTGTTCGCGGGAAACCGCGCTTCCTTGGATAAGGGCGACACCGGTTCGTCCGAAATCCCGCGCTCGCGCAACACCGTGTACTCCACGTTGCTCACGCCGTACGCGTACTTCCCGGTCACGGGGTCGGGGCCGCGTTCGGTTAACACGTTGACCCCCTCCGCGGCGCCCAGGTGCCGTTCACAAGATGCGAACCCCATGGCTTTGTTTCCGGTCGCGCCGACGCCGCTGAGCGCCAAAATCGTCGTGTCTGTGCCAGCCATGGGGTTCGTGATTTGCCGCACCACCGCGCCGGTGCGGTTCTGATACCGGGCAAACAAAGTGTCAGTCGGCGAGGATGGGTGTGTCGTATTGGGCGTGTATTGGACGATGGCCTGGTCAACAGTCGCCGGCCATCGGTCTGAACAGTCACCAGCGTTAGAGGTAAAACAGTGCGTTTGTGACGTACATAGCAGTTGCTGCCGTACGGGTAAACGTTACGGAACGTGGTACACTGAAAGAGGGGCGGTAAACAAAGGTGTGTGTCGGATTTGGGACCGCCGCGAAACACGCACCTTCGCACCCAGCCACGTGAACACGCCGTTGTCGTGCATGAGTTTCCAAATCGCGCCGTGCCCGCCGGGTTTCAGGGAAACGGCCATTTCCTTGTTCGTATCAACCACCCACTTCCCGCCTTTCACGGTGACCACTGGCACGAGGGGTTGCTCGAAAAGACGAAACCCGTTCTCGCCCCGTCCAAAAAAGTCGTTGCGAGCGATCAAACCCGAAATCCGCCCGTGGTTCCCTTTCGCCGCGCTTGTCATGATACACACGGGCGTGCGGAGTTGTTCCCCGAACACCTTGTAATACAGCCACTCTCTGGCGGTTAAGTCCCGTAAAAGCCCTTCTAGTAAGCTCCGGCCGTCGTACTGCAGCAACGCCGCGGGAAGAGGTTCGCCCGTCGCGGGGTCCGTCAAACCAAGCCGGTCACCGGCCCCGCCGAGCGGGTATATCTCCGCCATCTGGGGCAGTGTTTGTAGTCCCCAGGACGCCGCTAAGCGCGCGTACTCGCCACCGCCCTCGCGCAAGTCGGGACCGGGAGGGACGTGCATTTGCAGGGTTTCTCGTTCCCGGCCGGTTTCTTTACCTCGGCGGCGGCTGGAGACGGTACCGTTGATGGTAGGACGCGTGTCAACCGGTCCGCTCGCTTCGTGTGTCGCTTCCAGCGCACCCGCCGTCGTCGCCGCCGGCCCGCCGAACGCCTGGTGAATCAACTCCAGCGCCGTGAATTGGTACCCCACCACCCCCCCCAGCATGTCGTAGAACGACTCCACGTTCCGAAGCACAGAGCACAGCGGAAGAAGCGCGTTCGCGACGTGCACCGGGTCACCCGAGTCGGGTACCAAAACTTCACCCTGCCCGACCGCCACGACGCACTTCACCAGGTACGCGTCTTCCGTGGCGATGTTGGACAGCACCCGCGCCACCGGGCCGTTGGCGCGCATGAACCGGACCACGGCCGGGTCCGCGGACACCACCGCGTCCTTCGCCGCGAGGTCGCCGTTCGCGCGTAAAAGCGCATCCCGCAAAGGACGCAGCCGTTCGAGCTCCAGGCTCTGTGACTCGAAGTCCTCCAAACGCTCACGCGCCTCGGCCCCGATATCCCGAGGCCCACCCAAACCTGCCAATTCGGCAGGCGCGCGGTTGGCGGGCTCGGATACTGCGCGAGGGGTTCGTGAACTCAAACGAGTGATTTTACTCCCCCAAGCCCTTGGCGAAACCAACCCCGCGCGTGCGCCATCGAAACCCAACCGGTCCCGGCCGTACAACCAGGGTGTCCGCCCCGTGCCACTGGCCTCCGCGGATCTTCGCATAAGCCGTGTCCGATCTTTGGCGCTCGCGAACGGCGAGGCGTGGGACGCGAACGCATTGGGTTGCGACGCGCTGGCTGCCATCGCCGGCAGCATCGTATCGCCCCGTCGACGCGGACGCCTTGAAAATCAAAGCACCCGCTTTGGTGTTCCAGGTACGCCGCGACAGGTCGAGTGAGGCGTGCCGGGGACCATCACCCATACACCCATCCCGAGTTTTGCACCGGTGGCTGAAAATTCGTTAAATGTTCATTTTGTCGCGGGAAACGGCGAGCCATTGGTGGAATGGATGGAGAGGTTCGAATCGACCGAGAAGCGAGAACAGAAACGAATAAAATCAGTTTTCAACTCAACGTCCCGGACTCGGCACCAAACGCCCGCGCGGGTGCGTCCCGGGACGCCTTCCCCCGGGGATGACGTCGTCCCGGTTCTTCGCGCACGCGTCCACGTCGGGTACTGATGCGGCCGTTCGCGTGTCACCCACCGCGCGGCTTGCAGCCAGCGAGCGTGTCCGCGCGCTGCTGCGCGAGGTTCGGGAACGTCGCCATGGCGATGGACGACTCGAAAAGGACACCGTTGGAAGGAACAATTCGTGGTTAAAGTCCGAGGATGTGGTCCCAGACACGACCGGTGATGACCCTGGTGAGGATGGTGATTTTTGTGCTATTTGCTTAGACACCCCGCGCGTGCCCGCGGTGCTTTGCGGGACGCAAGGGGACGCTTTAGGGTGTTCTTCTGCGGCGAATCATGTTTTTTGCCTGGACTGCGTGGAAAGGTGGTCGTCCGTGACCAACGCGTGCCCTCTTTGCAAATCAAAGTTCAGCGAGATCCGGTGGGCGGACCAAACATCGGGTGCCCAGCGCAGTCGTGCCGTGACACCAAAAGCAGCACCCGATTCGGATGACGAAACCGCCCAAGTCTTGGCGCGCGAGCTGGAACGATTGGAAAATACTTTGTGCGAAGCGTGCGGTTCGGGCGACGACGAGTCCAACATTTTACTCTGCGACGGGTGCGACGCCGGTGCGCACACACGGTGCTGCTGGCCGCCGTTACGAGCCGTGCCCCTTGACGAGTGGTTCTGTCCATCCTGTGACGGGGAAGATGAAATTTTGAGATGGCCCGAGCGTACAAGAGGCGCGCCGACGCCGACGGTATCGCAGGCGCCGCGCCGGCTTCTTCCGCGAGTGCAGTGGCGCCGGCGGAGGGAGTGGTACCAGGCGTGGCAGGCGTTCCACGCCGCCACGAGGGACAAGGAAGAGTCGAGTGCGAAACGCAAACAGGAGGCCGAGACACCGCCGAAGAAACCGCCGAAAACGTTTGAACTGTTTGATGTGAAGAAAACGTTTGAAGAGTTCAAGTTTGGAGGTAGTAGTAGTCTAGGTATCTAGTGTGGTTCGGGTTAGGGTCTAAGTCGCGGTGTTTAGCTGTTTACACGCCAGTTGTTCCTACGCATACGTTCTCCCTGGACTCAAAACACTAGCTTATCCGCGTGCTGCTGCTGGTGTCCGTGACGGGCATGTCCCGTCCCTCGGGCGGTTTCAGAAACGCGCGCTCGTTGAGGTACGTCGCCGTTCGCGTCACCACCGGCCGTACGTCGGGGTCGTCTTTTTCCGGGTAGCGTTGCGAACAAGGTCAGTGTTCCGTCTTACCGTATGAGCAAACAGTCGTGATTGTGATGTGAGTGGTTGTCGTGTATGATTCGGTATACCCGGGGACGTACCTTTCTCCACGAGTTTCGGAATGAAGTCGCTCTGTACCAGGCGTAGCAGTTTGTGAAACTGTTTCCCGTACGCCGCGTTCATCGCGAAACCGGCGTGTTTCAGAAACGCCTCCAACGCCGTGGCGCTGAACCTGTTGGGGGGTATTTTGTTCAGCAAGCGCGATACCCAGCTCCAAGCTTGCGCCAAACCGTGCGCGTGCTTCGCGTTTTCGACTTGCGTGTACGCGGCGTAGAAAAGCATGAAGCCTCGGAGTCGCAAACACGTGCTGTCGGTGTTTTCCAGCTTGGGAGGCTCACCGTGGTTTATCCCTGACTGGTCTTCAGCGTCGACGTACCCCATCAGCTTGAAGTACTCCTGGTCGCTAACGTACCGCCCCTCCACGAACGGGTAGTACTTCGGCACCGCCAGGACGCAGGATTCGTGAAGCAGGGCTATTAGTAATTGCCCAAACGCCGGGGCGAACACTGACACCCGCACGCTCACCTCGGCAAGCGCAAACGCGAACCGATTCAACTTGGAAACTTGCGAGTCGCACTGCGTGAGGACGCGCTTGCACAGGGAAAGAACGCAAAACGTGCGCTGGGGGTCGTTTTTCACTTGGTGAAGAAACTGGCAAATGTCCGTGGCTTTTTGTTCGATTTGTTTCTTCGTCGCCGCGATTTGCGTCACGTGTACCGTGATTTGGTTGTTCAAAAGGCGCCGCTCCTTCTTCGCAACCGGCGAGGAGGCGTACTCCGCAACAACGGCTCGCGCATCACGCAGCGCCGACGCGAAGTGGCCCTCCGCCGCGCTCGCCTCCGCGCTGGTTTGGATCTTAGGCACGGCGCCGGCGGGACGACCGGAGCTCGACCCGGCGCCGGCGCCAACACCGGTACGTCGCGCCTGGTCAGCCGCAGCGGACGCAGCCTGCGCGTCCGCCTTGGCCTTGGCTTCAGCCGCAGCGGCGGCACCGGCGGCGCTCGCCGCCGCCGCCGCCGCCGCTTCCAGTCTCCGCTTCTCCGCGCTCTCCGCTTCCGCGTGGGCGCGCGCCGCCGCCAAATGCGCCGCGTTCGCCTCCGCCTCGGCTTTCGCCTTCGCCGCGGTCTCCGCCGCAGCTGCATCCGCGCGGAGCACCACTTCCACCGCCGCCGCGTCCCGCTTCCACCGCGCGTCCATCGCATCCAGGGCCTCCCGCTCCTCGCGCTCCGCCTCCGCCGACTCCGCCGACTCCGCCG
>Ga0307488_10002911_pt1 | contig 14404 bp, 11 predicted proteins | sample SB02metaG_FD_202248 | JGI IMG/M metagenome (GOLD analysis project Ga0307488, IMG submission 202248) | Sea-ice brine microbial communities from Beaufort Sea near Barrow, Alaska, United States - SB 0.2 | ecosystem: Environmental > Aquatic > Marine > Coastal | place: USA: Alaska | collected... | reverse complement strand
CGCCGGTGTAAAATTCACCCTTGGAATTGTGCGCCCATTCCGCATCGAGTTTTTGAAACGACGGCTTGGAATTCAGCTCTCCGGCGCGCGTTTTCGGAAGCGGCATATCCGCCGGATCGTAGCGTTCCAAAAACTCAGCAGGCGGATCAAACGGGTGATGCGGCGCGAAACAATTGAAGGTGAAAAACCACGGGCGGTCTTTGTTTTCGGTAATGAAATTGATCGTTTCCTCAGCACACCAGGTGGTTTGATGATGCTCTGTCGGAATCCCGTTTTTCCAATACGCACTGCCGGAAGGCGGCTGATTGTAAAGCTCTTCCCACGACTTTCCTTTTCGCGAAAGCCAAGCGGTATAGCCATTGGCATCGTCCCAGTCGGGCTGCGGGTGATGGCTCCAATGAAAATCATGATACCCGTCGTCGATCCGTTTCTCGATTTTCTGATCCGAACACGATGCCAGATGCAGCTTCCCCGCAAGCCCACATCGATAACCTGCATCGGCGAACATCTTCGGCAGTAATATTTCATCCGCCGGCATTTGCTGACCATTCTGTCGACAACGAGTTGTCCGCGGATAGCGACCAGTCAGAAAGCTCGCGCGACTGGGAGTGCAGACAGGGCTCTGGCAAAACGCATTCGAATAAGCAACGCCTTCGCCGATGAGACGATCGATATTCGGCGTATTGATTTTCGAATTCCCCAGCGCACGAATCGTGTCGTAGCGCTGCTGATCAGTCGTGAGCCAGAGAATGTTGGTGGGGCGTTTTTCAGGCATAGGAATTAGATTGGCAAGACGGCATCATGTTCCTGAACTCTGGACATGATCAAAGCATTTTTCGCGGCAATTATTGGAGCTTTCATCGCATTCGCATGGACAAGCTTTTCGTGGAAGGTGCTTCCGTTCCATGGGGAAAACCTCAATCAATTTAGCAACGAAGCAGAGATTTCTGCCGCATTGAAAGCGGGTGCTGAGACGCCGGGAATTTATATTATCCCGGAAGATCAATCGCTTTCTCACGAGGCAAAAAGGAAGCCATGAAAAACGGACCTTTCGTTTTTGCGTCGGTTCGATCTGGAGCGAACGCAGATTATTCGACGAACAAATCGATGGTTCGCGGTCTCACTGCGACCATCGTTGCAGGATTCATCATGGCGATTCTACTCGGAGCCGTTGCGCCGCGCCTAAATTACACTGGCCGGGTTTTTTACGTCATTTTGATCGCTGTTTTTGTGGCGATCGTCGGAACGTATCTGAATCAAATTTGGTGGGAATTTTCCGTCGGTCACGTTTTGACTGACATGTGCGACATTGTAATCGGCTGGGAAATCGCAGCGCTTTTCATGGCCGGAATGATCAAAGGCAAATCGGCTGCAGCAAAGTAAGACGGAATCGCGCGATTCATTCCTTTTAGCGGGTTAAAAATTCGTGGTAGATTCGCGCCCCATGAACCGCTTTTTTCTTACCCTCGCGACACTATCGCTCCTACTAACAGGGTCCATTTTCGCCGACGGCCCCGCTGACAATAAAATCGAAAACGTTCGGCGGATTCCTCCACTCGGTGTTGAAGTACCCGAGGCAGAGGCGACCGTGCTTCGTGCAAAACTCGATGCCGTCGCGGCGGAAATTGCCACGTTGAAGAAAGAACTGGCCAAGTCGCCTGAGTTTCTCGAACTGATTCCTGACGTTGAAGTCTTCCACCGCGCAGCGCATTGTGCACTGGAATATCAGGAATTTCAAAAGCCGGCCGAGATCAAACTCGCCTTGGCCCAACTCGACATTGCATTGGAACGCGCCGCTTCGCTTCGCAAAAAAGAAGCGCCCTGGCTCACACAAACCGGTCCGGTCGTGCGCGGATTTCGTTCGAAGTTGGATGGCACCGTTCAACCTTACGGCGTCAATATTCCAAAAAATTATACGTTCAACGGCCAAAACGAATGGCGGCTCGATTTTTGGTTTCACGGTCGCGGAGAAAGGACCAACGAAGTGGCTTTCATCAACGGACGTCAGCGCGGTGGTGGCGGGAAACTGAATCCGAAAAATGCAATCATTCTGTATCCCTACGCGCGGTTTTCGAATGCGAATAAGTTCGCCGGTGAGATTGATTGTCTCGAAGCTCTGGAGCACGTGAAAGGCTTTTTGCGGGTCGATGAAGATCGCATTGTGAATCGTGGATTTTCCATGGGCGGAGCCGCTTGCTGGCAATTTGCAGTGCACTACGCCGATCAATTCGTCGCCGCAACACCCGGCGCCGGGTTTTCCGAAACACCCGATTTCCTGAAGACATTTCAAGGCGAAACACTCGATCCCAAGCCGTGGGAAAAGACCTTGTGGCGTTGGTATGACTGCACTGACTGGGTCGCCAATTTGTCGAACCTGCCGGTGATTGCTTATTCAGGTGAACTCGATAAACAAAAGCAAGCGGCTGACATGATGGCTGCGGCTTACCAAAAAGAAGGCATGGAAATGGTCCACATCATCGGGCCGAAGATGGCGCACGCGATGGACAACAAATCCATGGCAGAGATCGAGCGGCGACTCGAAACCATCGTGAAAGCCGGCCGCGCGCGCGTGCCGCATGTAGTGCGATTCAAAACCTACACGCTTCGCTACAACCGGATGCATTGGATCACCGTCGATGCACTTACCGAGCATTGGGAGCCTGCCACGATCTCTGCTGCGTTCACTCCGCCGAACAGCATCAAAGTGAACCCCGAAGGCGTTGATCGATTCACGATCGAATTCGCGCCAGGCGAATGCCCTGTCCCGATCGGGTTTCCCGTTACCGTTCAATTTCCAAACGGCGGTGGTCCTTGCCCATCTGTTTTGTCCGATGGCTCGTGGAAATGTGCCTTCCAGCGCAACGGCGAAAAGTGGGACATTGTCGCAAACCCAGCCGAAACGACCGGTCTGAGAAAACGTCACGGTCTCTCCGGCCCAATTGATGATGCGTTCATGGACTCCTTCATGATGGTGACGCCAACTGGCCATCCGTTAAATGCCGAAGTAAAAAAATGGACCGATTCAGAATTTGATCACGCGGTCACTCACTGGCGTCAGCAAATGCGCGGCGATGCCCGAGTGAAAGCTGATACTGAAATTTCAGAGGACGACATCGCCAATCATAATCTCGTTCTCTGGGGCGATCCGAAATCGAACTCCGTTCTCGCAAAAATCATCGATCAGCTTCCCATCACATGGAATGAGAAAGAGTTAAAAATCGGAGAGCAAACTTACGATTCCACCAAGCATGCCATCGCCATGATCTTTCCGAACCCGCTGAATCCAGAACGTTATGTCGTTCTCAATTCAAGCTTCACCTATCGCGAATACGATTATCTGAACAACGCCCGCCAGACTCCGAAGCTACCCGATTGGGCGATCATTGATTTCACCGAACCAGCTAACAGCCGCTGGCCGGGTGGAATTCCTTCAGCTGGATTTTTTGATGAGGGTTGGGGTGTGAAAAGTCAGTGAATGGTCTATTCTCTGGGCGAATAATTTTCGGTAATGACCCAGCGCGATTTCAACAAACTCCTCCGCAACGTTTCGCGCTCGTTTTATCTCTCGATGCGTTTTCTGCCGGGAAAAATGCGCGGGCAGGTCAGCTTGGGCTATTTGTTGGCACGCGCTTCGGACACGTTAGCCGACACGGCCAAAGCGCCCTTGCCAGTGCGAATCGAAACGCTGGCGAAATTTCGCGAAGCGGTTCTGAATGATGAACCCCTTCCGCGACTCGACACCTTCTTTCGGCAACAGTCTCATGCGGGAGAAAAGGCGCTCCTGAAACAGCTCGATGATTGCCTCGTCTGGATGAAGCAACTCAATGCTATCGATTATGAATCCGTCCGCGGAGTGTTTGATAAAATTACCCAAGGTCAGCAATGGGATTTGAAAAAGGCGGCGGAGATTCGCCAGCGACCCGTTTCTCACGAAGAATTGGAGCAATACACCTACTCAGTTGCCGGTTGTGTGGGCGAGTTTTGGACGCGAGTGGGGTTTGATAATCTGGGTAAAAAATTTGCCGATCCGGAAGATCGCGAAGCATTGATGCATTCCGGAAAAATGTTTGGTCAGGGACTGCAACTGATCAATATTTTGCGCGACATCGGCGAAGATCTGGAAAACGGGCGTTGTTACCTTCCCGTCGAAAAAACGATCCAACAGGGTCTGATCGATGAACCAACCCTATTGCTTCGTGAAATGCGTTTTTGGCAGGCGACCTGCCGCGGCTGGATCGGCGAAGGTTGGAATTACCTCGAAAAAGTCCGCCATCACCGCGTGCGATTTGCGACAGCGCTGCCATTGATTATCGGAGAACGAACCCTCGCCCGACTCGAAGCAGAAGGCGAAAAAGCGCTCTCAAAACGCATCAAAATTGATCGGAAAGAAGTGAAACAGATCCTCTGGAAAGCGTGGTGGGCGCGGAAGAGTGTGGATCGACTTCGTGAGATTTGATCCCATTTCGCGCCAGTTGACCGGAGCTTGCAATGAGCGCCTCTTTTACGTGTGAAAAAAGTCTCCCTTACGGTGGCCATTTTGATGGCTTCCCTTCTTTCTGCCTCAGCCGCAGATAAACCCGATCCGCTGGCGATCTTGCAGGAGAATTGCGTTCGCTGTCATACGCCGGCGAAGCGCAAGGGAGACTTGGTGATGAACTCGCGGGACTCTCTTTTGAAAGGTGGAGACACGGGAGCTGCTTTCGTCGCTGGCAAATCCGGCGAGAGTTATCTGATCGAGACGTTGTTCCCCGATCATGATTCGCACATGCCGCCGAAGGGCCAGCTGGAGCCCCCGGAAATCGCAGCTCTGGAACGCTGGATTGATGACGGTGCGAAATGGGATGATGCAAAGTGGAAATCACTCAACGAGCCAAAGATCGCGGACGTAAAGCTCACAGCGATTCCAGAAAATTATCTGCCGATTCTTGCAATGGCTCTTTCGCCGGATGGAAAATGGCTCGCGGCCGGCCGGGCGGATTCGATTGATGTTTACGAAGTCATTCCCAACGAAGATCCCAAAAAAATTCCCACGTTTGAACTACGAAAATCCCTGAAAGGTCATCAGGATCTTGTGCAGTCACTGGCCTTTTCTAACGACGGAAAACGGCTCGCCTCAGGTGGTTTTCGAAAACTGATCTTTTGGAAAGCCGCTAATTGGTCGCAGGAACGAATCGTTGAAGGTAAGGAAATGTTTCGGGGGCGGCTCACGGCATTAGCGTTTTCGAAAGACGGAAAATCAGTTCTCGCTGCGGATTCACTTCCTGCTCAATCAGGAAAAATTCACTCTGTGGAAGTGGCGTCCGGGAAGATGAAAACGGTCGTGAAATCAGCTCACGACGACTCGATTTTTGATCTCGAATTCAGTCCTAATGGTTCGAAATTTGCATCGGCGTCAGCAGATAAACTGGTTATCATCCGCGATGCAAAAACCTTTAAAACGGACATCACTTTGGAAGGCCACACGGGTTACGTGATTTCCACGGCATTTGGCCCGGAAGGAAAACGAATCGCCACAGCGGGTGATGATGAAGCCATCAAAGTTTGGGAAGTGAAAACCGGGAAACAGGTCAGCAGTTTTTCGACGAAGAGCTCCGGGCCGGTGAATGGATTGGCCTGGACAGTTGATCCTGCCAAAACCAAATCGAAAGCCGACGAAAAAGACGAGAAGAAAAAAGAGGCGATAAACACCGATCGAATTGTCGCCATCAACCAGTTGGGAAAACCGGGAACGTTTACTGATTTAGTTGAGCATCAAGGAGAACAACGATCGACCGGAGCTCGCGAGAAAGCTCATATTTCGGCGGAAGAACCGCTCGCTTCGATGGCCTATGACAAATCATCGCTGATGCTTTTCGCCGGAACAGAAACCGGAGCGATTTTTGTTTGGGATAAAGACGGAAAACGAGTTCTAAAATTGGATCCACCCGCAATGAAAGTCGCTAAAGCTGAAGAAAAAAAATGAAGACCGTTATCTCTACATTGCTTTTCATCATCGGAATCTGCGGACCTCTTCGGGGTGCCGAACCCCCCACCGTTTCATTCAACAACGATGTGCTGCCCGTTCTAACGCGTGCAGGCTGTTCGGCAGGAAGCTGTCATTCGAAATCCGGCGGGCAGAATGGATTCGGGCTTTCAATTTTCACTTATGATCCCGATGCCGACTATCACGAAATCGTTTTCGATGCGCGTGGCCGCCGGATTTTTCCAGCCGCTCCCGAGAATTCCCTGCTTCTTCTGAAAGCAACCAACACGATTCCGCACGAAGGCGAAAAGCGATTCGCGGTCGATTCCGATTTCTACAAAACGCTCAAAAAATGGATTTCTGAAGGCGCTCCCCGCCACATTCCAAATGAGCCGACCTTGGATAAAATCACGGTTTCTCCGCCGGAAGCGGAATACAAAAAAGGAACGGCGCGCGAGATAAAAATCACCGCCCACTACTCCGACGAAAGCACCCGCGATGTCACCGGCCTCGCCGAATACCAATCAAACGAAGTTGCTTTTGCCCAAGTCGATCACGACGGAAAAATCACGGCAGGAACAGTTCCGGGAGCCGGCGTTATCATCGTTCGTTATATCGACAAAGTCAGCAATACACGCGTCACGATTCCACCCGATACAGTTCTGCCGGATGCCACTTACGCCAACCTCAAGACGAACAACGAAATCGATCACTACGCTTACGAGCGCTTCAAGAAATTGGGTTTGATGCCGCCAGAGCCGTGCACGGACAGCGAGTTCATTCGGCGGGCGACACTCGATACGATTGGCAAATTACCAACCGCAAAACGCGTTGAATCATTCCTAGCTGACAAGTCGCCTGACAAACGGAGCAAGCTTGTTGATGAATTGCTTTCAGATAAAAACCGAATCGCTTACGGAGATTATTGGGCCACAAAATGGGGTGACCTTCTCCGACCCAACACACAACGCGTCGGGACGAAACCGGTCTATTTGCTAGATGATTGGATCCGCCAGAAATTTCGCACCAACACCACTTGGGATAAATTCGTGAAGGAGCTGCTGACCGCTCAAGGCAGCACTCATGACTACGGCCCCGTCGCCATTTTTCGAGACAAACGCGAGCCTGCCGACATGGCAGAGTTTGTGAGCCAACTGTTTCTTGGAATCCGGTTGAACTGCGCTCGCTGCCATCATCACCCTTCCGAGAAATGGGGGCAGGACGACTACTACTCGATGGCCGCATTTTTTGGATCGATGAAACGCAAGGGCCAGGGGATTTCAGCACCGATCTCGGGCGAGCCTGAATACTGGTGGTTTCAAGCCGGCGGCGAAGTGAAACATCCTGTATCCGAGGCCGTCATGAAACCCAAAGCACCAGACGGCCCGGAGTTTCCTGATATTGCGGAATCGTCCGATCCCCGCGGGGTGCTCGTCGACTGGATCACCACGAAAGACAATCCGTTCTTTGCCAAAGCGATCGTGAATCGTGTGTGGGGTGAGCTCTTTGGACGCGGCATCGTTCATCCGGTTGATGATTTCCGCGAATCCAATCCAGCGACCAACGAACCCCTGTTGAACTGGCTGGCGTCGGATTTTGCGAAGAGCGGGTTTGATCAGAAAAAGCTGCTTCGACGAATTTTAAACAGTCGCGTTTATCAGCAAAGCTCGATGCCGACTGAACATAACCTGACTGATACTCGAAATTTTTCACGCTCGTATCGCCGGCGTTTGCCTGCCGAAGTGTTGCTCGATGCCTTGAGCGATCTCACCGGTTCGCCGGAAACCTTTGACGGCCTCGCTAAAAATTCGCGCGCTACGAGTCAGTGGAATCACAAATTCACCAATGATTTCCTCGATGCGTTTGGTCGCCCGGACCCTTCTGCTGCGCCGCCCTGCGAACGCGCGCCCGACAGCAGTGTGGTTCAAGCCTTGCACCTCATGAACTCAAAAGGCCTTCAGCGGAAACTCACCGAAGGTGGCAATGAATGGTTCAAAGTGCTCGCGGAAAAAGAGAGTGCTGATGAAATCATCAATGAAATTTACCTCTCGCTGCTTTCACGAAAACCGACCGACGAAGAGCGGAAATTAACGGTCGACTATCTCTCCGGAACTGAGAAAAAACGCGAGGCCGTGGAAGACGTCGTCTGGTCGCTGATCAATTCAGTCGAGTTTGTTTTCAATCACTGATGTGACTTCAACTACGACGATTCAATTGGTGGGTTCATTTTAGACCGACCTTTGAGCAAGATGAACAGTGCGACGATCCCGAATACGAGCTGCGATCCGTTTACTCTTATGAGTATCGCTCCAGGTCGCCATTGAGATTCGAGATCCAGCGGAGTAGATGTAGAAACAAATCCGATCAATCCAAGGACAGACAAAATAAGCAGCAGAAAAGTCCAAGTCAATGCTGACCACCATTTCATAGGGGCGGAACGAAAGGCCGAGACAGCAACCAACACCGAAATTACGACTAATGAAACAATAGCCGTGAGTAGAACCTGACCGGGAAACAATTGAACAACGTTCTGAGTCAGTTCAGGGTTATTATGTTTTTTTACCAAAAGAAGCCCAAACAGGACCACTGCCAATGGGATAAGAATTCCTCCCGCTATTAGAATGAAGTTCGCTGGGTATCGTTTGGGAGATTTCATCGAGTTGGTTTTCACGAATCAACAGGGTCCATTTAACGAACATACCCTGTCTGTTCGAAAAGCCGTTTCGATCCAATAGGGTTCGTTCGATGAACCAACCTTATTGATTCGTGAAACTGAGTTGATCTCAGTTCGCTTCTTTTTTCGGCACTTCGGTCGTCTCGCGCTTGGCGACTTTCGAAATGTTGTGAACCGGCTTGCCGGTGAGCTCGATTGCGATCAAATCTTGCATGACAGCAACGGTTTGGCGCTCGTAAGGATCAAAACCGTGTGGATATTTCAGGGCTTCGATTTCAGGATCCTTTTCCTTCTTCTTACCGGTTGTCATTCCGCTGAGGTCTTCGCTGGTAAGATCAGTTTTGAGGGTTCTTTCCTTCTCGTGGACGTTGTCCTGAGTGAACGTGTAAATGGTGTAGAGCTCTTTTTCGTCTTCACGCTCTTTTGCAAAACGCGCGATTCGCTCTTTCTTGCGAACGTTACGGCGGGCTTCGAGTTCGGCGGTTTCGGCATTCCTTTTTTCGCGATTCAGAGTGAATGTATTGTCGTCGATTCGCTCTTGGGTGCGCTCCGTGTCTTCGAGGATGTATTTAAATTCCTGATCATCAGCAATCCGGCCATCAACGCCGACCTGAAGCTGATCGTGTGGCAATTCAATGCGTGAATAAGGCTCGTAAGTCGCCGGATCGATTGGTTTTGCGACGAGCGCATTTGGAAGGGCTTCTTCACCAATATCCAAAACGTCATTCGTGGATGGGAGGCGCACTTCAGGAACCACTCCGTCGAGCTGGGTCGAGTATCCGTTGATTCGGAAGAACGTCTGGATGGTGAGTTTCAACGCACCGTTCTGATTGGCGTTGTCGCGACCGAGCGGGATCATGAAATTATTTTTCGTATAAACGGGGCGGAGCTGCTGGACGGTTCCTTTTCCGAATGAGGATTTTTCACCGACGATCACTGCACGGTTGTAATCCTGAAGCGCTGCTGCAAAAATCTCCGACGCTGAAGCGGACGAACGATTGGTAAGAACGATCATTGGGCCTTTGTAAATCGCATCGCGGTTTCGTGACGCTTTAAAATTTTTCTGACCACGCCAATCCTGAGACTGAACGACTGGACCACGAGGAATGAAAAGCCCAGTCATATTGACGGCTTCTTCGAGTGAACCACCGCCGTTGTCGCGAAGGTCAACGACCAATCCGTCGATGCCCTCTGCCATGAGTCGGGTGAGCAAGCGCTGAACGTCAACGGTTGTGCTAGTCGACTTTCCGCCGCCACCGCCCATATCGGCATAGAATGAAAGAAGATCAATCCAACCGATCTTCTGCTCTTTGCCTGTAGGATCTTTCGTGATGATGAGATCCGCCGTAGCTAGGCTGTCTTTCAGATCAACCTGATCACGAACGATTTGAATCACTTTCGAGCCATCGGGAGAATCTTCGGGGCGCACCTTGAGACGAACAATACTGCCTTTTTCGCCACGAATCAGATCAACGATCTTGTCCAACTTCATCGGAATGACGTCGATCATCTCGCCTTCGTCACCTTGACCAACGCCAACAACGCGGTCCTTCACCTGAAGTTCACCATTTTTGAATGCCGGACCTCCGACAACCAATCCCTGAATCGAAGCACTACCATCTTCTTCAAGCTGAAGCATCGCGCCAATTCCTGTGAGCTTCTTGCTCATTCCGATAACGAAGTTGTCGTATTGGCTCTGAGAAAAGTATTCTGAATGGGGGTCGTAGGCCCGCGAAATCGATTTCACGAACATGACCGCAACGTCTTCGGTCGTGTTTTCATTCACGCTCTCGAGAATCCGATCGTAGCGCTCTTTGATGACCTGCTCTGCGGTTTTGTCCTTCCATGAATCTTCGGAATCGTCGCGCGGAGGCAGTCCTTTTGCTTCACGCTCTTTATTCATCCGCTCGATCGCTTCGCGACGCATGACTTCCTGGAGTAAATCTCCTTCGATCAAATTGCGCCACAGTACATCGGATTCTTCGGCATTCGCCGGCCACTTCATCTCTTTGCGGCTAAGGTGAATCACGCGATCCGAATCGTAAGTGAAATCGTTCTTTTCAAGCAGTTTCTGAGCAAAATCGGCTCGTGATTTCACGCGCTCTTCATAAATCGCGTAGATCTCAGAAGCAGCCGGAATTTCTTTATTGTGAACCATGTCATCGATCGACGTGGCAAAATCTGCTTGGAATTTATCGACATCTGCCTGAGTGAAATACACGTGGCTGAAATCGAGGAATTCAATGTAAATATCGAGGACGCGCTTCGACATTTCGTCATCAAGAGCCTGACGGAGGTAATGCTCTTCTTCGAGCATGTGGGTGACGCGCTGAGCAATTTCGCCGTAATTAGTTGGCTGCTTGGCCTGCCCAAAAGCGGGACCATTTGAAACCGTGACAAAGACGACGGCGGCAGTTAATAAAACAAAGTGACGGACAGCGGATGACATTGTGGAGAATGGATGAGCCATGTAAGTAAAATTTCCGGTGAGTTCGTGTTTCATTGAGGAAGCCCCGGCTGCCGCAATTTACGGAAGCGAGAGGATACACGAAAGCACGAACCCTTGAAAGCTAATTGTAATTGTAATAAAAGCGGCACCAAACACGTAAACATGGGAAAAATTCTAATCATTCGCGGTGGAGCCCTGGGAGATTTTATTCTGACGCTGCCCGCCATCCAACTTATCAAAGATTCGTTGCCCGACGCGACAATCGAAATCCTGGGCTATCCCAACGTGACCCCGGTCGCTGAATTTTCCGGCCTCGCCGACGCCATTCGGTCGATGGAATACGGGCCGCTTTCGTATTTCTTCACTCCAGGCTCAAAATTACCGCAGGAGCTCGTCGATTACTTTTCCGAGTTCGATGTCGTCATCAGCTATCTCTTCGACCCAGACGGCTATTTTGAGGCCAATATGCGACGCGCTGGTGTCGAGACCTATTTCTCCGGGCCATATAAAATCGATGAGTCGGGTCCGCCCTTCCGACCTGCCGCCGCCCAGCTCGCTGATCCGCTGGAACAACTGGCGCTTTTTCTCGAAACACCCGCTTTCGAAATCACTGATCCTGAGCCTCCTTTCATTCCTGATTTCGCCGGAGAACGAATCGTAGCAATTCACCCGGGTAGCGGAAGCCCGTTGAAAAATTGGTCTTATGAAGGGTGGATTGAAGTCGCGACGCTCATTTTAAAAGAGTATCCGAAGTCTCAATTTCTTTTCATCAGCGGAGAAGCAGAAAATCAAACGATCGATCAGTTTCTGGAGCTCGCCAACAATGCGAATCTTCCATTTCGTCATCTAGCGCATCCAATGCTTCGTGAGCTATCTGCGGAACTCAGTGCTGCAGATCTGTTCCTGGGACATGACACGGGAGTCTCGCATTTGGCCGGAGCTTCCGGGGTGCGCTCCATTTTGCTCTTTGGAAAAACAAATCCTTTGATCTGGGCTCCGCAGAATGAGAACGTTTCGGTGATCGAAGCACCTTCACAAGACCTGTCGAAGATTTCTCCTGAGCATGTTTGGAGGGAGGTTTGCGAAGTTCTCCACAGGCTTAGTACGGAATAATATCTTACAGAGGAAAATTACTATTATTATTATGCCTGTGCAAAACTCGACTTCAACTTTGTAACTCGATGATTTTTAAATCGTAGCTCTTTAAAAAGTGCTGTTGATAACAAGTCACACAATCCTTCAGAACTCCATTTTTCTGTGAGTAAAAATAGTTTTCCCAGAGTAATTCATCGCTTTTCACGAGTTCTTCACAGCCTCCTCATCTGTAATCCAAAGCTGGTTTTCCATCGCATCTGACGCGGCGGAGATTTGCGCTTCCTTTTTACTGGGGCCCGATCCTTTTCCGAGAAAAGTCGAATTCCAGCTAACTTCCGAGATAAAGCTCTTTTCATGATCGGGGCCTTCCTGCGAGGTAATCCGGTATGAGGGGCTGTTCGGGGAAATCGCCTGAAGAATCTCCTGAAGTTGTCCTTTCGGATTCACTTCTTCAGGCTCATCGGTGATTGCTTTGATGAACTGTGAGAATTTCCCAAGGAGGCAGTCCCGGGCGGCGTCATATCCGCCATCAAGAAAAATGGCGCCGAAAAGCGCTTCGAACGCATCAGCGAGATTTGACGGACGATTGCGGCCGCCGGAAGATTCTTCGCCTTTTCCTAAAAGAAGGTAGCTGCCGAGATCGATCGATTTCGCGTAGCCTTTCAGACCTGTCCGCGATACCAGTCGGCTCCGCTGTTTAGTGAGTGGGCCTTCTCCGAAATCCGGGAAGTGAAGGAAGAGCTTGTTCGTGAGGATCAGCTGAATGACCGCATCGCCGAGATATTCGAGCCGTTGATTGTCGAAATGGGGCTTTCGAGTTTCGTAGGCGAGGCTGGGATGCGTCAAAGCTTCTGCGAGGAGCAGAGAATTCGTAAACTTATAGCCAATCTTTTCTTCAAGCGATTCCATTCCTTCGGTGAGCACAGAAGGGAGATGGGGTGGCTGACGGGATTTGAACCCGCGACAACCGGTACCACAAACCGGGGCTCTACCCCTGAGCTACAGCCACCATCTATTCCCTGCAGCGAATTGTGCAAGGCAGGAAAGTAGGACAGGGTTTTTCGTTTTCCAGTCGAAAATCAGCTGAATTTGCAAAAAATCGCACGGGCCCGAAAGTCACCTCAATGGCCGAAAATTCACCACCACCCATTTCACCCGATTGGAAACCCGTTGGATTCAAAGAATGGCAGGTTGTCTGCGAAGCGCTTGCCAGCGGCGAACAAAGCCTCATTTTTCGAAAAGGCGGTATTTCCGAAGGCAAACACGGCTTTCAATGGATCCACGATAAATTCTTCATGTTTCCGTCCTACTTTCACGAACAGCTCGATCAGGTGAAGCCGATGCCGGACGGATCAGACCGAATATTGAAAAATCCACCGGCTCCGAAATCGGGAACGGAAGACGATCCTCAAGAACTCGATTTCGGAATCTACTGCGAAACGATCGAAACCGGGCGCCTCACCAAGTGGGAAGATATCCAGGCACTCGACTCTGAGCACATCTGGAAAGAGGACATTATTCGCGAGCGATTTGAGTGGGGCGAAGAGTTCGGGATCAGTTTTGCCCGCGTCAACGTCTGGACCTTGCCGAAGCCCGTTATCCTGACTGATCGGAAAGGATTTGGCGGCTGCCGGTCATGGATTGGGTTGCCTTCGGACGAAGTTTTTTCGCAACTTTGATTCTCAACAGTCGAAAAAACCGGTAAGTAACCTTACTGAAAGCTATCAAAAATTAAAATTCCCAAGTGAGTGGTTTTCTGGGAAATCGAAATTAAGCCCGAGTTTATTTAAGGTTAACGTAACAGATAATTCCCTAAAGGCGAGGCATATCAGTGTGAAATGACCACATTTTACGGAAATCATAAATTTGGGAAATTTACGAATCAATAGGGTTGGGTCATCGAACAGACCCTGTTGATTAGTGAAACCTTGTTGAAGGATTGACAGGGGGTTTTGAATTCTTCATTCTGTCTGAAACCCGCACAGACTCCATGAAACACGGCCTCAAAATCACCTTCCAGGATGGGAAAGATCGTCACTTTTTGCTCAGCGCAAAATCGATTTCTATTGGCCGTGGGAAAGAAAACGGGATTGTAATTCCCTGCAATAGGGTCTCGACGAAACACTGCGAACTTCGCCGAAAAGGCCCCAACGGAACTAGCTTTGAAGTCATCGATTTGGGTTCGACGAACGGGACTACCCTGAACGATGAAGCTGTCGAATCT
>Ga0307488_10002910_pt1 | contig 14410 bp, 34 predicted proteins | sample SB02metaG_FD_202248 | JGI IMG/M metagenome (GOLD analysis project Ga0307488, IMG submission 202248) | Sea-ice brine microbial communities from Beaufort Sea near Barrow, Alaska, United States - SB 0.2 | ecosystem: Environmental > Aquatic > Marine > Coastal | place: USA: Alaska | collected... | reverse complement strand
GTTTGTAGAAGATAGAGCTGGTCATGACTTTAAGTATGCTATATCTACAAAGCATAATTTAGATGCTGTAGCTAACCAGCAACAGTTTGACTTAACCGAGACGGTTGATTACTACTTAGATAAGTATTTGTCTAATGCGGTCCCATTTTAGAATAGATACTTAAGTATTAGCTGATCATCAGTAAGAGCCTCTTCCTCACTATCATCTGATTCAGCTGAATCATCAAGACCTTCTTCATACTCCTCATAGTATGAGTATATATCATCTGCATCAGCTTCATAGCTTATAGCAGTTGCGCCGGTTGATGTATGAACTACTTCGTACTTTTCTCTTATATCAGCAAGGATTAGCTTCTTTAAAAGCTTAGCTTCTGTATCTGTTCCTGCTCGTTTTAAAAAGCTCTTTACATCATTGCTAGTAAACTTACCTTTAAGGTCGAGAATAGGATCATCAAATAGTCCCCAAACGTGTATTGAAAGATACTTCCGCGTAATACCTGCACAGTCTCTAATAACATAATATGCAGCTTTCTTCTTTATCTCTACACCGGTGTCAGGGTTATCCTCAGCACGTGCTGCAGGACCGTAGAGCTTCGCGATTCTCTCTGTTGAGTTTTCAAGTATAACTTCTTCGAACATACATTTATTTAGTTGCTTTTGAAAGGAACTGTGATATAATAATAGTATGAAGAAGAGGTTTCCAAAAAAGCCCTTTGATTTTGGTATATTTGTTATTGAATACCGAGATAAAAAAGGCGGTATCTTACGCTTCCTAAAGGAACGTATTGATAATATAGATGATGCTAATGCAGCTCAGGAGAAGCTTCTTCAAGAAGGATACTACGAACCAGTTATTAAAAAAATAGGATGATAATATTGCAACCGTCAGCTAGGGTTAAAAGAGAAACAGGAATTAACTTTGATGTTTTTGAGACGTTACTAACTAATATGTTAGAGTTTAATCATAAAAAAAACCTAAATATATCTGTTATTATTCATAAGAGTAAAGTTCGAGGTACTTCATTTTGTACTCCTGTCTCTATAAAAGATTATAGAATAGAGTTAGACACGACAAAGCCTAACAAGAGGTATATATTTGGATCGCTTTTACATGAGATTAGACATTGCATTCAGAATAATCTATTTAACTTCTGGAATGATGATATCCTTAAGACATGGAAAGCTTATTACTTCTCTAAAGAAGAGATTGATGCTCGTAAGATGGAGAGGTTAACTACACAATTCATAAAATATTACGACTCGTTTATGAAGATGGAAGAACAATTTAAGGACCTAAAACTTAGTAAGATTAGTTAACATGGGCCGTGAGATATATACTACATTATACAGATACTCACCACGCTGAAACAGGTAAGGATGGTATATTTATACATATAGAATATAAATTTAATCAATATGACGAACCAGACGTTGAATGTTTTCAGATTTATAATATAATAAATGGGGAGTTGGGTCAGGAAGTAGATGTTAATCCAGTGTTGAAGATGTCTATAGTAATGAAGCTACTACCATTAATGTCAAAATAATTTAAATAAAAAAAAATGAGAGGTAAAATAGATAATTTCGATTTTGTACTAGAAGAAGAAACGAACAGAATATTCGTATATCAACAGACTAATGAAGACCCTATATATTATATTAATGTATACGATAATATAAGTGAGAAGGACTTCCATTACGAGATTATGGACTTTGTTGCTAAACAAAAATAACCGAAATACTTTCATAGATAGGTGTATTAATATAATAAATATTGATACGCCTATCTTATGGAACCAGAAAAATCAATACTTAAAGAGTTTTTAGCTGGTGGGTGGATTATCGTTCTTCTCGGAACGGCGACCATGGTAGCTCGTATACTAGTTGATAAGGAAAAGAGTAATATAAGAGAGGCTCTCAAGAAAATAGTATCAGCTGCTATATTAACTACTGTTATATGGTCATTTATACGAGACATGCCTATGGCAGACCTACATAGAGCTCTAATATATGGTGTAGTTGGTGCTATTTCTCCAGAAATCTTGCAAGGTGTCGTTAAAATAGGTAAAGCCTTTGCAAGGAATCCTTTTAGATTTCTTAAGAAAGGTAATTGATTTACTTTAGTTGACTATTAAATTATTGTATAGTCCGGAGTAGCTCAGCGGTAGAGCGGGTGACTGTTAATCACTAGGTCGTAGGTTCGAACCCTACCTCCGGAGCCATTTTTAAGTTGCATGTATGCTTTTATAGGATACAATAATGTCGATATGTTAAAAACTATTCTATTAACTACGTTGGCTGCAGTTGGCTTTACCTCTGCAGATATTACAGTACCTCCAATTGAGATCACCTCAACTTATAGAGATACAGATGTTTGGCGAGGAGCTAAATTTGGAGAAAATGATAAGGTAACCGGTATTGCTACAGGTTATGATTTTGACTTTGCTCGTTTAGAAGCTTCTTTTTCGTATGCTGATAACTCTCTGCTAAATAATACTAATTTATCTGTTGGATTTACTCGCGACTTCTCATTTGAAGGAGTTGGAGAGTTTACAGCAGGTGTAGCTTATAAGCATTATTCTGGAGGAACAGATATTGCTGGTGATGTAACTAGTGAAATTGGAGTTTCAATTGCTAAGGAGTTTTCCTTTGCTGATGTGTCAGGTACTCAGTACTTTGCTACAGAAGGTGACGGATTGGGATACTTTGAACTTACTGCTAAACGCTCAATTAATCCATTCCCGTTTGTACAAAATAACGAAGTGTTTATTGACCTAACTGCTACTGTTGGTTATAGCTTTGATGAGTCAGAGTTTACTCATACAAAGCTAACCTTTAGTAAAGATTACGATCTTGACTACTTTGGTGGTATTACTCTTACACCATTTGCTTCTATTGTAAATGTAGCATCTGATACTGCTGGTACCATCTATGCTGGTTCAGATGATGAGACTCTTGCAGGAATTTCCTTTAGTACATCCTTTTAAACTAAATTAAGACAACTCAACCCTCTGTGGATTTTTCTGCAGAGGGTTTTTTATGTTGCCGATACTGCTAAATGGTAGAATGTACCCTCATACAGGATAAGGAACTTTCATATAATAATAGAGTAATGGAAAGTATTTGTAATTGTAGTAAACCTATTCATCCCGCTCGTGTCGCGCATGGCTTTAGTAATTGTATTGATTGCGCTAATGCTAATCCTGTAGAACCTCCGAAGGGTGTGATGATTTATGATCATAAGACTGGAGGTCAGCTTGAGATTCATTCGGCTGAGTCGTGGCGTGTTAATAAGAAGTATTATATACCTAATGGTGCTCGAAGCGCTGTGAAGAACTTTAGTAAGAATGTCTGCTCGTAAAGATAAAAACGGTCGCCGTATGAATAATGGGCACTATGTTCAAGATGCTTTCTTTTTCATACAAGACTTACATGGGTCATTACTAATGCATGAAGTAAAAGAGTTTTCACAGAATGACGCTCGGTATGCTCAACGATTATTAGAAGAGTTAGATGAAATAAGGCCTGAGCTTCAAAAGCTAGCTAACAATCTAGAAGCTAATATGCCTGAAGTATTAACGACTTGGCAGGACTTTTAAGTTGATAAGGGGCATATATAGATTAATATAAGTTATGGCATTCAGTAATATAAACATCGCAAAGAACGAAGTTACAGGTAAGTTTATTAAGTCAGATCCTCCTAATGAGCTCTATATTAGTAACTATGATAAAGCATTCGCGAAAAAAACTCCAAGTGATTGGGCTAAGGATGTTGGTGTAGAGATTGACTCTGATAGTACAGAGGTTATAACTTATAAAAAGTTTAAAGAAGTTTTTGAAGTTGCAAAGAAATAGTTTAGTTAATTAAATGAATAACACCGTAGAACTATTAGGGTATTATGGCAGTGATGAAGTTATAGCATGCAGTGCTTGGACTTCAACCAGTAGAGAATTAGATGCAAAGAAAAAACAAAGGATACCGAAGCTCATTAACATGCTTTGGACGAATGGACATGAGACCCCTTTTGAGAAAGGTAACGTCCATTTCCTTGTTAATTGTGATATTGCCAGTCACATTCATTTACTTAAGCATAGATTATCTTCGCTCAATGCTGAGTCGGCGCGATACAAAGAACTAAAAGAAGACAAATACTTTATTCCAGACGATTGGGAAGCTCACTGGCAAACAAAATTAGCAGATTTTGTACAGACTGGTAACGTACTCTATCATCAGTGCATCGCTGAGCTAGAGCCAAGCTTAGGTAGAGTGCGCGCTAAGGAAAGTGCTCGTTTCTTTAAGACTTACAACAGTCAAATACAAGCTGATATCACATTTAATATGAGATCATTTGCAAACTTTATTAGCTTAAGAAAGAGTGAGCATGCACAAAAAGAAATTAGAGAGCTTGCAGCTGAAATGCTTAAGCTTGTAGAGAATATTGAAGATAAGCCCTTTAAAGCTACATTTGACGCTTGGCGCGCAAAAGGAACTATCGTATAATAATGGTATGCAACCAACTAGAGAAGATTTAATTGAAATGGGCCACCTCAAGCCCGGGGATACTCTTACTAAAGCTCCTAAACGGGAGCTGAGAGCTTTTCTAACGTCAGACGATTTAGATTATGCATCAAGGCATGGTCTAACTCATATAGAAATGGGTGATTTTAAGGAAGAGATGATTATTGAAGAGGAGATTCTTAAGCTTCATTATGAGATGGTTGAAAAGCACGACACGAAGCCTCATTTCGCGTGGTAAATCCTGAAGGAACTCTGATATAATTATATTGTAAGCACGACAAATATGAACTTAGGAATTAATTCAACTAAATTTACGAAAGTATCCGAGATTAAGATTCCGGATATTTACTTCAAGCGGATGTCAACTGGTATTGTTGAGTTCGATGAGATCTTCGGTAAGGGGATACTACCTGGATCTGCCGCGACTGTAACTGCTCAGGCTGGTTGTGGTAAGACTACTCTGCTTCTTCAGATGTTAGAGAGTCTCAATAATAATGGATACGCAACCGGTTACGCCTCAGGCGAAGAGAATACCTTTCAGTTAGCTTTTACATGTAAGCGTCTAGACGTTAAGAACGTAAGTATTGCTAACGAGACTGATATTGACGTTCTAGCTGACGCTATGGATGATTTAGATATACTTGTTATTGATTCATACCAGGCTCTTACATCGAGTAAGAAGATGAATAGTAGTGAACTAGAGAAATATGCTGTATATACTTTAGGAAGGAAAGCTAAAGAGTCAGAGTGCGCTTTGATTTACGTAATGCATCTTACTAAGGCAGGCAAGCTTAAAGGCTCTACTCTAATTCCTCATTCAGTCGACGTTAATATTATGATAAGTCATGATACAGATAGCGATGACGATACTGCTCGTATCATCTCAACGTACAAGAATCGTTTCGGATCTACTTGCGATATTGAAGCTACCATCGGCCGTAAAGGTTTCGAGATGATTGGTAAGAAGTCTAAGGAGAGAGTATTATCAAAAGCTGGTCGGAAGAAGAAGCTATATAAGGGTATCATGGCTATGGACCCTCCCACAATTTCAGAAGAAGGTATTATGTCTAAGTTCAACTTAACGAAGGGACAGGCTTACGTAGCTCTTAGAGAGCTCGTTAGCTCTGGTAAGTTAGTTAAGTTCGGAAGAGGTAAGACTGCTGTCTGGAAGAAAACATTAGCAAACATAATCAATGCTTAGAGAAATTAAACATATATTAGGTAGAGGAGATATTCTTATTGTAGAATTTACAAAGAAGAATGGAGATAAACGTAAGATGAAGTGCACTACTAGCATGGATATTATTCCGAAGAGTAAACATCCTCAAGAGGGTAGTACCTTTACCTATAATACAGAAGAGTCTTTACGTGTATATGATGTAGAAGCTGAAGGATGGCGCTCATTTAGAGTAGACTCTGTAGATGCTATCTCATCAACAACGGAACTTTAGTATAATAAATAGGATGACGGAGAATCAAAGGCTAAATCGAATTAAGTATCTTCATGAGTATATCGATGGATGGGCGGCGCATTATAATCGCAGAGCTCCTAAAGATAAATATGAAGAGTTAGAACGTCTAGAGCAAAATCTACCTGTACGATCAGATAAAGAGCCAGTAGTAGAAGAACTCGCTAGTACTATTATCGATCAATGGAATGATCGAGAGTTAAATAGCAAAGATGAAACTGTTGATGAGACTGCCTATTGGTTCTTCGAGAATCTTAAATCTAAAACTCTTAATTACATCGCAGATATAACTTATGCCAACGGATAACAAAACAAACTTCGGGAGAGATTACTTCCTAGAATCTGTAGATGAGTCTACGTTGGAGGGTAAATCTAGCGATGTTAGAGTAGAGGTAGATCAATTAGAAGAGCTAAAGAAATTAGGTCTTATTATTGATATTATTGATGATAAAAAAAGCACCCATAGCTCAACTGGATAGAGCAACGCACTTCTAATGCGTAGGTTACAGGTTCAAGTCCTGTTGGGTGTGCCATCAAAAGGAACTCTCGTATAATTAGAGTATGACAAACAAGAAAGAAAGTGTACCAGAAGAAGTATTTGATTACTGTATCGACAATAAGGTGTCGATTGAAGAAGGGCTCAAAGCATTCATTGAAATGAAGTTTGAGTCAGTAGAAGCTGGCTTATCGAACTTAAAAGCCGATGTGACCGATGCTATTAATAAACCGGGTACAGAAGTATCCGACAAAGATATTGACGATGTAGAAAACTTCCTCAATTTCCTTAACCAACAAGTATAAGATAATGATTAATCTAATTAAGAATATATTTAAAAAGAAAGGCGAGCTTAAGTTCGTGAAATGTTTTAACAACCAAACATGGCTTGAAAGGCAAGTTGATGATGCTCTCTATAAAAGAAACACATTAATGTGGCGTTTAGGCTCTACTAATGAACTACCTAATGTAGAAAAAGAAGCTGGCTTTATTATTAAGCCATCCGATAATTGGTATGATAAATATTATGACAATGAATAAGAAACTAACAGCAATTGTAATTGCAGCACTAACGCTTACTGCAAGCGCGAGTGATGATCGTAAAGACAGTAAGAAAGAGCTTACACCAGCAGCTAAGGTCCTTAAAAAGATCAAATCAGCTGACAAGCATAAAGCAAAGGTTGATGGTAAGCGTAAGCTTTCACCAGCCATGGCCAAGTTCGATAAGAACAAAGATGGAAAACTTTGTGAAGTTGAACGTAAAGCTGCGAAGGCCGCTTTCATGAAGCGGTTCGATAAGAATAAAGATGGTAAGCTTGACGAGAAAGAGCGTAAAGCTGCCATGACTGAGCGTCGTAAGAATGCTAAAAAGTCCAAGGGTAAAGGTAAGCTACCTAAGGGAGCTAAAGGCACGAAGAAGCCGGCTCCTAAGAAGTAATAACAATAATGACCTGAGTAAGTCTTTAAACTGCTCATTTACTTTCTTATGGTAGCATAAAGGAGCGTAGAACCTAAATACGTTTATGAGTAATGACCATTCCAATGATAACTGTAAGTCAAGTGTAGTTTGTATGCTACGAAATATTTTTGCCAAAACCTGGCTAAAATGGTTGTTTCCAAAAAAGGAAAATACCCTCCCGGAGGTTCAAGCCCTAGCTAGTGTTGCTTGTTGTTCATTACCATCTACATCCTCTACTGTAGTTTGTTGCTCATCACCATCCCCATCCTCTACTGTAGCTTGTTGTTCATTACCATCTTCTTCTGTTAGCAGCTGCCCACCTTCTTCTAGTTCTTACTCATCATCAAGTCCAGTAGCTAGATGTGAACCAGCACCAAGTCCAACTCCATCGAAGCCATCAGCAAGTCCATCAGCTCGGCGCGATACTGTACCCTTTACTGAAAGTACTAACAACTCTTTACTCGCTGTAATAGCTGCAAAGAATGCTGATACTGATAAATTTATATTTAGTAATTATACAGCTGTAGATTCACTCACCCGTAATACAAATAACCCTTTACATAATTTAGAAGGGGTTACTGGTATTATTGCATGGAATGATAGAAAATACGGAAAGCCAAAAGGCACACAACTAGGCGGGTATGCAATAACACCTCGACATATCCTCAGCTCAAGGCATGCTGCATATGTGGCGGGTGATAAAGTGTGGTTTGTTGCTAGAGATAATACTCTTATAGAGAGAACAGTTATTGCACATCAATCTCCATTATATAGATCAGTATCATACAATCAAGGTGATTATATTATAGGTCTACTGGACTCTGATTTACCGGATTCAATTGAACCGCTTGAAGTACTTCCTCCTGACTTTTATAAGTATCTAGATAATACAGAGTTTAATGATACTACTTGGAAGGCAAAAGACGTTTTCTTTGTCCACACAAATCAAAAAGAGCAGTCACTATTTAGTAAACTTAATAATATTATATTTAGAGTATTTGAAGATCCAGATCCTTTAACTTATAACCCGTCTAACGCTGGTTACTTTCAAAGAGCGAGGCAGTCAAAAAATGCTATTAGTGAATGGTCTGGTCCGGTAATCGGTGGTGATTCTGGCAGCCCTTCAATGTTTATTGTTGGTACTAAGCTGGTACCTTTCAGTGTATGGTCAACAGCGATGGTAGGTAACTTCTTTGGTCAAGCACGTAACTATAATGATTTAAATAGATTGATTGTTGATACTGATGCTAAAGCTGGTATCAGTACAGGGTATACATTAACAGATATAGACATGTCTGAGTTTAAAGTATATTCGCAGTCAGTACCTAATTCAACACCATCAAGTTACTCAGCATCAAGCCCCTCTGCTAGCCGCAAGCCAGTTCACAGCTCTACTGCATCTATTTGCTCTACTGCATCTATTTGCTCACCCTCTACAAGTTGCTCAACAGTTACAAGCTCACCTTCACCGAGTTCAACTCCAGCCAAAAAGTAAAAATGTCATTTTAGTCCTTGCAGGTACTACAAGAGCCATTAAACTAGAATTTAAATGAAGGGCTATAAGCAAATTCACTTAATATGTTACGATAGGGGGTTTAAATATGAAACGGTACCAAATACTCCAGAATTTCACAACAATCTTAAAGCAGATGCATACTTTAAATTAAATGCATCTACAATAGAGGCTGGTAATGTCTACAACGATCCGCTAGTAATCATACGAAGAGAAATAAATAGTGTCATCGTAAAGGAACTCTCGTATAATTAAAGAGAAGAAAGAAGACGTTATGGGATTTTTTAATGAGATTACAACACTAGACGAAGTGCCTCAATTTGAGGTAGAGAAGGTAGCACTTAGAGATGTGAATGGGAATAGTATTCCTAAAGCATATTCTCTGCAAAGAGTTGACAATAGTCAGCATCTTGGAATTGTTAAAGAAGGTTACAGACCTATTCAGATTGAGGAGATGCTTAATGTTATTAAAGATGCTTCAACTGTCATTGGTGATATCGAGCATACAGGTTTTGCTGAATCAAAAGGTGGACGTAAAATGGTAGTTCGATCTCGTCTCTTACATGACATTGATATGGATGGTGATGTTATTCAGCCTCACTTCTATACTGTTATCGATAATACAGGAATGGGTTCTAATAAGACTCTACCTTCTACTATTAGAGTAACTTGTGATAACGCCATGCATATTATTAGCAAAGATCAATCGTTAGGTAAGTTGGATGGTGTTAGGCATGCCGCTACCTTCGAGGAAAAGATTGAGACTATGGTAAATCAGATTAAATCTAACGTATCGAATACTATTAGATTCGCGAGTGATGCTCGTAAGTTGAGAGGTCAAAAGTTTGATCGTAATCAAATGACTAAGTTAGTGCAGACCTTAATACCAGTTGAAGAAGAAGAATCAGTTAAAAGGCAAACAAAGCGAGATAAGATTGTAGGTCTATTCTTTAACGGTAGAGGTAATTCGGGGGAAAGTAAATGGGATGCTCTTAATGCCATTACTGAATTCGAAACTCACTCAGGTAAGCAATCAACAGAGAAGTTCATTAGATCGTTTAGCAAGAATACTCTCTCAGCAAGAACACATAAACTACTGTTAGCATAATGGAAAACGTAATTAAAGACATTAAAGATGTAAGAGATCAAATTCAAGTTTTGCAGATAGAGCAAGACCGACTTTATGAAGATCTAATTGATAGAGTTGATCTCCCTCATGAGGACCTAGAAAGCGCAATCAAAGATTATGTGCTAAAGAATCATAGATTCCGTATGTATGATATTAAAGATGAACTTACAAAGACTAATTTATGAAAAGACTATTTGATAGATTAAGAGCGCTTGTAGCTCGCAAAGAACAACAAGCCGAGAAGTTAAAAAAATATAGACAACTTGTAATTGATCTTTCGTTAAAGATTAAAAAATTAGAAGGTGATAAAAGACTCCTAAAGCAAATTCTAAAAAAATCAACTAAAAATTAAATGCCAGAACCAAAAGAATCCAAGTCAAACAGACACTTTTACTTTTCATTAATTAAATCAGTTGTGCGTATTTTAGGATGCATCCCTGCATTAATACCAGGTACCTCACCCGAGGCAGGCATTTTTTGCTTAGCCATATTGTTTATGGTAGCGGAATGTCTCGGAATAGCAGAAGAAATTTAAGAGCTCTGTCATAATTAGATTATGAAGCAATACGAACTTGATTAAATAAAGGTATGACCCTTCTAAATTTAATCAAGTCTTTCTTTGTCAAGAGGAAGGTAGAGCTTGATGGTAGTATGATGATAGAAAGAGATGTAAGATGTAACGTAATTAAACGGACGTTCCTCTCCGGCTTTGCCGTTAAATATCAATATGATCTTCTAAATAGAGAGATTACAATGACCACCAGTACTGGATACCGAGAGGATAGAGAGTATCGCGGTGTAACCCATGATGTAACACGGGTTACTTGCCGAAAGGGTAAGAGATCTTGGATAGAGCATTACTCTATCGATGGGAACAAAGAGGTAGAGTATCTAGATCCAGAGATATAATTCAGAGGGAACTCTCATATAATTAGAGTATGAAAGAAGAGAATAAAGAGTTCTTTGAAAAAATTACTATTGGTTGTTGTATGGTATTGGTTATAACCCTTACGGTTTTTGGAATTTATCACTTGATTTACTAAATTTTAATTTATAATAGAGCTATGAGAGCGACAATTCTTGCTTCCATTCTTGGAGTCTTAGGTTTTACTACTTATAGTATGCCTAGATCTACCCATGAAGTTATATTCGAACGTATAGAAGTTCCCGTTGTAGTAAAGGAATATATAATTGTTACCTATAAGGTGCCTTTAATTATTGAAGTTCCTCGATATCATTCGGAAGAGCCAATTATAGTTAGACCGCGAGTCAGAGAGAAAGCTCCGGTTGATTGGGACCGGATGATGATGGAAGGAGTAAAATATTTCGAAGGATATAAAAGCAAAAAATATTACTGCTGTGCTGGAGTTGCAACTATCGGTTATGGGTGCACAAAACCTGACATCGTGAACAAGGGCTCATTGAGTAAATCCAGTGCTTTACGTATCTTGTCAAATGAGATTACAAACGTGAGAGCGCGTGTTAGACAAGCAGTAACAGTAGATCTGACGGATAATCAGCTAAATGCGCTCACATCCTTCGCTTTTAACTGCGGTATGACTAATTTAAATAATCTTATCTCCGGCCCTTCTAGATTAAACAGTGGTAACTATAAGAGTATCGAGAAGCTCCTTCCTAAGTATCGTATGGCAGGAGGAAAAGTCCGAGAAGGTCTCGAGAAGAGAAGAGCTTGGGAGCTTAGTCTCTGGCGCGGAGAAACAAACTTAACCCATTAATATGAGCACCGAAATAGCATTAACTTTAATATTTGGAGCATTACTAGTATTCCTACTTGACTTCTATTATAGATGATTAAACTCTCAACCATAATAGAGCAGTGTGTATTAGTTGATGAACGTCAACATGTTCCAGGTGAATTTGAAACGTTCTATCACGCCGTCTATTACACAGGAGGATTACAGTTTAAAGATTTTGTAGAGAATGATATTGGAAACCTAGAGAAATACTTCCATCCAAAAGTTATTACGGAAAATAAAATCATCAAACATAATATCTATACAAAGGAACTTTAATAATATTAGATATGAGCAACCGAGAGTTAAAGATTGCAGCATTAATTGTATTAGTCTACCTCACTCTTAAACTATCAGGAGATATAATAAGTGTAATTACTGATATTATCTTTGCAGATAACTTTTAAGCGTGAGGTTACGGGTTCGATTCCCACCTATAATACCAAAGGAACTCTCGTATAATAATATTATGAAAAAGACAAAAAGTACTACTGAACGCTTCATGAAATTGGTATTCTTAACAGGATTAACAACTTGCATTGGATTTGCTGCATGGAATGGTTATAAAGAACCAAAGATTGAAGTACAAATAAAGGAAACAGTTAAAGAATTATGTCCAGAAGGCGCGGAAGCATGTGTCTCTTTAACTAAATGGCAGCTTAACAAGATGTTAAATATGTTCGAAGCTGAATCACACCCATCCGACTCTCTTAAATTCAAGACAATCATAAAGAAAGATGCGATGGGGTGGAGATTATCATCCACCCACCTCGCAAGAGGGTCAGAAGCTAATACCCTACAATCAGGAGAGTATTTTGTAGTTGACTCATCTTATATCGATCATGCTGGAAGCTTTAAAGATTGTATTGAATATGCGGATAGTTATAAGAACTTTCACGATTACATTGTAGTGACGACTAAATAACGGTATGAGTGCGAGATCGTGGAATAGTGGAACGAAGAAACTAGAGGAAATAGCTGAAGCAGTTATTCTTAACGAGGAATATGATCCTAATGACAAGGCTTATAAAAAAAGAACTCCGGCAGATCAGGCTAAATATGATGCAATGCAGCGTAGGTTTAAAGATAACTCGGCCAGGTATCATGAGAAGGATAAGGAGAAGCGCGAGGCGCGTGGAATCAAACCGCCGAGTGATAGTAACTGGTATGACGCGCGAAGAACAAGAGAGCGTACAGGTGAAGAAGAAGAATCAGTAGAGACTCTCTTGAGTAATCAGAAAGAAAACATGCTTGTATGGAAAAGTACAGACCCAAGGCGATGGGCAGCTGTTAGTATTGAGAGTGGGGAGCCAAAAGGATACTATGCTGACGTTACTGCTATCGGTGATGAAAAGTATGTAGCTTCAGTGTTTGATTGTATTAACATCGCACGTGATGAAGCGAGAGCAGACGGTGAAGACTTCGATGAGGAAGAGGATGCTGAGCAACACTTAAAAGATTTCATTGAAGATTATAGTGCTACAACCTATACAAAAGAGATTAGCTAACAGAAAGGTGGCTAAACTATAATTAAGACCATCTTCGGATGGTCTTTTTTTGTCAATTTTATAAGGAACTCTGATATAATATATGTGAGGGGCGGACTGGTTTCGACGTTATGTTTAACGGATGTGGGTTCAATTCCCACCCGCTCCACCAATTTAAAAGGAACTCTGATACCTTTAACAAATATGACTAAAAAAGAAGAAATTGAACAGCTGGTAGAAGCTTTAGAGCTTACTGCGCGTAGGACTCGTGCCGAAGAGGTAGAAGTAAGTGCTCTCATTGATCGTGCATGGGCTGCGCGAAACGCTCTCATTGAACGTATTAATACCCTTGAAGAAGAGATTGTTAAGAAGGATGAGATTATCAAGGATCTACATGGAGTGTTAGTGGCACGCGCACCGCGAAGTCATGGATTTTCTAGAAAAGGTCGGTAGCCTCTAAATAAGGAACTCCGATATAATTAGGTATGGAAGAAAATGAAGAAGCTCTAGATCAAGGACTGGTATGGATTATGGAAGAGCACGACCAAACGCCTACTCGATCAGAACTACACGCCATGGTTAAGAAGGCAGCGCATAAGTTTAATGTAAACGAAGATCTGATGTGTCGGAGAGCTGAAGCAGCTATTGTTCATTCAATTAAGCTAAACCATTAAATCAGATTGAGTATAAGAATACAATGACTAAAGACACACTAGACCTAATGGAAGCAGTTCAAAGATCCTATGATAGATTAACTCGTATCCAGGACTCAGCTCATACGATCAATGCTCGCAGTGAAGAAGAGACATTCAACATGAAGCTGGACGAGGCGTACGATGCCTACGATGCGCTAGTAGATAGCCTAGTAGAGTCAACAGATGGTAATGCATCAGCCGTTAACACAGACCCTCTAACGTTCTATGATATTAAACACAAAGATAAGAACATGACCTACAACGAGATGGCTGAGGTAGTAGGGCAGGCAGCGTTCGGTGGATAAGGAACTCAGATATAATTAGGTATGGAAAAGAAAGAATGTTGGCAGTTGTTGGTAGAGGCACTTGAGATCGCTCCATCTCAAGAAG
>Ga0307488_10002909_pt1 | contig 14414 bp, 12 predicted proteins | sample SB02metaG_FD_202248 | JGI IMG/M metagenome (GOLD analysis project Ga0307488, IMG submission 202248) | Sea-ice brine microbial communities from Beaufort Sea near Barrow, Alaska, United States - SB 0.2 | ecosystem: Environmental > Aquatic > Marine > Coastal | place: USA: Alaska | collected... | reverse complement strand
TGAAGTGGGTATTATAGATAGTATAAACCAAGAAAAATACCAAAGTATTCTTAACCCCAACAGCGAAGAACGAACAACGAAAAACGAAAAACTCCCAACAATTGGTAAAGTAGTGTTATCTGTAGATTCTTCATATTTTAGGCCTACGGAAGTAAATGTATTAATTGGAGACCCTACCAAGGCAAAAGAAAAATTAGGCTGGGTGGCAGCACATGATTTGGCATCGTTGGTAAAAGACATGATGCAATCGGATCTGAAGTTGATGCAAAAAGAACAGTATTTGAAAGCGGGGGGTTACCACTCGAGTAAAAATTTAGAATAGTTACATTAAAAAAGACTACCGGTGGTAGTCGATAAAAATAAAAAGAGTTAATGAAAAAGATTTTATTAATATTTGGTACTAGGCCAGAAGCCATCAAGATGGCTCCACTAGTTAAAGAATTCCAAAAATATCCAGAAGTTTTTGATACGAGAGTTTGTGTAACCGCGCAACACCGAGAAATGCTAGATCAGGTATTAGATTTTTTTGAAATTAAACCTGATTATGATTTAGATTTAATGAAGCCAGGACAAAATTTATATGGCTTAACAGCCACTATTATTGAGTCTCTAAAGCCAATTCTAGAAGAATTTACACCAGATTATGTATTTGTTCATGGAGATACTACGACGACAATGGCAGGTTCTATAGCAAGTTTTTATTCTGGAGCAAAAGTATGCCACGTAGAGGCAGGACTTAGAACAAATAATAAACTATCACCTTTTCCAGAAGAAATTAATCGTCAAATAACAGGTAGAATTTGTGACTATCATTTTGCTCCTACAGAAACTTCAAAGAGTAATTTACTAAAAGAAAATATTTCTGAAGATTCAATTTTAGTTACTGGAAATACGGTGATTGATGCTTTGATGAAATCTGTTGAGAAAGTTAATGAAAATCCCAGTCATTTAATTCAAGACCTATCAAATCAAATTGGAGATCAAGAAGTAGTTTTAGTAACAGGACACCGCAGAGAGAATCATGGTGGCGGGTTTGAAAGAATTTGTAAGGCTTTAAAACGAATTGCTAAAGATGATACAAATCGTTTGATTATTTATCCTGTTCATTTGAATCCAAAAGTACAGGAACCTGTAAACAGAATCTTGTCAGGAGTTAGTAATGTAATTTTAATAGATCCTTTAGCATATCAAGATTTCATTTGGTTGATGAATAGATCTAAAATTATTATTACTGATAGCGGTGGTGTTCAAGAAGAAGCGCCAAGTCTAGGGAAACCGGTATTAGTAATGAGAGATACAACAGAAAGGCCAGAGGCAGTAGAAGCAGGAACAGTTTTGTTAGTAGGTACTAATGAAGAGTTGATCGTTTCTAAAGCATTGGACTTATTAAACAATACCGAAAACTTTGAAAAAATGTCAAAGCTCCATAATCCATATGGCGATGGGTTGGCATCAAAAAGGATTGTAGACTTTATAAAAAATATAAAATAATGAAACCAGAAGTAGTAACTATAGGATTAGGATATATTGGATTGCCCACATCAGCATTAATTGCATCGCACGGAACAAATGTTTTAGGTGTAGATATAGATCAAAAAGTTGTTGACATGATTAATGAAGGGAAAATTCATATTGTTGAGCCGGATTTAGATAAGATTGTATCTGCAGCTGTTTCAAAAGGAAATTTAAAGGCTTCAACCAAAGCAATTCCTGCTGAAGTATATCTAATAGTTGTTCCAACTCCATTTAAGGGAAATCATGAGCCAGATATTTCATTTGTTGAAGCTGCAACAAATGGAATTATTCCACTTTTGAAAAAAGGTGATTTATACATTATTGAATCTACCTCTCCTATAGGTACAACTGAGAAAATGCAGAAACTAATATTTGCATCTAGACCGGAGCTTGAAGGAGTTATTCATATTGCTTATTGCCCAGAGAGAGTATTACCAGGAAATGTCATGCATGAACTTGTTGAAAATGATCGTGTTATTGGAGGGTTAGATGAAGCTTCTACTCAAAAAGCAATCTCATTTTATAGTAAGTATGTGAAAGGTGAGTTGCATGCAACGAATGCCCGTACTGCCGAGATGTGTAAATTAGTAGAAAATTCATCTAGAGACTCTCAAATAGCATTTGCGAACGAGCTTTCTTTAATATGCGGTAAGGCTGATATTAACGTTTGGGAATTAATAAATCTAGCTAATAAACATCCAAGAGTAAATATCTTACAACCAGGTTGTGGCGTTGGGGGGCACTGTATCGCAGTAGATCCTTATTTTATTGTTTCTGACTACCCAGCGGAGTCAAAAATGATAGGTACAGCAAGAGAGGTCAATAACTACAAGTCTTTTTGGTGTGCTGAAAAAATACAAAGTGAAAAATTAAAATTTGAATTAGCTCATGGAAGAAAGCCAAAAACTGCTTTGATGGGATTGGCATTTAAACCAAATATTGATGATTTGAGAGAATCTCCAGCCAAATATATAGCTCAAAAAGTATTACAAAATTCAAACAATGAGGAACACTATATTGTTGAACCAAATATTGAATCCCATTCAGTTTACAAACTAACAGGTTATAAAGAAGCAATCAATAAAGCTGATATTGTTGTGTTTTTAGTAGCACACAAGGAATTTGTAAACCTACAGATTGATGAAAGTAAATCAATCTTGGACTTTTGTGGCGTTACTAATTAAAATATTAGATGATCTCAAATATATTAAGCAGATTTTATTCAATATTTATAGGGTATATCACAATTATATTTATCACGAGGAATTATTCATTTTCTGAATATGGTGAATATGTAATTTTTTTGGCATATGCATCCATATTATCTGTTATTGGTTTATTAGGGGTCAATAAAACAATTATTTCGGAAACAAAGTTTAAGCTTACCAATAATAACAAATTATTAATTAATGTTTTATTAATTAACGTGCTTGTTTCTTTTTTAATTGTTTCGATATTTTCTTTAATTTTTAGTTTTGATAATTACTTAAAGTTATTATTTTTAGTAATTATATCGGTAATTATTCAAATTTTCAATAGTTTATTCTTACTTAATAACAAGAATAAGATATACTCGTTATTAACATATTTAGTAGAGCAAAGCACTTTCTTGTTCCTTTTATTTACAATAAATTATTTTTTAAAAGATGAATTTAATTTGATTGATATTGCTTTATTTTCAAATTGTATTTTATTATTTACATCTTTATATCTTGTTTCTTATAACAAAATATTAAAGTTTAAATTTGAATTTATTGACAGAAATAGTTTAATTGATTTTTATAAAGAGTCAGCTGCATTCCTAGGGAGTAACATAGTCGAAATAATGGTTTTATCAATAGATAAGATATTAATTAATACTTTACTAAACTCTAAATCTGTTGGGATATATTCCACCTTAGATAAAATTTCTAGGTTAACCGTATCTATATTTAATGCAATTTCTCCACTTCTAATGAAAAAGATTGCATTTCATAAACAAACTCTTAAGGCTGTGAGCATATATGTTCACTATTCATCACTTGTTATTGCTATTTCTCTTCCAATAAGCTTTTCTATATACTATTTTAGGGCATATGTTTTTAGTGTTTTTAATGATGAGTTAATCAGTTATGAATTAATTCTTTTAGGTCTTTTGATTGCTAGAATGATTCAATATTCTTCAGGTTTTAAAGCTGTGATGCTTCAAATGTCAGGAATGAAAAATCAAGATTTTTATACTAAACTGTTAAAATTAGTTTTAAATGTATGTTTAATTTACATGTTTTTATCAATTTTTAAACTCAAACTTCTAGGAATGGTTGTAGCTTTAATAATATCAATATTAATTTATTCCTTAGTTCAAGTTTCAATTATTAAAAGGCATTATAAAATTAAATATTTTCAAAATGTTTTTTATTTTTCTTTTTTATTACAAGTATTAATCTATATGGTCGCTTCCAATATAGGGTATGTATCAATGATTATATTTGAACTATTATATTATATTATGATATATTTCTATGCGAAGAAGAATTTTTATTTAAATAAAGATTTAAAGTGAAAAACATAAAAATAATTTTATTTGTTCTGTTAATTGAAATCATCACTAATTATGGTAATAATTTTTTAGTGTTTTTTTTACTTTTAGTAACACTGTTGATGGTTTTATCTAATGTTAAAAAAAATTTCAAATATTTAATTTTAATATTTTTAATAAGTGATGATCAGTCAAGATTTTTAACAGATGCAATTAGTAATCCGGTTTATTCTATATACACTATACCTAACCTAAGTATGGTGTTAACCATAATTCTATTCATTTTTTCTTTTTACATCTACTTTATTAGAAGAAAAATAATTTTTAGAGAACTAACATTATTAATCAATTTCTTCAAATTTATAGTTTGTGTTGGGCTTTTTTTTGGAATATTTAATCTTTTTAATTATACTAGAATTGTAATTCAAGATCTTTCCTATTTTATAAACACATTTACTTTTTTAATAATTACTTACCATATTTATTCTTTTGAGTTTAAATCCCAAGAACAATCAGTTTTAAGGAATTACTTTAGAGAATTGCTTAGTTCTATAATTACCGCAATATCAGTTAAATATTTAATTTTATTAATTTTATTTATTCTGGGTAATGGAGAGATTGTAGGTAATATGGTCAAGGTTACTGGGGAATCAGGCAAAAGTTTAAGCCCCCTTTATGCATCTATTTTCCTCCTACTTTATATTTTTAATAAAAACAAAGAAAGATTTTTATATTTATTTATGTTTTTGGTATCTATTTTAATTACACTCTCCGTTGCTTCAAGAAGTACTTTGGTTCTGGGTGTAATATCATTATTGATAGTTATATTAATATCAAATATTTCAACATTCAAAAAGCAATATTTTATTGTTTATTCCGTCTTAGGATTAGGTCTAATTATATTTGTAATTGAGAGTTTTCAACCTGGAGCTATGTCTAATGTTTTATGGAAGTTAGGCTCAATTAATGAAATCGATTTAAATGCAAGAAAACATTCAAGTTTATCTGCATTAACAAGGGCTATTGAAGTTTTGAATATCTATTATATGCATATTGAAAATTACACAATGGTTTTTGGATCAGGTTTTGGGTCTTATTTTGTTGATACTTATGTTCCATTTCCATTTGATTTATATGGGAAGCATGCTTATAAAGATGAATGGATAATGAATAGAACTTTTTTTAAACCTCATACAACACCAATTTTTTTATTTTTAAAAATAGGTTTAGGTGGTTTAATTTACTATTATGGAGTATACATCAAAATATATATTAATTTAATTAAAAAAATTAAATTGATTCCAATATCAATAGAATACTGTTTTGCACTAGCAATTTTACCTAACATGTTTATCATTATAACTAAAAATTTCTCAAGTAAAATGCAAATTGCTTTGGGGATATATATGGCAATTTTATTTTTATCTACAAAAATATATGAAAGAAGAAATAAACAAAATACTTAATAATTTAAATAATTATAGACTTTCATTTATCCGTTCAGAGTCAAATTGTGTTGAAGACCAAGAAGTAGATGTAATAAGTTTTGATGACGAACTTCTCGAAAATTTTCTTGAGGAATCATTTATGAGTGGTTTTTTAATTGATAAAAAAGCTATAAATTATCCACACATAAAGCTTACTAAATTCTATGAAGAATATAAGTTAAAGGAAATAGATTTAGTTTCAGAAATTTTTCTTTTTGATAAGTCAAGATGGTTCAAAATTGTAAAGAATATTAATTTATTAATTGTTGTTAAAGATAATGACGGTACTCTGGATATAACAACTTTGGATATTGTTGATAGATTTATATTATTGTTATTACATAGTATAGCAGATAAAAAGAATGTAAGTTTTAAATATTACAATGAATTAAAATCTCTTAGACTGAATATTGATGAGTTTATTCTAAAAGAAAAAATATCTAATTATAATATTAGTTATAATTTCTTTAAATCTATTGAAAATAGTTTTTTTTCTAAATCTAAAATTTTAAAACAAAGACAACTTCTTTTTCTTATTTTGATGGTTAATCAACCATTAAGATTCTTTAAAGGTTTGATAAATAAAATAAAAAAACACTTTAAAACTCTTAAAAAAAGATTCTTTAATTTTAAAGTTGTTGTATTCATGGGGGCAGATGGTTCAGGTAAGACAACAACAATTAATGAACTTATGTCTATTTTAGGTGAAGAGAAGTGTCACTACGTACATTTAGGAAATAAAAGTAAAATATTACCTACTACTCGTTTAATTAATAGATATAGAAAAGATATTATAAAAAAAGTAAATGAAATTAAAGTTATTGACTTCCATAAGAAAAAGAATAAAATAAATTTTATATCAAAAATTAAGGCAATTATTTTCAATTTAAATTTTCTCCTAGAAGTGTATATTAATATTTGTTGGATTATTTTGAAAAATAAGTTTTATTTAAAAAAAGAATTTATTCTTATTGATAGGTATATTTATGATAGATATGAAGTCAATGATTCAATGTTAAAGTATAGATTGTTTCCCTCACCAAGTTTAATATTCTTACTAGACGCTTCAATTAATACATTATTAGAGAGGAAGAAAGAACACCCAGAATCTACCTTAAAAAATTTTCAAAATAGATATTATAAATTTCTTTTAAACCAAGATTTTTCCAAAGTAATTCGTATTAACTCAGAAAATAGTTTAGCTATCAATACCAACCTAATTATTAGATTAATGAATAATGAATAATAAGTTATTTTTAGATGAAGAATATGTTTTTGGGCCTTCAAAAACAAGGCATAAGTATGTTTATTTGACAAATCAAGGTATTGTTGTAAAAAGAACTCTTAAAGGTGCTATAATTGCCTCTAAAATACTGATTTCAAATAAAGGAATAAGAAAATATATTAAGTGTGTTTTTTTATGGATTTCGATATATTTATTTCCAATAAATAAATTTTCACAATTTATCTATCTTAATAATTCCAATATTTATGTTGCCTTTTTTGGGAGAAGTAAGAGGGTCAAAATCTTTAAAGAAAATCTTATAATTAATAAGGTAAATGAAGATTTTTTTTCAAGAACAGATTACTACATGAGAAAAAAAATTAATAAAATTAATATTACACCAAATGTATTTGTTTTTGGTAAATCATTTTTTTCTGAAGAAAAAATTGAAAATTATACTTACGCAGATGATATCAATATTGTAAAGGATAGATTGGGTAGTTTTAAGAATTGTTTCAAAACTATTTTTTTAGATAAAAATTACTATATCAAAAAATTATTACACAAAATTGAAAGATTCAATCCAAAAATACATGAAAATATAAATAGTTTAGTCTGTTCAGAGAAAGATAAGCTAATAATCCGAATGTCTCATGGAGATTTAGTTAAAAGAAATATTCTGGTGAAAAAGAACATGGAATCACTATTGATTGACTTCGAGTTCAGTGCTTATAGGTCTGATTTTTATGATGAATTATTTGAGTCATACTATGAGAATAGAATTGTTTTTTTAAAACAAAAACCTAATTTTAAAATTTGTGTATTTCTATTAGAAAGAATTTGTCTAATGCTAAAGTTAGAACTAGAGCTGAAAATATCCTACACTAATGAAATTGATATAGCCTGTGATTATCTAAAAAAACACTATTCTAAATGAAAGTATTAGTTCTTAATCCTGTTTCTAGAGTAAAATCCTATTATAAATTTAATACTTTATTGATTATCATTATTTCAGAGTATATAAATATTATGTCTTTAATGTTTTTTTTAACTCTTAATAAATCTGATAAGGTAAGTTTCAGAAAAATATTAGGGAAACCTAAATCCCAAGAAATAGATGAGATTAATTACTCAAAGAATAATGATTTAATTATAATTAAAAATGACTAAAAAGCTTTTATATATAGATCCTTTATCTCATAGCCGTCATATAAATTTCAACAAAATTTATATCAGAGAATTAAATAAATTTCACCTAAATATTGATTTTGTTTTCAAAGATGGATATTCTCATAAACTTGGTGTGAAAAAAGATACTTTAACTATACCTAATGAATTTTATTCATCTAGTAAAGATTTATTATCACGATTAAATAATATTCGAATATTGAGATACATTGATAAGAAAATAAGTCTGGAGGATTATGACTATATTATTTTATCTTCTTATGACGCAATATCTCTTTTTTTTAGCGGTATTAAATGTAAATTAATTTTGGTAAATCACAATACATTACAGGGATTAGAAAATAGAATAAAAAGATTTTTCTTTAAATCAATATCTAAAAATAATATTCATATTGTCTTTGAAGAATATATGAAAGAATATCTGTCTAAAATTGGAGTTCAGAATGTAAATAAAATAAGTCATGGCTTCATGCAGCCTATTATTACAACAGAAATCAACAAAAATTTCTTTTTTGAAGGAAGTGAACTCAGCCTAAATGATTTTGAAAAAATTCTTTTTATCCCATCTCTACATCATTTAGATCAAATTTTTATTGAAGATCTAGTCATAGATAAAGGATTCGTAAGTTTTTTAGAGAGTAATAATATCTTATTAGTTATAAAAACAAACCTTAAAATTAAAAATGAATCGATTAATATTCAATTCATTACGAAAAATATCACCAAAAGGGAATATCAGACTGTTTTTTTAAGGAGTAATTTAATAATAATTAAATATCCGCTCACTTATAAATACAGAATAAGCGCTATTTTCCTTGAGTGTGTTGTTAATAACAAAACTTGTTTATTGAATAAAATAGATGCGCTAATTTATTACAAAAAATATATAAATTATGAAAGTTATTATGATACTAAAGAAGATCTGTATAATCAAATAATAAAAAACTTAGATTTGGATATTTCTATTAAATTTTCAAAATGGATGAATTCTCAATCTGACTTTAAAAAGTTCTTTGAACTAAATTAACATATAAATTTTTAAATGAAAAAATTAATTTATTTATGCGGAAATGATGGAACTGATACGCGCATCTCAAAAGAGATCAAATCTCTATCTAAAAAATATTCGATATTATTTATAGGTGTGAAAAGTGAAAAACCTTTTAGGCATACTAAAATTAATCATAAATTATTTTTAGGTTCACATAAAAATTTTCGAACTATTTTACTTATGAATTTATATCTTTTGAGAATTTTATTTTCAAAACAGAAATTTGATAGGCTACATGTTATAAATGAACAATTATATGTTTTCTTTATGCCAATATTATTATTATTTAATATCCATATTACTCTTGACGTCTTTGATTCATTTTTTCTTAAACGTAATATTGATAAAAATAAATATATCTTATTAAAAAGATTGATATACGGATCAGTAGATAGAGTTATCGTAACTGATGAAAATAGATTCAACCTTTTGCCTGATTTTGTAAAGCCTAAATCAATAATTATCCCAAATGTCCCATTCAGAAGTAATTTATACAGTAATCCTAAACCAAAAAGAGCAAATAAATTAGTTATTGCTTATTTTGGAACTTTGAAAAGAGATCGGGGTAGTGAGTTTATTGAATCATTATTATTTATGAAATTTGATATAACAATACTAATGGCTGGTTGGGTAGCAGATTCATTTACTGAAAACCTGATAGTTAAGTACCCTGATTCAATTAAATATTTTGGAGTAATCACTCAGGAGGATGCTAATAAATTAATCTTTGAAAAATCTGATTACCTATTATGTATTTATCCAGCTAATAATATTAACAATATCTACGCAAGTCCCAATAAAATATATGACGCCATGCATACAAAAACACCAGTAATCATGAATTCTGAGATAATGGCCTCAAAATTTGTCGAAGAAAATAACCTAGGTCTTATAATTAATTCAATGAATAGCGATCCTGCACAAATATATAACGAGTTGAAGCAAAATAGGGGAAAATACAATTTAACTAATGAAATGGCTTCAAGTCATATATGGGAAAATTATGAAGAAAAACTATATAAGTAAATCAATAATTCATTTTTCAGACGATGATGTATTAATAAGAAGCTCAAGCAGAGTTGTTAGGGTTTGTAACCATAGGATAAAAAAAAATACAGACATTAAATTACCTTTCGTGTTGCCAAGAGATTTGCATTTTAACATACCATTATTTAAAAGATTATTACGTTCGGAGTCTAAAGAAGTTATTTACGATAAAGAGAGTGATAAACTAATAATAATAAGAGATGCTTCTGTTTATCTAATTCAGGATTCGAAATATAAATTAGTGGGTTTAATTGATGGTGATGCCCCTTTATTTAATTCACATTGTATCCATAATAAAATTATATATTTTGGTCAGTATGATCAAAATAAAACTAGAAAATCATCAAAAATTTATAAAATTGACGAAAAAAATAAAATTTCTATTGCTCACACTTTTTTGCCTGGGGAAATAAGACACGTCCATTCTATAACTAATGATCTTTATATAGAAAACAGAATGTGGATAACCACAGGTGATAATGATGGGGAGTGCATGCTTTTATACACAGATGATAATTTTAAAAACATTTCTAACATTGGAGATAAATCTCAAGATTTCAGAATTGTTAATTTAGGTTTTTCAAAAGATTATTTATTTTATGGTACTGATAATTTAATTAAAGAAAATTATATATACAGACAAAATAGATCTGATGGAAAAAGAAAGAAAGTATTATCTATTAAGCAAACTGCTTGGTTTTTAAAGCAAGATAAAAAAGGGAATGCAGTTCTTGGCACTACTGTTGAAAATGGAAAAGGGTGTCAGGTGAATTATAGTTCTATTTATTATAGCTCAGACTTTGGTACAACTTGGATAGAGTTATTAAGAATTCCTAAAGATTCGTACCCAATGCCTCTTTTTAAATGGGGTAGCGTTAGTTTTTCTAATGGTGCAGAAAATTTAGATAATTTATTCATAAATGTAGAAGGGCTCAAGTACTTAAGTGGGAGTTCTTCTAATTTAGGGTTTTTAGTAAACTTTTCTGAAAAGGATCTAAGAAGAATTGAGGTTAAAAAGAAGGATTATTTTGATAATAATGCGCATTTAATGTTAATAATATATAGACTATTTTCACTTTATAAAAACACACAAGATCTAAGGTTTTTAAATCTACTATTAAAACTAATTGATTGGATGCCTATATATTCAATTTTTCAAAAAAAAGAATTAAGAATTAAAGCTTTAAAAATATATGAGGGTATTAATAATAGCTCCAACTAATTTCCAGTCCTACGCAACTGCTGTATTAATAAAATTATTAAAAGACCCCGATATAGAAGTAGTTGGTGTCTTAGTTCATGCCTTTAACTTATCAAGGTTGAAAAATGAATTTAAAAGAGATGGGAAAAGAATATTTTATAAGGTTTTAAATAAAGCAATTTTGAATGAAAAAAAAAGCTTGGATTATAGCTTTGAAACTCCCAAGAGATATTTAGTTCAATCTGGGATAAAACCAAATTTAAAAACACTTTGTGATTTAAATCATATTTATCATAAAAAAGTCAGTTCATTTAATAGTGCTAATCTCATCGATGATTTAACAAACTTGAAAATCGATATTGGAGCATTCTGTGGAGGAGGATTATTAAGAAATAGATTTTTAGACTCTTTTTCTTTTGGTGTTTTGAATTGTCATATGGGTGTTTTACCAAAATATCGAGGAATGGATGTTGTTGAATGGCCTTTTTTAGAAAATGAAAATAGACAAGTTGGTGTAACTTGTCATCTTATGGATAAAGGCATTGATACAGGAGATATACTTGAAATAGTTAAAGTTGATTCAGATAAATTCGAGAATTTCATTGAACTTAGAGAATATTTATCTGGAGTTATGCTTAAATTAATGATAAAGACAATATCTTCTATAAAAAAAGGGAATTTTAAAAAACACAAACAATCACAGTCAGATGGAAAGCAATATTTTGTTATGCATCCAACATTAAAAAAAATTACTGAAAATTTATATAAATGAAAATATTAACACAAAATTTAAAATCTGGAAAGACAGATGTTTTAGATGTACCATCGCCAAGTGCTACTTCTAATAAAATCAGTATATCAAATACATATTCTCTTATTAGTACAGGGACAGAATCATCAATTGTTAATTTTGGAAAAGTCGGTTGGATTGATAAAGCAAGACAACAACCCGATAAAGTAAAAGATGTAATTAATAAAATAAAATCAAGTGGATTATTAGATACTTATAGAGCTGTCAAAAATAAATTGGATTTCCCTATGACTATGGGTTATTCCGCTGTTGGTATTACGACAAAAGCTTACGAAAAATATAATTTAAATAAAGGTCAAAGAATTTTCACAAACTCATTTCATCAAGAAGAAGCTTTGATTGACTTTAATATGTGTGTAGAGATATCTGATGATTTAGATTCTAAATCAGCTGTTTTCGGAGCTATTGGAGGAATAGCAATGCAAAGTATTAAATGTATTCCTAAAGAATCAAAAAATATTGTCTTAATTGGATTAGGTTTATTAGGTCAAATTACATTAAGAATATTAAGAGCTAAGGGATATCATTGTGTAGTTTTTGATTTAGATATAAAGAAGATTGAACTAGCTGAAAAATACGGTGCAATTGGAGTTCGCGAGAATTTAACTGAAACAGTTTTAAATTATACCAAGGGAAATGGAGCAGACTCTACGATAATTGCAGCTGCTTCACAATCTAATGAGATTATTAATGAAGCTACATCATATACAAAAAGAAAAGGTAAAATAATTTCTTCTGGGGTGATAGGTTTAAATTTAATTAGAGATAAATTTTTTAAAAAACAAATTGAACTAGTTGTTTCGAATTCAAGTGGTGATAAAAATCACAAAGGTGAAGGAAGTTCTTATGAGAATATTAAACATTTTTTTGAATTAATTTCATTAAATAAACTTGAAGTACTTGACCTAATTTCTGAAGAAACTAATTTAAAAAATTCAGATTCAATTTATTTGTTTCCAAATAATTCTATGTTTTTTTCTAAATTAATTAAGTATGAAAATATTAATAGAAAACCTAATCAAACATTTTTAAAGCAAAACAAAAATAAAACCAAAATTAAAGTTGGTTTAATTGGAATTGGTAATTTCGCAATGTCTACTTTAATACCAACTATTAATAAATCAGCTGAAGGCTATCTTTCTTCAATTTTAGGTAGAGAAGGATTGTCATTGTATGTTGCTCAAAATAAATTTGAGATAGATATGATAACTACAAAAGATTCAGATTTCTATAAAAATATCGAAGCTCTATGTATTACAACTCCTCATCAAACTCATTTTTATTTTGTCAAAAAGGCAATAGAGTTATCATTACCAGTTTGGGTAGAGAAACCATTAGTTATTTCAAATGAAGAACTCATTGATATAAGAAAAAAAATGTTATTAAAAAAGTCAATATATGCAGTTGGATATAATAGATCTTTAGCACCTTGGACAAATTTTGTAAAAAAGAAAATAAATGGCAAAAAAGCTAAGATTGAAATGAAAATCAATGCAGGAAAACTTCCTGATGCTCACTGGCTTTTGGATGAAAAAACTTGTGGAGGAAGAATTATTGGGGAATTTTGTCATTTTATAGACCTTTCTTTAACAATGTTACATCATACTAAACTAATAAGTGTCGAGTGTATTAAAAGAGATAGATACTATCAAGATACAGGAGATTTTATTTTAAATTTTAAAGATGGTTCGATAGTCAGTATACAATACAGATATGATTTACCAGCAGATGTCCCAAAAGAAAAAATTATAGTTGAAACAAGTAAATTAAAATATGAAAATTATAATTGGAAAAAATTTTCCGGAATCAATTTCATAAACAAAGGTAAAGGGCATGATCAAGCAATTTCTTCATTTTTAGGTAAAGTAAAAAATAATAATTTTTCTACAAAAGATGAAATTAATAATATTTGTTTTTCAACATATACAGCTATTAGTCTTCAAAAAATGATTAAAGGAGATGTTTTTAATATTGAAGAGAATTACAATAAAGAAATTTTAGGAAATCTAATAAATTAGCTTCAGATTATTTAAGATAATATGTTCAAATGAGAAAATTACAATTAATATTTAACACAATAATTCATTTAAAACTTATTCAGATTTATTATCGTTTATATTATTTGTTTAGGAATAAAATTTTTGGATACAATTTAAAAAAGAAAAATATTAATGATTTTAATCCAATAGTATGGGGAAATAGATTTGATTATGAGAAAAGCTATTTTAAAAAAGAGAATTCGTTTATTTTTTTAAATATTTCTTATTCTTTCGTTGATAAAATAAATTGGAATTTTAATCAATTTGGAAAGCTTTGGACTTATAATTTGAATTATTTTGATTTTCTCAATCAAGAAAATATATCCAAGGAA
>Ga0307488_10002908_pt1 | contig 14417 bp, 33 predicted proteins | sample SB02metaG_FD_202248 | JGI IMG/M metagenome (GOLD analysis project Ga0307488, IMG submission 202248) | Sea-ice brine microbial communities from Beaufort Sea near Barrow, Alaska, United States - SB 0.2 | ecosystem: Environmental > Aquatic > Marine > Coastal | place: USA: Alaska | collected... | reverse complement strand
GACAATAAAAACGGTAAGATAATTGTTGAGAGTACACACGATAATCAGAGATACCTAGACCGGGTTGAGGATATACGCAAATCAGGTGCTGGTATGACTGGAGAAAATCGTTTTGTTGGTTCTATCCCTATACACATATTAAAAGAGTGGTGTAAGGAAGCTGGAATTAAATGGGGTGATTTAGAGGCACGTAAAGAGATTGTAAGAAAAAAATTACTTAGTGGAGATTTTGACAAGCTAAGAGTATGGAAAGGAACATTTTAATTTAACGGAGTAAACGCATGGCAGATACAACTACTACTACTTTCTCCCTTGTAAAACCTGAAGTTGGTGCTTCTGCGGATACTTGGGGAACTAAACTAAATACTGATTTAGATACAATTGATGATTTACTGGATGGCACTACCGCAATTAAACCTAACCTGACTGCAAGTCAATGGAAGGTTGGTGGAACAGCAGTTACATCAACAGCTGCAGAGCTTAATGCTCTAGATGGCATACCAGCAACATTAACAGCAACCGAAATTGGATACATGGATGGCGTAACAAGTGCAGTTCAGACTCAGCTTGGCGTTATCACAGCAGATGATTGGGTAACAAATGCTCGTATGGCAGTAAACTCAATCGACTCTGACCAATATGTTGATGGAAGTATTGACGAAGTACATTTATCAGACAATTCTGTAGATAGTCGAGCATATGTGGATGCAAGTATTGACTTAGCTCATATGTCTAGTGAATCAGTAGACGAAGATAATCTTTATATATCAAATGCTGGTACTAATGGTTTTTTCTTGCAGAAACAAAGTGGAAACAACGGTGGCTTAACTTGGGCAGAAGTACCTGAAGGAGAAGATTACATACCTAATGGTTCTGTTATGGTGTTCTTTCAATCAGCAGCACCGACAGGTTGGACTAAAGTTACAACACAGAATGATAAGACATTAAGGGTAGTATCAGGAACTGGTGGTGGTACAGGTGGTGACTGGGCAATGTCTGCTGGTGAAACAACATCTGAAGTTGGCGCTCACACGCATACTTCTGCGGCTCACACGCACACAGGTGCTTCACATACTCACGGTACTTCAGCAATGACACTAGCAACTTCTCAAATTCCATCTCACAATCATGGTAGTGTTGTTACTAGTAATTCTATGGCGCAATCTGGTGCTTATGCTGGTGGTTATGGTCAAAAAGTCTCAGCTGTATCCTATAGCTCTCCTAATGCAGGTGGCGGTGGTTCGCATACTCATGGAAATACAGGCGCTACAACTCCGGGTGCTGGTGGTTCAACAACTCCGGGTGCAACTGGCTCGGCAAACGCTCACACACATACAATACAAGCACCACAGTATATTGATGTTATAATTTGTAGTAAAGATGCATAAAGGAGAAGAAAAATGACAACATTAACAATAATTAAAGACGATAGTTTTGTAAAAGTAGATGGCGTTGGACTAGAGTCAATAGACTGTTCAAGTCTTGCTACTAACATACACGCTATACAATTTGATGGAACAAATGGGCATGTGGAATACAATGATGGTACAAGTAACTTAGCTATTACTGCCATTAGTGATTACTCAGCTATTACAGACCTATGGACATCTGCTAAAGCTACTCACGATACAGCAGTATCTGATGCAGAAACAGCAGCTTCTGAGGCAGCAACAGCACAAACAACTTTAGAAGCAACATATGGATACAAACGACAAAATGATGCGACTACTAGATATGCTGAAATAGAAGAACAATTAGACCAGCAGTATCACGATTCTGTAAATGGCACAACTACTTGGAAAGATGCTATAGCGACAGTCAAGGCAGCACATCCAAAGCCTTAAACGTATGAAGTAATAAATTAACCTAGGAGGAGGTTTTTTATGGCTAAAGGTAAAAAAGAACTAAAAGTTGAATACACCTGCCCACTTGGTAGCGAGTGCGAAGAAATACGAGACAACAAAATGTTTCGGTGTATGTGGTACACCATGATTGCTGGTACTGACCCTAACACAGGGAAACTTGTTGATGAGTGGACTTGTGCTATTACGTGGATGCCTACCCTACAAATTGAAATGGCTAATACCAATAGAGGTCAGACTGCGGCTATGGAGTCTTGGCGTAATGAAACAGTTAAAGGACAAAAAGAATTTAACTCTTTAATTGGCAATGAAGTTAAGAAGAAACTGAAATGAGCATTGTTAAACATAAGTATTTATAATTATGAAAATACATAAAAATACTTTAGAGAATTTTGGTTATGTTTACATTGAAGATGTATATACAGAAGATGAACTTACAGATATAACTAAAGAAATAGAAAGTCTAACTTGGATGATGGACAATGTTCCTGACATACAAAAAATTAGAGATGTTGAATCAGCACGTTATGATGATGGCAAACCTAAAATGACAGGCAATGGTGTCAAGGTTGATTACATTTACCAAGATAGAGCTTGTTCACCAATATTAAAACACAACAGAAAACTTGTTTTAGGTAAGGTAGCAGATGAAATGGCTTTAACACATCCTGCAAATGTGGCTGTTTATCAAACCAAGTTTGATTTTACTTGTTTAAATAAATACAAAAATGGAGATAAGTATGCACCACATCCAGACACAGCCTCTTTTACTGCTATAACTTTTTTAAGTTTAAATGATGAAGAAATGGTTGGTGGCGATTTTGTTTTTAGCGATTATGACATTACTTTAAAATTTAAAAATAATACTGCTGTGTTTTTTCCTTCTTGGGTTATGCACCATTGCACCAAACTTGAGTCACAAAATTCTGTCAGATACTCAATAGCACAGTTTTCTTACATAAGTTATGGATATTAATAAAAAGATTAACAACACTATAGCATTTGGCATAGTAGCTTGTTTTCTTATATTGTCTTTTTCAGCTATGGCAGATGAAAGCACCATCAACCAAAACACAACGTCTACAGTAACAAGCAATGGCGTAAACGAGACCACAGTAAAATCTGCACCTCCAAGCGCCATATCTCCGAATGTAGGAGGAAGCAACTCAGACCTATGTACTATCTCATCTAGTGGTGCTTTAGGCACTCAAATCTTATCCTTGAGCCTAGGAGCTACATATACAGAGGCAAATTGTTTGCTGTTAAAGAAGGCAAGAATGCTTTATTCGGCTGGTATGAAGGTGGCTAGTGTATCTTTGCTTTGTCAAGACCCAGCAATATTTGAAGCTATGAAAATGGCTGGAACGAGCTGCCCATACGAAGGCTTAATTGGCGATGCCGCAGCTAGAGCTTGGGAAGTACATACAGATAAAATACCATTACCAAAGGAACAAAATGAAGCAACTACTGCTGAAAAAAGGGATAGTGCCATTAAGATTATGGGCGCTGTTGCTTCTGCTTTCCTATTCTTTTAGTACATTTGCCTACACATTTGGTTACACGCCTAACGCAGCGTTAAATGGCTTAGAGTGGTCAATGAACCCAACCTATATTGGCACTAATGCTGTTGGTGGTATGGAAATATCAGGAGTCATTTACAAGTACACACCAATTAAAAACAAAGCAGATGATTACGTTGTCACACTAGAGAATGACAAGGTAGGTGGTGGCTACGTGTTTCAAGATAAACAAGATTGGTCACAGCGAGAAGGCGGTTTAGAAGTAAGAAGAACAATAGCATTACCTTATACACCGATTGCAGTTTTTGGTGATGGCAGACTCAAGCAAGAAGGAACAGGTAGCATTGAAGGTGCAGACGTTAAATACATCTACCGATTTGATAATTGTTTTGACCCACAAAGCGACCCTAACTGTCCGGGTTATGTCAAACCTAAACCGCCGCCAGTACCTAAAATACCTGATTATGATGCATTAGAAGATGATGCAGTCAAATTGGCACAAGAAGAAACAGATAGAGATTTATCTGAAGAAGACCAAGCTAATGATAAAGATGAGGATGAGGAAGATAAAGATTCATTAGAGTTTATGTTGGCTGACACTACTAACGCTTTGACTATAGCTAATGAAGTATCACAGTCTATACTTATGGAAGCTATTAATAAAGCTACTAATCTTAACAATTATTATGTCGCTGTAATACCTGACAGTTACTACCAAGATTCTATTACTTTACAAGGTGGTACTATAGTGGATAATAGAAAAGCATTAAGGAGCTTGGGGCAAGATAATTTAATGAATGAAATGATAGAGGAGCAATACAAATGAAAAAACTATTAATAACACTTAGCTTAATACTTAGTGCAAGTCCAATTATGGCAGCAGATATTAATGGCACAGTAGAATCACGATGCACTATAGCAACTACTACACCGGGTGCTTATGGAAACCCAAACGCTTATACCCTGACTACTGACCCATCTAGCGCGGGAAGCGTACCTGTAATTCGTTTTGATACAACTTTAGCATCAGCGTACCTCGCTCAAGTGACGTATCCTACTAGCTTTAGTTCAAGTCCATCATTGTCAGACAATGTAACGTGGACTGGTGCTGTAACTGTAAATGCTACAGGAGATGCTGGTATGTCAGGATATCAGGATGCAAGTACCTCAACTGGGGCAATGCGGTCTTACCCACTTACTGTGGCTGGTAGTGTGTGGTTACAATCAACGTCAATAGCTACTTATGGTGGTAACAGAGCTTTTCCGGGCGGTGCATATAAAGCAGTAGTTTTAGCTGAATGCGTTGCTCAATAGTATTATGTTTATTACTGTTTAATTACGCAGTACATAGTCATGAGCAAACACCAACTTATCCTAAGTGGACAGTTAGTGGTGTAGAAGGAATTAAGAAGACAAACATTAGGTTATGGAACTCAAGACCTAATGTAGAGTATTACGAGATAGGAGTGTTTAAAGAAGACTTAGAAACACCAATACCTTTTGTTACAGCTTACAAAATTGTACCTTTAGGATATTTAAAAGAAGTAAAGTTTGATGTTTACATCAGAGAAAGTAACATTAAGGATGCTAAGTACGTTTGTTCATTGTCTAAATTAAGGAGTAATGATATGAGTAAGACCTTGGTAGCTACTAGAATATGCTCAAAATTTCAATAAAGTGGTTGCTGTTAGTTATGTTAAGTACACAAACAATGGCTAACAGTACCTCACTAAATCTACAATTACCTAGTAGTGGTTCTAGTTTTGGCGTTGACAGTATTAAAGCTGGTGACTTAGACTGCTCCAATTCTATTGGCGGTTCAACAAATTTTGAATTAGGCTTAACTGGAATAATTAATAATGCTACTTCTTTGTTTAGTACAGAAGACAAAAACAATCCACAGACCAAAGATTTAGGCTTATATGCTAGGTTAATAATCCCTTTAGATGCACCAAAAGAACGAATTAATTGTAATACGCTTTATCAACTTGAACTGCAAAGACGTAGGCTAGAAGTTGAAAAGTTGCGCCAAGAAATAGAACTGTTAAAATCTATGCAACAGGGAGATGGATTTGACAACTGATTTAGGTGACAAGGTAGCAGAGATAGAAGGCTTAGTCGATAAGAGGATTAAGATTGGTAGCCTTAGATTTACTTATACTCAGCTAGTAGGAGCGTTTGCATTGCTTGGTAGTATTCTTGGTTCGCTTTATGGTGCGTTCTTAATGTATCAAAAAGTAGAAGGAATCGCAAATTTGGACTTAGGAGCAATACAATCAGCTATGGAAACAACTTCTGCTGACGTTCTTCGGGTAGAAGAAGTAGCTAAAGAGATTAAGGTGGAGCTGAAGGAAGACCTTGCAAGACTACGTACAGCACAATATAATCTTGAAAACAGGATTGATTCTAAGCTTCAGTCTATTGATGTTCGTATCACTAACATGGATAATAAACTGGATAAATTTGACATAGAATTAGATGCCACAGAAGAAAAACTAATGAAACGCATACAGCAGTCATTAGACAATCCATTAAACAACTGATAACATAGGAAGTATTATGCCAAAGAAACGTAAATTACCACCAAGACCTAAGAGGTATTAATGACTCAGCAACAGAGGATGCAGATGCAACTGGATAAACAAGATGGGCAGATTAACGACTTATTTAAGTCAGTCCGAGAGATTAAGAACATGAACCTAAGTAACAAGGCAATGTTTAAAGGCTTACTTATTGGTTTTGGTTTGATGGCGGCAACTGAAGTCGGTGTCTTTGAATTACTTATGAAACTTATATGATTAGTTTTCTAGCAAACATAGCTCCAATAGCACTCGGCTTTCTTGGTAAGTTATTTGCTCTAAAGAGTCAAGCTGCTCAAGAACAACAGAAGCTGATGATAGAGAACATGACCGCAAGGAACGACTCTATTAATCAAGCTAGAGCTTTTGCAGACAAGGAATCTCCTATGGCTGCATGGAATCGCAGGATAATTATCTTAGTGATACTTGCATTAGTCATCTTTACGCAGGTAGCACCTGTAGTCTTTAACACCGAAATGGTAATCCCAACAACTAAAGAAGGCTTTAATCTTTTAGGCTTCTTACAGATTACGCCTGACGTTGTAGAATACGTAACAATACAGGCTGGGTCAGTAGTAAAAATGGATGAGCTTTTTGGTTGGGCGACCATGATAATAGAGTTCTATTTTGGAGCTCAATTGGCGAAGGGTAAATAAAAGGAGAAGGTATGGCAGTAAAAATTCAGTATCACGATATGCCACATATGAAACCAGTACCGATGGAAACAAAAAGTAAAGGTTTGTTAGGTGGTGTATGGCTATGGATAGCAACAAGTAGAAAATGGGAGATTGTCTCAGATTGGAAATTTCACATTACCCATGATGGTAACACACATCCAACTTATTATACAATTCCAAAAGGATTTATTTTTGATGGTGCTAGTGTGCCAAAGTTTGCAAGGTCATGGCTTTCACCTATGGGAGTTCTCTTGAGTGGTGGTCTCGTCCACGACTATGTGTATAAATTTGAAGTTCTCAAGTTAGGTGGCAAGAAGGGTGCTACAGAAAAGAAGTCTCAAAAATGGGCAGATGAGCTCTTTAGAGATATATGTATAGATGTAAATGGATTTAAAGTAATTAATTACCTAGCATACTACGCATTAAGACTAGGTGGTTTCATGGCTTGGAATGGTCATAGGAAAAGAAACATAAAATGGGATGCTTAAAATAAAGGAATAAATTCTACTCCTTGGTTTATTAGTTTCTCTACATCGTTAGCTTGACGTTGGTAAGACTTCGCTAATTCAGTTTGGTCGTTAAAGTCCGATTCATACTGAAGGTCACGAAGTCTTTTTAGTTCAACAAAGCTATCTACTAAATGTTCCATCTAATTAAATAGAATTATTTGTTTAGGTATTTTTTAACAATTAACTCTGCACCTCTAACTTCGAGCCAAGCATTCTCTGCACTATGTGGTCTCTTGTTAGGATACTTCTTGTAAGCCATCAAGTGACCAATAGAGTGATTTAAGTTTTGCCATCCTCTGTTAGGGTTGATTGTAAAATAATATTGATTGTAGCTCTTATGTTTTTTCCAATTATGAGTTCTACCTGATACTTCAATAAATTCATGTGGAAACTTAGTTCCCATAACCTCTTTCCATATCTGCCTGATAAATCTTTTGGCTAATGGATAAGGTGAAGGGTTTTTACCAAATCCATCACGACCAACTGTAGCTGTTCCTGTTGAGTCTTTCCATATCGCGTAGACTTTACCATAGACCTCTCTAGCCTCTGCACTTATCTTGCTCATGCATTCCTCCATAAAGATGTTTGGATATTTTTAGGGGCATTCGATTTTCTGCCATACCAAATCTTAGCCATCAACTTCATTTGTCTATAAAGTTTATTGTCAAGTTTAGGAACATGGTCAAAATTCTTAGCTTCCTTGTTAGAGACTTTCTCAACTTGGACTGGGTATTCCATGAAGACAACCTGAGTCCATTTGCGACCCTCATTAATAACTAAAGCCATGCGATGTTGTTGTCTACCATTTTTTCGCATGAAGTGTGTGTTTACTGCTTTCAATTCTATCTCCTATTTAGTTAAAACACAGTCATTTTGTTTCAATGACGAAGTCATTATACCATACTTGATACTAAAAGTCAAGTCTAATTAATTAAATAGTTTTAGAAATTGAAGACAGATTGGGTTTCTACGTACCCTGAAGCATCATATTTCTTAGATTCTCCCTTTGGATATGTTTCAGTTTTATATTTTAAAAGTTTTGTTAATTTTCTTTTTTGTAATTTTGAACCTGTAAAAAAAATGTATCTATGTTTTCTATCTCGCTCTCTGTGATAAAAATCATCTCCGTATTTTTCTTCCATACTTTCTAGGGTCATGCCTTCAGATAATGTTTTTGAATGCATATGCTCTAAACCTTTAACTGCCCAATCAACCCTAGAAGCTGATAAGCCTGTATAAAGAAAATTAGTAGCTTGATAGATGTAACCTACATGACCTTGCTTAGTGTCAGCATAACTTACTACAATAGAAGGTTTTGGCAATAATTTTAAAGATTGACTTACTAAAAATGATGCACTATTAGGTTTGTCAGTTTCTAAAATTAATCTGTTTAATTCAACAACTTTGCTTTTGTGTTCTTCTCCGCATACACCAACACACAATGATGGACTAGGTGGTGAACCAAATGTGCAAATACCGACTAAAGAATTATCGTCATATAGTCCAAACGCATACGATATAGAAGGCATACGCTTGGCATAATGTTTGTTTAAAAGCCACGTCTTTGTTTCATAATTTTGTATAGGTCGTACAATCATATGTGCTTCAAAGCTAATTCTAACATTTCTTGGTCTTTTAATTTTTCTCGTAATTCCTTATCCTTCTGAGAGCCTCTTGCTACTCCACCTTGACCTTCTACATAAGGTTTAAAAACTTTTTTAGGGTCTGTGCTTCTTTTTAATCTATTATTTGCCGCCGAGTTAGTAACACCAAGTAGTTCTGCTAATTGTTTAGACGTAACCTTCTGACCATCATCTAAGATGTAGGTAATTGTTCTCCGCTTTCCCATTAGAGAATATATTGTTCGTACTGATGAAACCACAATGCAATATAAACTACTGCACTAACTTCAATAATAAACCCAACTGAATAAAAAAATATTAACCATGACCATATCTTTCTCATTGTTTTCTCCTGTCTATTTCAACCAATCCAGTAAACAAAGCATTACGAGTTTTAGTGTACACCTCAAGTCGTTTAGCTAATTGCTTAGATTCGTCATCACCTTTAAGTAATACACTAAGAATGTCCATAGCTCTCTCGCCTTTGCTTTCTTTATCAGCAAACATCATAAGGTCTGTGTCAGTTATTTTTTTCATCAGGCATACCTAGTGTCATAAGAAGCAAGACCAATCCCATGGAAACTAAACAAGCTCCAAGTAAAACAAGAATTGGAACTGTAGTCTCAAGCAAGAATGTCATAATTTTCCTCAATGATTCGAGCAAGTGACTTTCTTTTATCAACTTCAACACCTCTTGGTCTTAATGAGCGCTCTAGTGATTTTTTTGTAAAGTTTTCTTTAATAAACTCTACGTTTAATTGTTTACTCCAAAATGGTTTGAATTTGTTACTCATATTATTTCTCCTTATCTATATCCTTCTGAGTTAAAAAACCATCACATGCAGTCATGGTCTCGCTAGAACAGATTAATCGTGTATCACCTATAACATCAGGTGGTATTAACAACGAATCATGTTTGTCTTGCAATACACTACATCCTGTAACTAAAAATGCTAATGCAATTATTTTAAAATGGGATGTCATCATCAAACTCCTCGTCCATTGCTACTGGTGTTATGACCTCATGTGGTTTAGGCTCACCAAGCTCACCAATTTCCATTTCATCCTTAGCTTCCCCCTTGCTGTCTAATAATTGAAGGGTAGAATTGAATCCTGAGAGCTTGACTTCAGTCACATATTTTTTTTGACCAGTATTATCTTCGTAACTACGATGTGTCAGTTGCCCTTCAATATATAGCTTACTGCCTTTGCGAATCTGTAATTTTTGACAGATGTCAGCTAATTTGCCAAAAATAACAACTCTATGGTATTCAGCCTTAGATTTTTTTTCACCAGTTTGTTTGTCTGTCCAATTTTCATTTGTTGCTAAATTAAGCAGAGCTATTGGTGTACTTGCATGTTTGTACTCGACATCTTTGGTCAGATTGCCGATTAAAATAACCTTGTTGATGGACATTTTTTCTCCTTATATTAAATTAGGTGACTGCTTAGGGCAGTCAATCCAGTAGCTTTTGTCTTTAACTTACGAGGATAGGACTCCCCGACTTCAGCGTAGGTGCTACTATACCTCTGAGTTCTTTTCAGCAAAAGCTTTCGCATGTGCTATGTTACTAGATAATTTTTCAGCAGACTTTTCTTGACGTGCTTTAGTCATACCTTGCTGACGTTCAATAAGAAAAGATTTTTGTATGTCAGACAACGTAGCATTAACTGCTGAACGTAATGGGTCATTGCCCCTCATATCCTTCTGACACTCAGAAATTTGTTCTTCATTTTCTTCGTCTATAGCCATCTGAAAGGATGTTGATATATAGGCAACTGCAACATCAAACGTTGCTTTGTGTACTCCGATGTTAGATTGCTGTAACTTAGCGTTTTCAATTTCTTCAAAACTTGCCAAGCTTCCATCGGGAGAATAGCCTAAAAACGCAAGGCTACGACCCACAGCACTAGTCTCACATGCCTCATAATGCGAAGTGTTATTAATGTTACTAGACCCTTCAAGCTCGTGAGCATGTCCAGTACCTCTGATAAGACCATCAACAACTGCATGTGCTTTAAAAATTACATGACCTTGCTCGTCTTTAACTATCTCAGTAAGTATTTGTCCATTCTCGTACCTTGCACAAAAAGCCTTAACCCTCTCATGCACCATTGCATAGTCTGCGCCACCTTGTACCTTAGTTGTTTTGACTGTTGTCATTATTCTTCTCCTTTCCATAAATCATCTCTTTTGGCAACTGGAACGCCATACCCTTTGTAATGATACCTAGCAACGTATCTATCATCACCTCTCCTGTTTTTTACTTTGACAGGATATTCAGTATTAAAAATATGACCCTTGTCTTTCATAATAAAAATAGTTGATGCTAATCGTGTATCACCTATATGTTCAATCGCTTCTAAAGATGTAATACTGCCTTTAGTACGTACATAGGCTAAAACTTCAGTTTGGTTACTCATTATCGCTCTCCTTAGTTGGTGGTTCTTGGTTGTCTAATTCAGCAAGATGTTCCTCTGAATTAATTTCATCAAAATAGTAATCTGAAATGCTCATACGAATAGCTCCTTATAGTTATATCCAAGTGCATCATCTAAAAAATCTGTTATCTGCTCTGAGAAGTCGTATTCAATGTTTTCTTCATAGACCTGATATTTGCCTTCAATAATTACAGAATAGTCGTAGAATCGCAATTTTGCTATCTTCCTGATAGCAGTATAAAGCTCAGTAATGTTACGTTGCTCAACAGAATTGTCAGCTTCAGTTATTAAATGCTCAACTTGGATAGTTAACTGACCTACCATGTCAATGCATTCTTCAAGAGCATCATCTTTATGGCGATTGTATTGAGTCTCGTAAGCATCACCACGTTTAAAGTCTTCATTAGTTTCCATTTATTCTCCTATTTTGTTAAGTGATTAATTCAATCACGATGTGATTATACAACATTCGATATGATTTGTCAACCCCTAAATACAATTTCGTCTACTTGATTACGCTTACAATATTGATGTATATCCCAAGATATAAAGTTTTTAAGACGTAGAGTATCTAAAGCAACATCATCAATATCATTACGTACAACTAAATCTTTAGACTGTAAACTAAGATATTGAGCGTTAGGAAACTTTACTAAGTCTCTACGAGTCTCGTCATCAATTGAAATAGCAACTCTTGTCCACTTAGCCTTGACCCATGTTGAAAAAATCTCAACGTCTTCCTCACCATCAAATTTAACAGGTTGTATTGAGTCTTCTAATGAAACGCCAAACTCTCCATCTTCTAATGCTTTAACTGTAGTCATAATGCCCCCTTATTTAATTTTAAAAAAAGTCTTACCAACAGTATCTAGAGCATCAGTAATGTTGTGTACTGTAGTCTCAAGTTTTTTGATGCCTGTGATAAGCCTATGAATTTTTCTTTCTTGGGCATCAATAGTTTCTTGTTGGCGTTGAATAACAGCGTGTACACTACCTAGAGGAAAATGTTTATCATCTGCTGAGGCTATGATGTTGTCATCACTAACTGATTCAATACCCCATTCATTTCTGATGTCAAATGCTCTCTCAAGTCTTTCGTCCATATCACTTATGTCATATGAATCTATTCTGATATCTATACTCATTTAAATCTCCTATTTGTTAAATTAAATAAAAATTACCAAGCTGTGTCTAACCATTGTGATGCAGGAATCGTAGCATGTCGTACAACTGCATCTAAACGTAACTGCACATGTAAACACCTGTCATCAATCATGCATCCAACTGCATCAGTAGAATTGTGATTAGTTAAAGCATTGTGTTTGTTTAAAAAGTTTAAGTGCCTAAAAGCCAATCCATGCTCTTTTAAAATAGCACGTACACCTAAATCAGGTCGACTGTCATCCATTTGACCTAAACAAAACCTTGCTACATCTTTTGGTTTGTCACCACGTGCATCCCATACTGAATTATCTAAACAGATTAAGTCAGCAGTAGTAATTAAATGGTCAATGATGCCACTCAAGTTGTTATCTAAATTTGTCATAAAATCTCCTATAAGTTAAAAGTTCATCTCAATAACAAGGTTATTATACCACCATTGAGACAGAATGTCAAGCTTTATTTAATTAAACAGACAAAAAAAACCCTCGGTGAATAAAGCCGAGGGGAAACGTTACTTACGTTTATTGGAGATGTTATGCTACAAGTAACTCATTAAGCATAGGGATAACTTTTCTTACCTTAGCCTCACGATTGTATATTGTAGCAACTTTATTCGCTTCATTCTTAAATTTCGCATGACTAGACCAATCAGTTAAAGTATTAAAGACTGCCCAAAGGTTCTTACCCATTTCGTCAACATACTTTAAGTAAGTTTCCTCAAGTAAAACCTCAAGTCTGTCACTCTTACCTGAAACTTTTTGAAAGATTGCAGTAGCCTGTGCATTAGTAACTGGAGACTGTGGGTATTTTTTCCAAAGCTCAGTATTTTTTGTATAGACTATAAGAGCAGTTTCAAGTTTAGCTACAGCAACGTCAATATCTAAGCTCCTTGTGTGTTTAGCACTATACTCAGAGAATGCATCAGCAATTACTTGACCGTTCATACAAGCCAATCTAACAGCTCCTACCATAGACATAAACTTCCAAGAACCATCGTAAGAGTTAAGAACCATAATTTTAAGGTCAACAAAGTCACCTGTTGCAATCTCAATCCTGTGAGATGGGAAAGTATAAGTAACAATAGTTTTAGCACCGTAATGAGACTGTTGAATGTCTTTAGTCATGTCAGTCTTGTCTAAATCAGAAGCTAAGATAACTTCGTGAAACTGAGGCATGATGTCAGCATTCTGAACTAAGTTGTAGTTCTTACCTACTACTGCGATTGGTGAGCCTTCATCGTTGACAATAGCTTTGTGTGTACCAACAATTTTCTCATTCTCTATTAATTTGTTTGCAGACCAAATCTCATTTCTTGTAAATAAGTTTTGCTCATAAACTGTGTTATATTCATTTACTATTTCCATGTGTATCTCCTATAAGTTAAAGTGTGTAACCATTTCGATTACAGGGTAAGTATACCATCATTGATATGATTTGTCAAGCTTTATTTAATTAAATAGAATATCAGGCATAAAAAAAGGAGGCTGTTAACCTCCCTTGTGTTTTTTTAAATTGCTACTTTATAATTTTAAACCCCTTGCTTTTAAGAACAGCCATTGGTGTCATACCTGTTTGAAGGTAACCTAAATATTCTGACACAGTAAAATTGTTTTTAAGAAAAGTAACAAAACGACCTTGTAAACTTCTGTTGTATTTGAATCGTGCTATAAAAGCATAACGGTCATTCCAATATTTTTCACCATTATCTAAATCATAATGTACCCAACCTGAATCAATATTAAATTGGTCTCTGTTAAAGTTTCCGTAAGATTTATTCATTGTATCTCCTATAAGTTAAAGTTGGTAATTCATCTCAATTACGGGGTAATTATACACCATTTGAGGTCGTTTGTCAAGCTTTATTTAATTAAACAGACAAAATAAATTAAAATAGGTTGACCTACATTTAATTGGAGGGTATGATTTGTGTTCTTGGTTTAGAGTTATTTAAGAGATTAGATAGCAAAAATCCCTAGAGTGGTTGAAGCTCTAAGGATTTTCTAAACTGGTGTTTGCCCCACCGTTCTATGAAAGATTATACC
>Ga0307488_10002907_pt1 | contig 14417 bp, 19 predicted proteins | sample SB02metaG_FD_202248 | JGI IMG/M metagenome (GOLD analysis project Ga0307488, IMG submission 202248) | Sea-ice brine microbial communities from Beaufort Sea near Barrow, Alaska, United States - SB 0.2 | ecosystem: Environmental > Aquatic > Marine > Coastal | place: USA: Alaska | collected... | reverse complement strand
CTTACTGGGTTGGAGCCAGCCGTGCTACCATAACACTTATCCTCTATATTTGGTGGACTGTGAGGGAGTCGAACCCCCGACCTCATGATTCGTAGTCATGTGCTCTATCCAGCTGAGCTAACAGTCCTTAATTCTTTGGCTGGGACGGTAGGATTCGAACCTACGATACACGAGATCAAAACCCGATGCCTTACCACTTGGCCACGTCCCAATTAATTCTTTATATGTTTATTGCAACGTAAACCAATAAACCAAATATGCCAATGTTGATTAACATATTGATGTAATGTGGATTTGGTTCCATTTGTTTTCCTTTTCAATTAAAGGCCGGATCTTAGTACGCAGTTGTTCGGATCCTGGTTTAATACAACGATAACTATTTGTAACCTTTTTAGTTCTCTTGTTAATATACACATTATAGCATGTATTAACAACAAGTCAACCTAATAATTATTTCATTGGTCCGCATATTTCGTAACCTTGTAAACTTCTTTTATAAGGTTCATCACCGCCAAGATACACATAATCAAAATCTTGACTCTTGTACCAGGCACAAATGTATTGTAAACTTTGTATACCCAATTGCATCCACGGTTTATGATAGTTCCATGCAAACTGTGCAGCCGCAACGTTGCGAATGTTGTACTTAAACATAAGTGTAAATCCCACCATAACATCTTCCTCATAGTAACACATCACATCACTTTGCGGATATAGATATTCTTCAATGAACAGTGGCATAACACTTGGGAAACGTTTGTAAACACAGTAGTCTCTATAGATCTTTTGCATTTGATCAGCAGCAAAGTTTCGTTGTAACTTTGCAGTGATGTAGGGAATAGTTCCGGTGTAATTGGTTTCTTTTAATTTAATTCTTGCATACATATCAATACCAAATTGGTGGAGCATACGAGAATCGAACTCGCCTTGCAAATGTGCAACACTTGCGTCCTCCCAGATGATGCCCCAACTAGATACTTACCTTTTGTATTGTACCTCGTCTTTTTAAATCATTTGTTACGCAGTGTATACCAGCGTCCCAGAAATATTTGTGTCTAAAAGGTGATATGTGTGCAGTGATTCCATAACGTCTTAATGCGTCTACTGCTTGTTTATTATACTCAGCGAGTACAACATTATTTGGGTTGATTATCAATATGTTTACACCAAAAACTGTTTCACTTACTTCTCCAACCCAATCATCCATATAAGAATCTACAGTTTCTGTTATAAGAGGATTTTGTTCAAACCCTGGTATATACCATTTGCCAGCATTTAGTTTCATACTTGCTTGAAACATCTTGTGTGCGGCATAATGACTTTCTGGCAAATGCACTACTTCCCAATTTGGAAAACTTTCTTTATAATCTTCGTCAGAGATGCTTATTATTAACCCTGGTGTTACTGGACAATACACTGCATCTCCGTGTCCTTGTGCATCAACAATGTGATTGGTAGTATCTGGAAACAATTGATCAACTTGACGTTGTATTGCAGTCCAATCGTCAAACACTGTTTGAGTTGCAAAGAACAGATCTTTCCCCAGTCTACTTACAAAGCAACCAGAGATATAACTGCAATCGGTGGGTTTGACATTTGAACATTCAAACACTTCACTGTAGAACTTTAGTTTCCTAATATGCTTTGCTTGGTCGTGTGCTTGAAACTGTTCCCATGTTTTACTAGTTTGTTTTTTAAACGCATGGTGTGCATGGTTTGCGTTAGGAGTAACTGGTACCCAAAGTTTATCGTGTATCTGTATAAAATAATCTCGTGGTGTAACTGGAGGCGGAACCCATACTCCATCTACCATGCAATCGTCGAACTTTGTTGGTATGTGTGGACGCAGTACTTCCACGTCAAAACTTTCTAGTAACTGTATTAGTTGTTGAAAGTCTTGTTCTGTTTCTCTAGCAACTTGTTCAAACTTTTTACGAGTGTTATCGTCTTTGATCCACACGTAAAACTCTGGAGGATATGCTTGACCTACTACGCAGACCTCTAATGGATCCCAATGTTGATATACTGTCATTATTTAAATGTTACCGTGTTAGTGTGATCGATCCAAGATGCTGAATCGTTTTTTGTTGGACACTGTTGGCAAACTGCATGTGGTTTACCAAAGTTTTTGCTAAATGCTTGTAATTCTGTTATAGGTGCATCAACGGATAATCCTGTGTCTATGTAAGGTTTCCATGCATCTGCATTTGGTTGATTGTGCTTGTTCCATACGCCAGGTATTAGTGCAGTATTGCTACACTTATAAAGTTTGTCTTCTAGAAGCATGCTGCAAGTTTGTTGATGGCAGTTGTCGAATGCTTCAGAGGGATTGCTATTCCATGGTAACATATCTGTATATGTATTTTGAAATGTCTGTGTAAACCATTTGGGTTTGTTAACTTGGAACTTCATACCGTTTGGTAAGCTGTGTCGATGTATTCCGTATTCATACACAGGTTCCCAATTGTATGTTCTTTGCACTCGATCAATGACCCTTTGAATTTTTGGATGACTGAGATGCACTGTTATTTTTAATATGCAATTGCCAATTTCATTTAGCAGTTCTACTATACGCCAATGTTTTTCCAGTAACAATCCGTTGGTTACAAAACGTATTTGTGCATCAGGCAACAGTTGTCTCACTGCTACTATCCAGTCGTATATTTGAGGATTCATCAATGGTTCTCCGCCCATTGCACCCCATGCTTGTATTTCAAAACGTTCTGCCCACTGTCGTAACCATGCTATGCCTTGGTCTGCAGCAACATATCCTTGTACTGTTAAATCAGAAAACGTACTACATCCATCACACTTTAAATTACATGGATACACCAGCATACTTTCTACGTATGGTAGTAAAGGTTTTTGCACTAGACCAAGCCTGTCTTATCGTGTATCTTACCTTGTCCTGTCGTTCCAAAGTCTTTCCACTCAACTAATAGAGGTTCAAATTTATTGTAATGGAATTTTTTCATTATTGCAAGCAATGCAATTTGTAGAGTCTCAGGAGAGTTTTTAATTTGTTTAAAGCACTCTTCCAAACAAACGTTTGATAACACCAAGTTTAAGTTATGTTGTAGTCGGTGTTGATTTTCATTTATAAATTTTTTAGTTCGCTCAAAGTCTTTGATTACTTCTAGGTTACGTTCAACAGCATAGTAACAACGTCCTATTGGATCTTCCAAGTCTTCGTAACTGTGATCAATGATATCATCAAATACATCAAATCCAAGATACCGCATGCTGTCAGCACATTTCCATCCACCAAACCAAATTGGCAAAGTTCCTCCTAGTATAGCCATTATGGTTTTTTCTGTTACCAGTGCTTCTTTTTCAAAGAAAACAGGTTCGGTGATTATACTAATACAACTAGGTTCGAACACTGTTGTTTTCAATAGATGTTTGTATGTTTCTGCATTTTTAAAATTGCCGTTTCTTATACCTTTTTTCATAGTAACTTCGGGCCCAAATTTAAAATCAGTGATAGGTGTAGTTATTTCAGTTCCAGATTTAATTATATCTAAATACAATGGATTGGTTGTTGTATCCATAATCTTAGGACTAGCAAAATTTTTATTTGATCTCCATGCTAACGTATGTTTAAAATTTTTTAAATCAAAGTGTTCAATTAGCATTAATAAAAATTCTCTATGCAACCTAGGTTTATTAATCATAAAATTAAATGAATGAGTTTTTTGATTCCACATTGGTTGTATATTTGCTTCTTTGAATTCTTGGGATTCACTTGCTAGGAATATAGGAAAATGTACACAGTTATAATTGCTAAGTGAATCAGCGTGATTAACATGATCAAATATTATAGTGTGCAGATGAGGATCACATGTGCTGTTTTCTAATAATTTTTGAGTATGAAAACAATGTTCTGTTTCATCGTAATGATGATCGGCAATAAAAATTATCTCCGGTTTGGTAAGTATCTCACCTTTGTACTTGTATGTAGGACCGTGTATTTCTATCATAACTGATTAATCTCTTCTAAAATTGTGTTAAACTTTGCAGGCCACAGTACAGAAAATTTCTCAAGTAACTGTTGATTGTGTGTGGCAGCTTGATCAAATCTTTCATAGTCTCGTCTGGTGTATTCACGATTGATAAACGTTTCCAACTGATCGAGCACTACCTGGAAGCGTTCGGTTTGTCTTGTTATTGAATCATATGCAGTATCAACGTAATCATCTAGTACATCAAACCCATGTGCTTTTAGCAATGCCACTGCACCGGGACTACAACCTAATAGCCACGGCCTTGGCATCTGTAATGCTCTAAATATCTTTTCACTAAACACAATATGACTATCTGCTTGATATGTTTCTAAGATTAGACTTATGTTGCTGTCAATAATGCATTGTTCAAGTGTGCCGTGTTGTTGTACGGTATTATAAGGAATTAGCATGTTGGCAACTGTGTGTTGTTCTTGGTATCGATGCATCTCACCTTTCTGGAATTGTTGTGCAAATTCGTCGAGGTTGCAATTGTAACTTACAATACCTTGTGCAAGTATATTTCTTTTTATTAATTCATAGAACACTTCTGATCGATCGCCACGCACTCTATTCATAAAACAGTTGTATCCGTTTGTACTTGGACGATCTATGTACTGAGGAATAAAACGCCAGATACTCCAAAACTCTGGTAATACTGATATTAGTTTTCCTGGTACAGGCAACAACGGATGATTGTCAGTAATAGTCACTGTTGATCCATTGGTCCAACTATCAGGGTCTGTGAAAAATACACTGTCTACTAGTCTACAATTAACTTGAATCTCACCTTGATTGTATCGATAAGGAAATCCAAAGTTATTACTGTTCTGTTCTACAATATTAAATCCATTGGTGATTATCTGTTGATACAGTTGTGTGACAATATCTTTCTCTCTATCTTCTGAGATCCAAATGCCGTCTGCATAAATTTCGTTGTATGTAATTTTCATTGCTAATTAGTTATATGGAATACTGGACCAACCCAATAAAAAAACATATCTGGCCCGATAGTGTAGATCCAATTATGGATAGCATGCACAAAGGAACACATTGTTTATTTTATAATCCCAAGTTTAATCATCAAATTATAAGTTATCGACAAAAACTACAAGATTTTTGCAATTGGGTAAACAATAGAGATGTAGTACTTAATTCCGCAGTTGCTGAAGAGCTTGATTGGATTGCAAACATTGTTAAATTTAACATGTGGGTTGCTGATATAAAAACACAAGGTATTGTAAAGCCTATGCTTATATGCTACGATGGTAAATTTACTTGTGCCACCGGTGAAAGCAGATTGAGAACATTAGAGTGTCTACCCGAAGTTGCTCATGTCACTGCATTTGTAAATACTCACAAACGTTATGCAGATAAGTTTTCTAGTCTTGAATCAGTTACAACATTCGATCGATTTGCAGAATTGTGTAACGCAAAAGTAGGACAACAATTTTTGTTTAGATTTACAGATGCACAAGCACCATGGGGATTGGATTGGTACGAGTATAACAGTGATCAAGTTAGATGGGTTACACCAAGTGAAGACTACTGTGTATCAGCTGTCAGAAAATATTTAAAAGATCATCCGGATACAGTGTTTAATAAAGATTGGTTTGGTAAATTAATAGATTGGAAAAATGTTTAAATGACTTCTGAATATTGGAAAAACCCAATAAACAATTACATATGGCCAAGCAAAGAAGATCCAATTGTAACCAGTCAACATGACGGAGTTCATTGTTTATTTTTTGACCCGGCTATTAACACAACTATTATAGCCTATAGACAGAATTTACAAATGCTATGTGAGTGGATAAACACTGGTGTAAAGGAACATGGCATTGACAACTTTGTAGATGACAATCGTAATTGGTATAGCATGACCAATGTTGTAAAATTAAATATTTGGGCAAACGATATTCAAAAACAAGGTATAGTAAAGCCTATGCTATTGTATTATAACGGTGGTGACAAATATGGTATTAACAATGGAGAAAGTAGATTAAGAGCATGCAGTGTTATGAGTGGAGGTCTTGGTCCTAGAGCATTTATATCTACTAGTACACAATATCGTGACAAGTTTAGTCACTTAGAAGAGGTTACATCATTTGATCAGTTTGCTAATTTGTGTAACGCAGTAGAAGGACAAGAGTTTATGATTAAGTTCACTGATTCTCAAGCACCGTATGGTCTAGAATGGTATGAATACAATAGTTTTTTAACTTCTTTTATCACACCAGGACAAAATGATGCCGTGTCAGCATTAAGAAAATATATAAACAAACATCCAGATGTGGTATTTGATAGAGAATGGTTTACTATATTAATAGATTGGGAAAAATATGGATTACCAACACCTACAGCAAGATTAATTAACGATAGAATAGAGTATACCCTGCCGTTATGACTTTAGTGGACAACAGATATTGGAAAAGTTCTAAAAAAACCTACGTATGGCCTTGTGCTGATGACCCAATCATTGATAGCATGCACAATGGATCTCATTGCTTGTTTTACAATCCTAGAATAAACAAACATGCTGTAACATATAAACAAAGTCTGCAAGATTTATGTGGCTGGATAAACACAAGTTTAGACCATGATGGGATTGAGAGGTTTCTTGACAATCCTCTTAGTTGGTATGATGCTGCTAACGTTTTAAAATTAAACATGTGGGTAGATAGTATTCGAACACAAGGTATAGTTAAACCAATGATGTTGTATTACAACGGTGGAGCAAAGTTTGGTATTAACAATGGAGAAAGTAGATTAAGAGCATGCACCTGTATACCTTCAATAAACAGGTTACATGGATTTATATCTACTAGTACACAATATCGTGACAAGTTTAGTCACTTAGAAGAGGTTACGTCATTTGATCAGTTTGCTTGGCTATGCAAAGCGGATAATCCACAAGAGTTTATGTTTACATTAACTGATCCTACTGCACCATATGGAATATTTTGGTATGAATTTAACAGTGCTAAAACTGATACCGTAACACCAAATGAAAGCAATTGTATTACTACACTTAGAAATTATTTAAACCGCCATCCAGATACCGTGTTTACTATAGATTGGTTTAATAACTTGATAGATTGGAAAGAGTACGGGTTAAAGACATGGATCAGAACCTAGACTATTAGTCTTGATAGGTCCAGTAGTTAATCTGTAAACATCGTCGCACTGTTGGAAAATGCACCAATGGATAATCGTGCAAACTGTGGTCTCCTGCTACAAAGAAAAAACATCTATTGTCTTTGCTCTCTACTCTGCTTCCGTTAGCAAAGCCTGTGCCAGGATACAATTGAGTATAATCTGTATACATGATTGCACTGAGTTTTTTCTCCTGCCAGTCACAATGTGGTTCCAGCCAAAAGTCTCCAATATCGCTTATCACTTCTACTCTTGGGTACATGTTGGTATAATCTATACCTGTGTAGTGTTCAAAGAACGTTTTGTATGCACCGTTGTGTAAACTACGGTACAAATGATGTAGATTAGGATACTGCTTTTCGTGCTTGTCGGTGATAAACAATCTTACACTGTCCGCACGCACCCCAGGCTTGGCCTGTTCAACAACATGCTCAACATTTTTAACTTCTGCTAGTGTGTCACGATCGAGGAAGTTGTCTACTATCCAGTGTTGCCACGGTTCTTTATATGTGTTTGCCTTCATAAAAACTCTCTTGTGCTATTGTTTTCCAATCAGCCATTCTATCATTGGTTTTTTCAAAATTAGGAAAACTATCATTTGCATGTCCTGTGAAGCCTTTCTTTTCAAAGATAAGATCTTCTGTCCATCTTTCTAAAAATGCTTTTCTTATTATTGGCTTGGATACATCACTTACTTTGAGATCAAAAGGCAAATTCAATGCAAGTTGCATTATAGGTTTAGCAAGAAATGGATTACGGGCTTCAATTCCAAACGAACCTCCTATCAGATCAATACTTCGACAATCTACGCCAGTTATTTGATGCCAATAATCCATTAACAATGTTGCTTGTCTATAGTCTCCATTGTATGCAGTTAAGCAACTGTTCCACATAGCAGGGTCACTGTGCTTGCTATAAGGACTTGCACTGCCTGAACTGTTGTAGTCAAGAGTCTTGTATACTTCATATCCACCAAACAGTTCATCTGCTCCTACGCCTGTAAATAATACTCGTTGTTCGCAACTTTTGTTTACTATCCATTGCCCAACAAAACTCCAAGATCCTGCTGGCATGCATAGTCTAGCAAGCATCTCTTTATATTCAGCTAACCATTGAGATTCTGAAATATCACTAACCACTAATCTGTTATATTCTTCTTTGGTTAAGAATGATTCAAGTTTATCTACAATAGGATCTTTTCCTGTGTTGTTTACAGCATATAACTTGAGATTGTTTATGCTGTTCAAAATTATACTACTGTCAAGACCGCCACTGTAGGTAAGTCCTGCAGGGCATGTTGGTGTCATTAATCCTGTAACCTTACTCCACATACTGCTGAAGTCCTCATATGCCTCATTGATGTTGCGGTGTATTGGCGTGCCTATCCAGTTATAGATACTATCAATTTCTCCAGCAACGTCACCATTGATGTATTGCATACCTGGTACTATTCGTGTAATCTCTTTCCAAGGAGTTTGGTGTAGTACACCCCAAGTTTTATTAACGTATGGAAGTTCTATTTTTGTAGCATCTACGTATTCTAGAATAGGTGCAACTTCGCTACACACAATCAATATGTCTTTGTCTTGATATTGATATAGTGTTTTCTCTCCTTGCGGGTCAGCAGCATATCTCACTGTGGTATTGTCTGTCCAAGCCCATGCCCACGGACCCCAACCTTGTGCTAACTGTTTGACATTGTGATGTACTGCATGGTCTACAAATTGTATATCGTTTGAATACTTGCCAATTGTCCTTGGGCCAAAGTCTTGATAGTTGTATATTTCGCCATTGTATGCTAGAAAGTTATCATGTGGAGTGATATAATAATCATCAGTACCGGTGATGTGTAACACCACTTGAGCAATGAATATGTTATTTTGATATCGGTACCTAGTAGAATCTGGACCACGACTTTTGAGTGTTTGTAATGCTGACAGATGTTTCCAAATTGGTATTTCTGTTTTGCTCTTGACTAGTAATATTCCGCACATGAACTACTAATTTACTTAGGAAATGTTATAAAAAAGATAGCATGTAGTTTGGTTTTGAGTTTTGGATCAAAACTACTGCTGGTATGAAAATAATTTCTAGTCCAATAAAATGCATCACCAACTGTCCATTTGTGTACTCGATCTACACTAAAATCTGTAAGCATGTTTTGATCTGGAATGTGTTTTAAGTGTGAATTATAAAACTCTGCAGTGATTGCATTTTTTTGTTTATTTTGTATTCTAGGATCATTATGACTAATAAAACCGTTGGCAGAAGAATCTTCATTGGGTCCAGCAATTTGAGTTAGTGGCAAGTTGTCAGGCATATATTGTTCAAAAATAATAGTACTTGATTCAGCTTCAACTGGTGTTATTCTCAAAGGAATTAATATAGTAATACCTAACTTATGACTTTTATCTTCGTGACCTTGCCATGCATCTGTGTGTAGGTTAGTTGGTGTATGCCATTCAGTGAATGTACTTGCACTGACATGACCACCAGGAAAATGTTTTTCTATCTTTGGCTGAAATACACTTTTTAAATAAGGAGTTTCTGGCAAATCATAATGCATTAACTTTCTGCGATTTCTATGACTGCTGTACTCTGGTGCATATGGAAGAGCATCGTAATACTCAACTATCTCTTCAGTCTCGTCAGCAGTTAAAAAGTTATTGATTATCCAGTCCATATTAATCTCCTAAGATAAAAATTCACGTTTAAAATCTTCGTCAGTTTGTCCTTGTGTGCTGCTCTGGATAGGTGCACTACTGAACATCTCTTGTTCAATGTATTCCATTATCCAAGCAACAGGATTCTTTGGCAAATTCAAACACCAAACTCCGTTATACCCAAGATAACAGTTGTTATATACTATATTTGGAGAATCTCCGTACCTCCAATTTGGATAGAATTCGCTACAACTGTATAACAGATTTCTGTGTAATTGTATATTGTTGATACTTATACTGTCAATTTCAACGGCTATATCTTCTCCACTGGGAATAAAAGTTGGATCTTTACCCCAGTGTTCGATAGTTAAAGTATTAATGTCATTGAGTAATACTTTAAATTCTAAAGATAGAGATTCCTCACTGAGATTCTCTACCTCATGCAATAGTTCTTTGTTGAGACGGATTTTCAGATTGGGTCCTTGATTCTGTGACATCCGTGGTTTCAGGTTGATTTTTACTCTCATTCTTAAATGACTCCCATCTCTTTTTGAGTATTTCTATTTCTTGATTGTTTGTTGGACTTATGAATCCTAACTTTTGTGCATGTTCCATAATAACAATTCTACGTCTAATACGTTCTTTAAATGTTAAACTTGGATTTAGTTTGTATTGCCAGTTAAAGAAATCCAATCTTCCTTCACTGTCTTTCTCAATTATAACATTTGGATCTCTTCCTAACGCAGTATTAGGTTGGATATGCTGAGTACCTCCTAGTACTGCTTCGATAATTGTGCCGTCATCAACATAAGGTTTGTAACGACTTAACATATCTATTGTGTCTTGAAAGTCCTGTTGTGTTTCAGTTGGATATCCTATAATAAGCAGTAGTATGGCTTTAATTCCTGCTTTGCTTAATCTTTCCATTAGCATGTCTACGTCACGATTTGTAAACTTTTTACCCATGTGCCAACGCACTGCTTCACTGCCGCTTTCAATGCCTGTTTCAAGTATTTTGAACCCAGCCGCACTTATTAAATCATAGTATTCTTGACTTTCGCTATCTCCGTTACGAGTGATGTATTGTCCTGTAATAGTAAAGTCTGCATCTTTTTCTTTTCTGTAGTCGGCTAATATATGTGCAAGTTCTCTAAAGTTTTTTTGATTTCCATTTATTAAACTATCTGTAAAATGAAAACGTTGTACATTGTAACGTTCATATTGACCTATAACCTCATCAGCAATGTTTCTTGCACTGCGAGTTTTATACTTAGGCCACAAACTTGGAATATCACAAAAACTACATCTTCGAACACAACCTCGAGAACCAACAATAGGCAGTGTTAGTATTTCATCACTTCTGTACCAGGCATTTCCGTAGCCCTGCCATAAGGATTTACTTTCAGATTCTGATTGGTTGTTGCGTTCTTTTATTGCTTTGTAATCATCTAAATTGTAATCTGAAAAATCAGCATACGGCCAAGAGTCAAGATCTTCAAGTCTATCAAATGTTTCGTTGTATGTATTTTGTAACAGTTCAATTATACTTTTTTCACCATCGCCGGATATAATAGCATCACACAATCCTAGATCTTTATATTGAGAGCCAACATTGTTTAAGTCTCCGCTGATGCCAGCACCACCTAATACAATTCTTACTTCACTGTTCTTTTTACGTATTGCTAGGCACAACATTTTTGTAAGCCTATGACTTTCAAAAGTGAATACACTGATACCTATCCATTTAGGAGAGTGGGCTAAAATTTGATCCGCCCATTGTTGTGATTCTTGACGAATGATGTTGTATGCTTCGAGATCATCTGTTTCTAACACCATCCAACGATCGAGTCTATCCCACAAGTCAGTGGCAAAGTATTTGTGATGAAATTGTACAACAAAATCAATTGTGGTTGCAGAGAACCCGGCCTGTTCGACACTTGCTTTTAGTAGAGCAGGTGCTGCAGGAGGATAATATATACTCATTCTTGGTATACTGCATATTACAATATCTGACACAGTTTAACCTTTTATTTGCTATGACTTGGCATCTTGGTTTCGATAAACCAAACGTGCTTTCTCAATTTAGGATGATATGTTTTTTCGCGTATCTTTTTACCTTCACGTATCATTGAGATAGTCTTATGTGCTAGATAATGCCATGTCGCATTATCTCGACTTTCGCCTTCGGGTACCATCCATGCTTTTGAATCTTTGTTTTTTTTAGTTGCCATTAACATCTCCAGATTTGTTTAAATAGATTTTTTAGTTATTAATAGATTCTTTATTTCTTCTTTGTTCATGCAAACTAAACTGTGTCCACTTTGATTTGGTTCCATGATCAATGCATCATTACTGAGTCTAGGAGTCACTGAAACATACTGTTGACATTGTTGTTTACTAGAAAAAACTTTTGTCATTGCTTTAAGTGATATATGATCAGTCCCAGAGAAACTGATCATTGCTATCACAAACCATTCAAGTACTATTACTTTGCGCCATCACGTGTTAGTGCAAGTTTATAACAAACTCTTTCGCCCTTAACACTGTCTATTGTTATTGCTGGTACATCTGGTGTAACTTGTCTGCACTCTGGTAATGCATACCATTTGAATCCTGCTTGTCTTTGTGTTTCAGCGGTTGACATGAAGTCGTTATTTCCGATTGAAAATAGTACTGCTAATATAATTAATCCCATGATTTTTCCTTTTTTTCTAACTGTTATATATACTTATTGTAACATTAGAAACACTGTTTGTCAACTAATATCTATGTTTGTAGCCAATGGAAAAGTTTCTCTCCAGTTGAGATTCCTTTTTTTATCTAACCTGTCTAATTTGCCTATTTCAGTAATCTTTCTGTAGTCTGTCCAACTGTTAACTCTAGTAAGAAACCCATTGGATTCGTTTGTGCTACACGTTGTTTTGTAACCTGATCTATTTGTAGGAATATTATTGTTTATCCATTCTTCGACAGTATGGTATGTATGTTCATTTAACAGGTTAATAACTGTGTTAACTGCAAACCATACATTGCCTGGACAGTTCTCTCTCATCCAGAATATATTTTTAACAATTGTATCCCAATCAGCTGGCCATCTAAGATAATTAAATCGTTCGTGTGTATCATCGATGCTTAGTATAAACTCTATGTGATCAAATCGAGAGCATTCATCTAATAACTCTTCTGATGGTAAAACAGTACAATTAAAGTGTATGTTAACATGGATATTGCTATTAATTTTTTTAAGCAATGGTATTGTGCTTTTGTTTAAAACTGGTTCTCCACCACCAAATGTTACTGCTATTGCTCCTGTAAAATCAACATTGTCTGTATCTGTATCGTCTTGATAAAGAAGAGGATCATTATGATTGAATTGTTTTAATTCACTTTGCCATCGTGAACTAGAGTCTGGAGCACACATAGTACAGGCTAAGTTGCAAATTTCACCAGTAAAAATTGATATTAAGTCTGGATTTTTAGTACTACGGTCTATTTTGAACATGATACATTTTCTTCTAATAGACTTTTTACTCTGTTATATACTATGGTATTGGCTTTATTGTTATAATGATTGATTAATCCGTGATAACGTTTGCCTATTAAATCACTACAGTCTAACATGTCGGTAAATTGATAACAGTTGTCACGTAGCAAATTGGTCATGTGAATAACTTTGCCTGTATAATTATTAAACAATCCATCAATTTTTTCTTCTATTAAATTATATACAAATCGACTGTAATCAAGATCATAATATTTTTCAAAATAATCAACAATGCATTGAAGTTCTGGTTTGGTTTGAGATTGATGTTTAATATCAGTGTGTATTAGATCGGCGTTCTTGTGTAACAAATCGTCTTTGTGTATAGGATGTTCTGCCACATAAATTCTATTTGGACTGGTGTGTGTTACTATTACAGCATCGTAGTCATTGATATTTTCACTTTGTAATTGCCACAGTGTTCGAACAATACTACTTCCGGCCATTGCTACGTTGGTTACTGTATAGTCTTGAGCAAGTAGATTAGGCCATCCTAGTCCTTGGTTGGTATATTTAACAGTCCAATCACAACTATAACTGTCACCTGTTATTAATATATCCTTTGTCATAGTAAAACGCCTTAATGGTGCCGGCACGAGGATTCGAACCCCGGACATCTTGATTACAAATCAAGTGCTCTACCAACTGAGCTATACCGGCATCTTTTTACTTATTGGGGTTTTATACTACCAGTAATTTTATAACATAAACCATGCTGGTGTGCCAGGCTTGATGCCTTGGGCTTTTGCTATTTCTAATTTGCGTTGATGTTCGGCAGCTTGTACTGTTACAGACTGTTTCTTTGGTTGGTTTAGATTACTAGCATTGCCAGTGATCATAAACTCGTGAATAGGATCACTAGGATCTAAGTAACAACTATCATCTGCTGATGTTAAGTTAAATCTATCACTGTTGTATTTTAGTTCTCTAGTCATATTGATATTTATTACCAGTGTCCTGGCCATGCAAACTGTCTATTAATACTGTTGTAATTTGATACTGTACGCTGTCCAATTTCACTTAGACGTCCATCGTTACGAAGTTTCTCCACCCACT
>Ga0307488_10002906_pt1 | contig 14420 bp, 22 predicted proteins | sample SB02metaG_FD_202248 | JGI IMG/M metagenome (GOLD analysis project Ga0307488, IMG submission 202248) | Sea-ice brine microbial communities from Beaufort Sea near Barrow, Alaska, United States - SB 0.2 | ecosystem: Environmental > Aquatic > Marine > Coastal | place: USA: Alaska | collected... | reverse complement strand
ACCACTGTGGCATTTGGCTCTCCTGTATATCCTGTTGAATCATTATCACCAAGTCCTATGGCATAGAATGAACAAGAACATTCTGGATTGTTACCCACACCTCGTAATCTTATTAAGCCGTCATCGACATCAACCGATAGGGTCATTATGTCCTCTGTTGATGTTCTAGTGACACTGGCCTCATTCATGAACGCTTCAATGGCACTATCATCACTCAATCCATGTACTACAGAAACCTTACCTGTTGCAAGTGTATCAAAATCATCGTTACGTGTGATCATATGGTACCACACACTGTCATACTTTGCGGCGCTGAATGTGTTTATGTCTCTGATCGTTGACGAAATAAGTTCGTGTGCACCTGTGAATACCACATGATCTATTGTTGTCGAAGACTTAAAGGCAAAAGAGGCCGTTCCGTCCTGTATGTCTGAAATTCCTAATAGAATGGCCGATGTCTCAAATGATAAATCATTACTTCCATCTGTCTTGAATACTTGTCCTGTCGAACCATCCGACGCTGGTAGAACTATACTGTTTAAAGATACTCTTCCAGAACTGTTAGCGTTGATTTCTAAAGTACTGTTAGAAGCATTTGTTGTTAGCTGATTGTCTGATATTGTTATTCCGTCAACAACCAAACTCCCTGCACCTGCAGGATTGAATGTTAGTGTAGTAAAAGATCCCGCCACCGGAGTTGAATTACCAATGACAACATTATCAACGGTTCCTTCATTGATGTCTACTTTTGACATAACCACACTTCCTGTTCCCGATGGTGTAAGAAATATGTCGGCATTGGAAGTAGTGACCTGTATCACATTGTCTTTCAAGCTGATAGATGAGTCAATTGTTAAGTCTGAAATATTTACAACACCAGATCCGCCTGGTTGGAAAATTATATCTGCGTTTGATGTTGATGCAATTATGTTGTCGTTAAACGTAAGATTGTCTATGGATATTGTTCCTACTAATGAACTATTTCCAGTTGTGGTTGTTAATGAAGAAGCTGTCAGTGTTGTCACTCCTGTAAGTGTACCTGTTGTTGCTATATTATCGTCTCCAAAACTTATTGCCCCACTTGAATCTGTAATCGATCCATTCGCCACAGTCAATGTGCTGTTTAATGTTATTGATGTGGATGTTGTTACAAGGTTCTCGTTACCAAAACTTATAGCACCCGATGAATCTGTGATCGATCCATTCGCCAAGGTCAAGTTTCCTATTGTTGAACCAGTGGCTCTAGTAATTGTACCTGTCGTTGTTACATTTTCATCATTAAAACTTATAGCACCCGATGAATCTGTGATCGATCCATTCGCTACTGTCAGCGTGTTGTTTATCGGCATTGACGTGGATGTCGTTGCAAGATTCTCATTACCAAAATCTATCGATCCACCCGAGTCTGTGATCGATCCATCTGCTAGTGTCAAGTTTCCAAAAGTCGAACTTGTAGCGACTGTTAGTGTTCCTGTTGTTGATAAGTTCTCGTTACCAAAACTGATTGCTCCTGATGAGTCTGTTATTGTGCCATCTGCAAAAGTTAGATTGCCCAGCGTCGAGCCTGTCTCTGCCGAAAAAGTTCCTGTTGTTGTCAGGTTCTCATTTCCAAAACTCAAAGCACCCGACGAATCTGTGATAGATCCGTTTGCAAGAGTTAGGTTACCCAGTGTTGATCCTGTACCTCCTGAAATGGCTCCTGAAAGAGAAGAAGCACCTGTGACTAACAATGTACCATCAACAATTAGTCCTTCGTTAATATTGATTATGCTTGAGTCCGATGAACTTATAGTCGCTCCTGAGAATCCTACCGATCCTATTACTACCTTGCCAGAACCGCTGGCAGAAATTACAAGGTCCTCGTTTGATCTTGTACCTGTTATATTGTTACCAATAAAAGATATTGCAGGAAAAACTATGTGTCCTGTTCCACTGGCCTCCAGTGTGATGTCAGCATTAGAGTCAGATGAGGATATTAAATTACCCGACATCCTGATGTGTGATTCTACAGAAGGTCTAGCGAAAAGTTCTAGGAAGTTATCGTTTATCTTGTTGCCAGATTCATACAGCGAATCACCTGATCCGTCGTTGCCCTGTACACCTACATCTACTACTGATTGTGTCATATTAGCAATATTTAGTGTTCTTTAGGATATGTGTCTATAGGTTATTAACCAACGCTTACTTTAAGATCTGTTCCGTCTCTGAATAATTGACCTGCAACACTTGGGTCAGATGTGGGTAGATTAGCCATGCTTATTTTTACGGAACTTATTGCTACTGCACCTGTGCCGTTTGCTGAAATAGTCACGTCGGAGTTGGTTGTTATGCTTGAAATAGCAGAATTTGTTATTGTCAAATTATCTATCTCTATGGCACCAGTACCGTTTGCTTGTAGTTTAAGATCACCATTAGTAACTGCTGTTGTTATAAGTCCTGTTGATGGGTCACCAATCAGCTGATACACGTCTGAAAAATTCGTATTGATCTTAGTCATTGCGGTACGTAAAGTATCGCCTGTTGCTAAATTTCCCAGTGTTCCTGTATCTATATTAATTCTTGCCATAATCTGTTGTACATATTTATTAAATAGTTATATGTTCATAGAAATGCTCAAGACAATGAGATTGTACGAACGCAAGAGTAAATTGGGTACACACCATACCTTCCATAGGAAAAACACCATATATGTATTCAAGTGTGACTCGTGCGGAACCACATTTTTGAGGCCAAAGGCTCAGGTCGATGTAACTCGTGCATCGAACGATTTCAAACACGTCTGTAACCTTTGCGACTCAAAGAAATTTGCACAGACTGTTGGTGTAAAAATGAGGAAAATATATAAGATGGATGCTAGTTCTACGCAGACTCTATAGTCTTGCCCATTTGATATTGTCACGGTTGCCATCTACCCATCTACGTAAATCACCATAGGTCCCGACACTGATATTTTTTTGATCAAAGTACCATCGTAGGAAAGTGTTGCCGAACAAGTATTCTTTACGATTGATAAAATGGAAATTCGTGTTTGGATGCTTTCTTATTATCTGTCTTAGCTGAAACATCCATTCGTATTTTAGATAGGCCTTCATGCTTACTCTGGTTGGGTAGTTCTCAGTGTCCTTGTATATGTTGTTTTGTTGTCTGCTTGGAGTATCTCTTTCCCACTGCCTCGCACCTAATATATCAAATGACATTAAGATAACATTTTTTATTCCTGACTCTGCCGCCATCAACACAGCACTCATTCCTGATCCACGATTTTGTGTGAAGTCTATTGTACGAATGACTCCCATCTTCTTAATGTCTCCGCCTCTCCAATATCTATAAAGTTTTAATCCTTCGGGACAGGCATAATCTACATCTCCCGATATTACAAAATTCCATTCGCTTATATCATCTGGTCCATGTATCTTTATCTTGTTATCAGCAGTGTGCCATTTTTCTAATTCGTCATACATTGGTTGGTTTACAGCAACTATGTGATCGCAAAGTTCGGGATAATCTCTGTAAATGGCATTACATCCGTAGATCACACCTTTACCTTTCAGCTCCTCTATTGGAAATATGTTTCTTGATTCTCCGTTGCCTATTACAAATGCCGTGTCCATTTATATTCCAAAGCTCTCTCCACATCCACAAGAGCTCGAGCTGTTGGGATTGGATATCTCAAATTGTGAACCAAATGTCTCTTCGATCCAATCAATCTTAGTACCTGCCACATACATCATGGAAGTCTCGTCCACGACGAATCTACCTGTGTGCCAGTCTTCTATGTGATCACCATCGCCCACAGCTTCTTTTGTGTCTGCAAAACCCCAATCGTATTTGAATCCTGCACAGCCACCACCTAGCACCGCTAGACTCACTGCGTACTTGCCCGGGTTCTTTTCTAGCAATTTTTCAATTTGGTTCTTGGCTTCGTCTGTTATTTCGAATAAGCTCATTTTAAAATATCTCCCATAATACTACTATTAATTATTTTCTTTGCGGCCTCCTGGTGTGCTTTTTCGTCTGGGTGCCATGTGCTAATATTTTGTGTTTTTTCAGGATACATTCCTAGATCGTTGTCTCTGCACCACATTTGAAAGCCTAGATCGTCTATACCCCACTCAAACCATTTAAATTTTTTAATTTCTTGCCATAGGCTTTCTAAGTATGGATCAAACGTCTTGTATGAATTTCCTGACTTCCCTACTATCATACCTCTTGTCACATACCGATAATCCTTGTCAAACTTTTTTGTCTTTTGCTCAACCCAGTCCTCTAGAAGGTTTTCTATTGGTTCCTTGGTATTTTTTATAAAATAATTACTGGGCGTACATTCTGTTTTCCATGTAGCACTGTTAAATGAATTAATTGCTTCTAGGCCTTTCATTTTTAAAAAACTATTCACTTGTAGTACAGTATTCACAGACAGTACGAATCTCGACATCTTGTCCACAACCTTGTACACATCTTTCGCCCACTTATGCAAGTCTTCATCCTTGCTGTCCTTGATCAGTTCGTTGTGTACTCTCACGTGTGGCCAGTCTCTTGTTTTATTTTTTCCAATTGGGTGAGTAAGCCCTAGGTGTTTGTATTTTGTCCATCCTATCCAATATATTGGATTTAGATTGTTTTCCTCTTGGAATTTTGTTGCAATAAAAACCTGTCTGGCGATGTCTTGATTGCTGTGCCCATTCACAGAAAAATGATAGTGTTTGAGATTGTAGTGATCGGCCACCAGGTTTGTGTATGCTTCGTTACTCGGCCGTGTATTATTCTTGGTCGACTTGTGATCTGCACCATACATTAAACTACATCCAAAAGTGAAAATACAGTCGTGCTTCATTTATTCCCCATGTTAACTATACCCACAGACATCCAAAATTTTGTAGCATCTTTCTTCTTCTCGAAACTCATGTATGCATCTTGGTCCTCCCAATTATGACCATCGACAGTCATATGAGATGGATGTTCAAACCACCAACCCCACTTGCCCTCACAGTTCAGCTGACACCATTCTATGCAGTCCCCCATTATACCGTTGCTGTTCATGTCTATGTTGAATTTAAATTTTTTGTCGTATCCGCAGTCATCAGGCATTTCCGCCAGACCCGGTGCAACTCTTTGCACTCTTACTTTTCCGTAACTCTTCATTGCCAGTTATCTACAACAAACTTATCACCACAGTTGAAAGGCTTTGGATCGCCATGGAATACTGCAACCTTGTTGTCCTCTGTTATTATTGGTTCCTTTTCAAACACAAACTTGGCTCCTCTTCTTGCTTTTGTGTCCTTGAATCCTATCATCTCCCACTTGTATGAACGTATCCACTCGTCTGGAAAATGTATAATTTCTTTCTTGGCACGGAAAGTTATCCAATCTTGATCTCCTGGATATCTTCTTAAGATTTTTTTGTGATCAGTGACAAATTCATCCCAAAGGAAATTCATTGTTCCTGTCTCCCAACGCATAACACTTGAATTTGAATTTTGCCATTTATCACCCATTCTGCACCTGTTGAAATCTCTGATTATCATGAACTTCCCAGGATCAACGGTGAACAGCGAATCTATGTTGTTGTGTACAATTACATCCAGATCAAAGAACAACACGTTGCCTTTTAATGGCAAGTGTTCTCCGAACATCCATAGTTTGCTCCACCAGGTCTTGATCCATGGATCGTTTGGTAAAGATATTACATTTATATGTGGGTCTAAACCTTTTGGGTCGTCTGTGATACAGTGAAATTCGTAAGGTACTGTTGTGTGCCTCTTAACCATTTTATAAAGTACGTTAGCATATTGAGAAATATACTTGTTGCCCCATTTAACGCATACTACGTGATTCATATCCTTGCCTCAAACTTTCCATTTGCATCTGTTGCCAGTCTTCGCTGTCTAGTGTGTACGGGTAGTCACATTCAAACGTTCGACTTGCTATTGTTTTTATACTTGTTATATTTAAATTATTATTCATTACTTCGTATATTTCTTTGAACGTTGCATCTGTACCGAATGTCCTCTGCAGGTCTACCTGTCCGATCTTGATGTAACCTAGTGCCAGCTTGGGATCTTCCCAATCAAAATCATTTAATTTTAACCACGCACGGAACTCGTCCATTTCTTTCTGCTTCCAGTCGAATGTGTCTTCGTCTATGGTCTGTCCCCACTCTATGTCAAACTCCCCGGAGTAATATTTCTGATGATTTATTGCAGAACAAGTGGCCTCGTCTAATTTTTTCCCGTCTTCGTCCCTGAAAACTTCGTACAGTGTTTTCCCAACCTGTGACCAATGTAGGTATACTCCTCCCAGTTCCCTGCGATACCTGTTCTGTTTGAACAGTTCGAAATCTTGGTCTTGCAATTCGTATCTGGGTGCGTTCAAAAAAGTTGTTATTTGTGAAGGCCTAATCCACTCTGGATCTACTTTGCTCTTCCTATACGATTCGACCCACCCTTCGATTTCGTGGCAAATATTATTAAGCTGTCGTATAGCATACTTTGTTTTTTCGTCTGCCTGTAGATAGAAATTTGAAAGTTGCCAAGAAGTTCCCTGCAGATCCTCAAAATATCTGTGCAGTAGATTACAGGCCTCGTGTTTCAGTTTAAGTCCAGGAAAGTCTCCGTCTTTTTCTCTGCCCACTGGCAAGTTTTCAGAATACTGAAAGTCGTCCACAACAAACGGATGTATATTCTCGTATGGTGGTTCAAAGTTAAATGAATTTATTTGAATAACTGACTTGTTCAACTCTTTGACCAGGAAGTTCAGATCTCTGCTAGAACTTGCAAAACCAAGGAAACAGAAATTCTTTTCTAGTACTCTCTGTTTTTTAATATTATCTTGTAATGCCTCTATCCATTTTCTACCTAACGGTGTATCGTAGGTCTGTATGTAATAGGCCTTGTTGTTAAGGCCTACCCTTACTAGATCAAATAGAAATTTATTCTGGTCTTTTGTAGATTGCACTGTTGGCTCCATGTTCCATACATTCCACACTCTCCACAAAGCATCTTCCGCCAGTTTTGACATTTATCAAATCGTCTGCAAAGTTAAAGGCGTGTTCGGCAAATTTCTCTGCACCTACTCCGTCAAACATTCTTATCTCTGCAAGGTCTAACTGTTCTAGTTCCTTGAACTTCTCGAGATGTGGATCTTTCATGTCTAATGCAAGTTTGTGATCGAAGCAATCTTCCAGCCATTCCCTCAATGGTTTGAGTCCACCAAAGTCCACAGCCCAGTTCTTGTTGTCAAGTTCCTTGCAACCAAATGTGAATTTGAATGCCAGTGAATATCCGTGTAGCAGATGGCAGTGTGAGTGATCCGCGTTGGGTTGTCTGAACACACAGGCCAGGCCTAGGTTGTGTCCGTATGTTTTAGTTGAGTAGTAAGTCATCTTTTCTCCTGTTATTGATGACTTGCAGAGTGTTTATAGAGGGATGAAAGTCTTTGAGTCCTCTTATTAGTTTAACCTTTTGTTGATGTCGTCCATGTTTATGCCTAGTTCTTTGCCTTTTTCTCTGAGTGTGTCTGTTAGCTCGTTTGGAATATTTAATTCTCCATCGATGATAGATTTCAAGAAGTGAATCAACACTGTGAACTCGGGTCTCTTTGTCATTGTCTCTGGATCTACTCCGTACTTTTCCATACTGTCCAGCATCGCTTCTGTTGTGTCAATCAGTGCCTTGATGCTTTTGCTGTGCTTATCAAAGTGTGACATTATACGATGATTTTAGGTTTTTCAGGTGTCTTAATTGCTGAGAAAACTCTTTTGTATTCTTCAGATATCTTGTCGTTAATAAATGATATGCACTGTATCTTGTCTTTTGCCAGTGAAATATCTTTATCTTGATCAGCAGTAGAGAAAAATGTACCAAACGCAAGTCCTTGTGGACCTTGCATCAGCGTCAATGCTTTCTTGATTTCAAGTGTGGTTTCGGTTTGTGATTGCAGAGTGCCAATAACTTCCTCACCATGCATTAACTTTAGAGTGATAAGATCTCCATCTTTATATTTTTCAAACATATTACTATTATAAACTATCCTATCAGTTTGTCAATGTATTTTTTTAATTCTTTGTCTTGTACGTTGGACGGTATGTTGTTGAAGAAGAATATTTGGTAACTGTCAGAACCGTACTTGCCTATGCCGTGCAGTTCGCTGGCCTCCTTGCCATCCCATTCCAAATACTGTTCTGTCATCTTTCTAATTCTTTTTGATCTCACTTCCCACATACCCAATGGTTTCAGCATACGTTGTTGTGTCGCGAGTCTGCCCCGCAGGTATGCTCCGGGGTTAGGATATTTTGTAAAAAGTTTTGGTAATATTATCTTGACGTGTTTCCTGTATGTGAGATTGAGGCACATCACGGCCACCATGTGTTTCCACTTCTTGTGTGGTCCACGTATCTGCTGTTGCACCATCAGGTGATCTACCATAGTCTTGGTCATACAACAATTATATGCGTTATTATTATTTTGTCAACTGCTTGTTGACCCACTTGGCCATGCCTTCGTATGATTCTTGGAAAACATTTTTGTTGGCCTTCCATTCCTCTGGCATCTTCCAGCCCTCTTCATTTACCACTATCCATCTGCAGTCTGAATGTTCGAACAGCTTGTTGAATTGATGTATCCAGTAACTGGGATCAACCGGTCTCTTAATGTATGTATATCCTGTACTACCTTTGTAAATGTTATTGACCCCTTCGGGTCCTTTGTGTTCTCCTATGCCCCATAGGTCCATGCCCACAAGAAATATTGCTTTGGGTTTGAACTGCATTCCAACAAGTGCGGCAAACTGTCCTGTGCCCCAGTGGAAAGGATCGTCTTGTCTTTTGTCTCCTTCGTATGGTAAATCAGGCACACACTTGACGTTAGGCCAAAAAGCGAACTGTTTGTACCATCTGTCTCTAGTGTATATTGTTGTATTTTTACCAACTGCGTTTGCGGCCTCTTGACACATATGCCGGTCAACACACACCACGTATTCTAAATTATGGTCTCTGAATATTGCGTTGCAACCAACTACTGTGGTGACACTTTTCAAAGGAGTTATATCGAATCCCCTCCTGCTCTCACCGTTACCTATTACACTTACAAACTTGGTCATAATACTATTTAATCACACCTTTAAACTGCATTAGAGCTACGTATACGCATGGTAAAAGTAGGTCTGGAGTAGTTGTTCAGTCTATTTATAAACCAACTCTTATAGCAGTTTCTTTTTGCACTTTTTGGAAATACTCTTCTAAAGCCGAAAAAGATCCTGCATTTTTTCCGTTGGCATGGCTAAAGACTCCGCGAGTACAACTGTTACAGATTAAATTTTTCTTGTCTTCAGAGAAGGTTTTTTCAAAGATTAATGTGTGTTCGTTCTGAATATTTTTCCAGGTTTCTTCTATTCCGTCTTTGAATACATTACCATAATTTGTTTTACCATCTGCATCATCACAACACAGCACCACCTGTCCGTTCACTAGAATTTCCATCTGCCTCATTATACGACCACCCTTCATTTTACAACCTACTACGTAGTTTTCTTTGTCTACAGGTTTACCGTCATAGGGCTTTGTCCAATCTCCATCACCGTCACCAAGTCTGTTTGTAGGACGGAAAAATTTACCTTTTACGTCACCAAGAACAAGTTCCTGATACTCTGCTATTAATTGATCAGGGGCCATGTGTAAGGACTTATGCTTTATAGCAACTCTCAGCTTCTTTGAAATGTTAGGATAGTTGTCTCTTACAAACTTTAAACTCATTAAAGTTTTTTCTTTTTTAATTTTCATCCATTGCCATACCTGTTCTGCTGTGAACCCTATAACCGAAACATGGATCGTTTCTATTAGGTGCTTGTATTTCTCTATTATATCACACTGTTTCTTGTTGAAGGAAACTGCATTGGTTGTTAGCATTACTTTTATCTTGTGTTTGTCGGCCAATGCCATTATGTGTTCTAGTTCTGGTTGCACCAGTGGATCTGAGTAACGCCATGGGAATATCGTAGCCGCCCATTTTTTTACCTTGTATTTCTGTAATAACGATCCGTATTCTTCTATTAGCTGTGATAAATTTTCTTTGGACATACGTTGATCTGTGTATGCTTTGTCTTCACTTAATCTTGTATAAGGACAGCAATAACATTTTGCGTTGCAAAGATTTATTGGCTCAAACGCAATCACTAAAGGGATCGGTATGTAACGAAAATTATTTGACTTGGGTCTTTTAATTACTGACATTAACAGTAATTATCTATTTTGATCCCATTATCAAATGCCAGACTGTTTTGTAGTGTTTCCACGCCTTGCCTAGTGCAGGATATTTCCTTCTCATCTCGACGGCATTTTCGTCTATCATTTCGTCCTCGTCCCTCAGTGTTTCTATGTCCTTTGCGTACTGCGACTGTGATACTAGCCTTCCACGGGTGCCGTCCTTCTTCTGCACGTACACAGTTTCCCCACCGTCGGGCGACACGTAGATTTCGTTTCGGGATTTTTTTAATTTCTTTGTTTCTCTCATTAGTAATAATTAGTGTGGTCTCCAGAGGGTATAGATAATCTTACACCGTTATGGCCATCCCCCTCGTAATCGTTTTTGTTCCTGGGGATGAAATGTATGTGCGGCCAGAATATGCTCTGCCCTGCCGCGGCACCTCTGTTCTGTCCAACATTGAATCCATCCATCTTGCCTTCTTCTATCCACTGCTCTCCGCAGTAGTAGGCCAGTTTGTATGCTTCGGCTATCGTGTCTGGATTATTTTTCTTTGCAATGAATAATAGGTGTCCTTTCACAACAGGATACTTGTCTCGGAATACACCACAGTGTTCGTTCTCGAATATGGGTTTGTCGTTGCCGACCCACGTGGACTCTTCGTAGTGACTAATTGTTTCCCAGGGCTTCTTGTAGATAGGTTTTTTTGATTGCATTTGTTTTTATTATTCCTATCTTAATATTACTAGAATTTGGTCTGTGTCGCAACCTGATTTGTTCCCAACGTTTGGTTTTTGTCACACTTGTATTGTGTTGTAAAACATCTAACAGATTAACCAATGCTTTACGCACCTTCTCTGCACCACCGTGTTTCTTACAGGTATCTGATCTTCCTACTTCTACTATGGTGTCGTTTATTTTTATCTTGTACACACAAGGTAAACGTATCCATTTGGTAACAGGATCTTTTTTATGAGTAATTTTATATTTTTTTATTGTGTACAGGTCCTCTATGGGGTACCACTTAACTTTCGTCTCTGTTGAAGTCATTATATAATGTGTAGTTGGCAGTTAGTTCTTCTCCTGCTTTGATAGGTCTTGTTGTCACAAGATATTTGACTGGCAGTTGGTGCCAGAAGCCTGATGAATTTTTACAGTTGGGGTTGTCTGAATGATTGTAGAAGGCACCCAACGCAGTTCTTATGTACCCGTGTGGGAAATTCTTGTTCTTGATATGTACTATTCCTAGAACCACATCGTCTTCGAAGTCCTTGGTTGCAAACAAGCCTAGGCCCTGCAACTCTGATTCTTTTATTGTTAGTCCGTCTGGTAATGGCCTGTACATATTAATATTTACTTGGATCTTTAATTTCTAGTTGATGAAATATCTGTTGAACTTTCCTTGCTTGGAAATAACAGTCCTCCAGTGCGTTGTGCAATCCGGTCCTCTTCTCATTGGGATCACGTGGTACTAGACTGCCCAGTGTTCTCGAGTCTCTGATCTGCCAGAAGTTCCATGGCACAGGCACATTCATTTGTGCATAAAAATTTTGTAGTATTGCGTAATCAAACAATGGACCTTGACACCAAAACACATCTACACCTACAGAGAATTTATTAATCTGTTTAATCAAATATTTTAGATCTATCCTGTCCCCATCACCGAGTGCTTCTTCCCTGACATCATCCGCTTGTTTACCCCACCACTCTACTGTTTCTTGTTGTACATCTCTGCCCATAGTAGTCTGTGAGTCTACATCGACACGGAAGTACATACCTTGTGAGGGTTCTGCGTATGTGTATGGATCAAACTTGACACCACCGATTGTCAGTATTGTGGCATTGGGTTTAGTGGAAAGTGTTTCCAGATCTATCATTGCGTGAATCATAATACTATTGTACTACGAAACAATTAAATGTCAACTAGATAGTTGTTGGTAATTGTTCTGGTTCTGGATTGGTCAGTTGTGGCTCGCCGCCTTGATCTATGTATTCCTTGTAGATTGCCAACTCCTCTCCAGTTAAACAACGGATCTCCCCTGCTGAATTGGGGTACATTTCTGCCATGAAGCTCACAGCAGATCTTGACGATTCATAACATTCAGCATAGCTAGGGAATTTGGTCTCGTCAAAGATTGCTTGACAGACACTTGTGCTAAAACATATGATCATTACCATTGTGAAGTTCATGCAAATATTTAATAGTTTGTTGCTGAAATAAAAGTGCTACTACTTTTTCTTTTCTTGCTGTCTGAAAGTTTTGACCTTGGTTCGTAATCTGATCAGGTCGTTGTCCAGCATACGTATTCTGTCGATCAGTCCTATAAGAGTCTTTGAAGTTGCACCCAGTTTGGGTGTTATCTCTGTTGTGATAAACTTCCAAAGGAAGTAGATAAAGTACGCAAGGAAGAACACAGCCACGGTTGGGAAACCGTAGTCCTGTATTATACTGGTCACTGATACAGTCTTTGATACAATGTCCATTAGTCTTTCCTCGCATCAAGTTTGCCGTCTGCCCTGGCCACCCTGTCTGTGTCTATGGGTATGCCCAGTTGTTCGGAAACTTCTTGATCAATCTTTATGATATCGTTGTTCATTGTCTTGACTCTGTTGTCTAGTTGTGTGATAACACTCTCGATGAAAGATATAGAACTCACAATACCATTCAGGATGTATTTTATAATGAACAGTATGAAAACACCCATTCCCACTGTTGCGGCAATTGGTAATCCAAGTTCTGCTACTAATTTAAAAAATTGACTCATTATGTGTGTATTTAACGTTCCAATGTATACACATTCACAGGTTCGGTTTTGCCTTTGACTGTGATGCTGTCAACGAATTTGAAAGGGAACTTGTCGTCAATGACCTTCTTGGTCGCCTCTCCCACTATCAGTGTGTGTCCTAGTGTCTTACTCGCACTCTCCAGACGTGCCGCAAGGTTAACAGGATCCCCTATCACGGAGTAATCAAACCTCTGGTCTGATCCCATATTACCAACTAGTGCTTCACCTGAGTTGATTCCTATTCCCACTTTGATGTTTGGTAAACTTTCTGCAGTCAATTGTTCGTTCAACATGGCTAGTTCGCTTTGCATTTGAGAAGCTGTCAGCACTGCCAACATCTGATGATTCTCTATCTTCAGTGGTGCATTCCAAAATGCCATTATACAGTCACCCATAAACTTGTCAACTGTACCACCATTGGCGATTATGACATTGGTCATTCGTGTTAGAAATCTGTTGATTAGTTTTGTAAGTTCTGCAGGATTGTCTTTGTACTGTTCTGATATGGGAGTAAAACCTCTGATATCACAGAACATGAAAGTCATAAATCTTGTCTCACCGCCCAGTTTTAATAGGCTGGGATCTTTCTGTAATTTCTTGACCATCCTGGGATCTAGGTAGTGTTCGAACTGTTTCTTGATCTGTTTCTTCAATCTGCTCTGTGTCGCGAAGTTGTTGTACACGGAATGGGACCATACTAAAAACACGGACAGCATTATCCAAGATGGATCTATCAAGAACCCTTTGTTAGCGTATGCCATTGTTGCGCCATACAGTACTCCTATCTCTATGAAGAATAAAAGAGGTACTGCCAACAGCACACTAGTTCTAGGTAAAACAAGTATCAACAGCAACAGCAACAATGCTATAAAGAATATTTCGTATGTATCTGCCTGTGCCAGTCTGAACAGGTACTTGCCAGTCATTGTGGTGTCTAGTCCTTGTGCAGTTATCATTTGATCTGTTGTTAGTCCATGTGGCGTGTATTTCAACACACTCAGTCCTGCGGCGTCTAGCCCCACCACGACTATCTTGCCTGCCAGCTTGTCTTTGTGTTCGTTGCTGAACACTTCATCTGCTGTCAGCTGTGTATAATCTGTTGGTTCCGCATAGTTGATGTACATCTCTGCATTGTGGTTCACTGGTATGCCTGCGTCCTTCTTAACCAGTATTTGATCTATGCCGTGTTGCTTTGATATTACTTTGATCCTCTTGCTCTTGTTGATCAATTTTATGTTCTCTAATATCATGCTGGGATATATCTTTTCACCCACACGTATCAGCATTGGCATCTTCCTCACGACAGCGTCCGGTTCCGGAGAAGTCACGTTGACCCCTATCGCTGTTGATCCCGCGGCAACTTTCGTGTGTGGAGGTACTATGCCTGCGTAGTTGTACAACCATGGGATGGCGTCACCTTTCTGTATTATCTGTGTTG
>Ga0307488_10002905_pt1 | contig 14420 bp, 16 predicted proteins | sample SB02metaG_FD_202248 | JGI IMG/M metagenome (GOLD analysis project Ga0307488, IMG submission 202248) | Sea-ice brine microbial communities from Beaufort Sea near Barrow, Alaska, United States - SB 0.2 | ecosystem: Environmental > Aquatic > Marine > Coastal | place: USA: Alaska | collected... | reverse complement strand
AACGTGCAAAGAAGAAAGGCATATACATAATAACATTTGACGGCGGAATACTATCCAGCTTTGGCAACACAGTAACTGATGCCAATCATCACTGGCGTGTGTCCTTGTACTCTCCCATGAACAACGGCAACTTCTTAAGTGACCACAGTCCTCCTGACAGGTGGGAACGAATGAAAAAAATATGGAACATAAATTATGCTCCATGGAGAAAATCAAATCAAGATGATCCAATACTGTTTGTGTTACAACCACAAGACAACTGGAGCATGAACGAGTTAGATCCTATCAAGTGGTTCAATGATGTATATGAGAAACTGAGGCCCATGACCGATAGAAAATTTATAGTTAGGCCACATCCTAACCATGTTGCCGCAATAGAGAAAAGGATAGATGAATTCCCTGCAGACGTACAGGTGGTAATAGGACAGAAGTTTTTTAAAGGTGATGAGAAAAAACATTACAGGTTCAACTACCAAGATGCGTTGAATAACTGTCATGCTGTTGTTACTCACAATTCTACTGCCTGTATCGATTCCTGCATTCGTGGAATCCCTACCTTTGTTACCAGCGATCTTGCACTCGCTTGGCCTGTAGCAAACAAAGATCTATCAAACATAGAAACACCTGAATACCCTGACAGGGATCAATGGGTCTACGATCTTGGTTACAAACAATGGACAGAGGCAGAGATAAAAGATGGTACTGTGTTCAAGAGATTTAAAAAAAGATTAGGATTATAATATGTGTGGGATATACGGAATAACAGCAAAGGATCCTGAGTTTATACATAACTTCATAGAAGTTTGTAAACACAGAGGACCTGACGGAAAAAGTGTATGGACTTCTGACGAGGTTACATTGGGACACAACCTTTTAAGTATCATGGCCGATCCTGAGAAGTCACAGCAACCATGGAGGACACCTAAAGGCAACATGCTTGTCTACAATGGTGAGATATTCAATTACTACGAACTAAAAGAAAAATATAAAGACTTCACAGACACAACCGGGTGCGACACAGAACTACTTGCATGGGGGTTGGACAAGTTTGGACTAGACTTCATTGATGAGATAGATTCCATGCACGGATTTGCATATTACGAAATTGATAAAAATCAAATTACATTGAGTCGCGATCATGCAGGTATAAAACCTGTTTACTATGCAGAGATAAAAGAGGGACTGGTGTTTGGATCAGAGATAAAGGGCATGTTGGACAAGGTTCCGAATGCACGTACTGTTGATCAGTTGGCCATGAGTTGTCTTGCATGGACCGGTATCAATGCCACACGTAATACTGTGTTCAATGGAATAAAGAAATTACTGGCAGGTGAAACCAAGGTGTATGACATAGATAAGAAAAAATTTACTGAAACTAAAAGGGTATTCATAAAACCAACAAGTAAACAAGTCTTTAATCCCGCAGGGTTCAGAGACATGGCTAAAAAGACAGTTGAGATGTGTAGCATAGGCAAAAGGAAGATAGGGGTGTTCTTGAGTGGTGGATTGGACTCTAGTCTTATTGCACACGAACTCAATCTTTTAAAAGGACCAGCAGTGACATTCACAAACAAGATGAAACCTAATATCGTGACATCAGAAGACTTCAACAGTGATGCCGATGCGGCCGAGCGACTGGCAAAGGTAGAAGGATACGATCATACTGTTGTCAAGATCACACCTGACGATGTGATAGACAGTTGGGATGATGCAATATACTACATGGAACAACCCATGTACAACCAGAGCATAGCCATGTACTGCCACACAAACAAAGTGCTACACGAGAATGGCATTGTTATTACAATGGCTGGAGACATGGGAGACGAGATACTAGGTGGGTATCCCAAGTACTGGAAGATGATGCAACCTGAGTATTTAAAAAGAATGCTTGGCAAGGAACAAATAGACACATGGGACGATGTCTTGGCCCTATGGGTACAGAGAATCAAACGTCCAATCTCTGGGACTACCATGGGTGCCACACTATCAAGAATACAAGTGTTTGAAGAACTTAAAAAATGTTATCCCGATGACTTATGGAATCCAGACGATCCAGTAGCTTCCTACATGGCGTTAGACTGTGTCACACAGGTACCAGAAGAGTTCTTCAATAGGAATGATAAATTTGGAATGGCCTACAGCATGGAAGGCAGGTTCCCGTTGGCAACCAAGATGTTCATGAAGTACTGTATGGACATCCATAGTTCGGAGAAAATTGACAAGGCCAACAAGAAAGCAACAAAATTGCTTACAAAAAAAGCATATTTAAAATATTTGCCGGAGTTTATTATCAAGAAAGAGAAAACTGGATGGACAGTGCCACTGGGCTATTGGTTAACAAAAAGTACCAGCACAAGACTATCTGACTTTTACGACAAAGCATTAAAAGACGAGGGTGGTCTTGATATCGTAAAAACCAGTCAAAAAGCAGGCAAGGCACTCGTGCCAGCATGGATAATTAACGACTGGATAAAAAAATATAAAATAAAAATATGATATACAAAGTAATAACAACATTCAAACCCGGCAACTGGGACAAGTATGCAAAAAGGATGGTCCAATCTGTGTTGGACAGGTGGATAGGTGCCGATGTTACAGTATACTATCAAGGTCAGAAGCCTACAGATTTTGAACATGACGTGACATGGATAGACATAGACAAAGCAAACACAGGACTGCATGAATTCAGAAAGCACTACAAAAACGACCCTGTCGCGATGGGTAAACTGAATGAGATACCAGGAGGAGTGAGGCGTTCGCCTAGGTTAGCAACAGAAGGCGGTTTTGATGCAAAGAAAGAATCATATCTGTGGGACGCAGTCAAGTTTAGTTATAAAGTGTCTTGCGTGACACATGCTGTCAAATCTTATACAGACTACGACTACGTGATATGGATAGATGACGACACGTACACATTCCGAGATATGCCCATGGAATTTATAGAAAGTATATGTCCTAAGGATACATTGGTAACATACCTGGACAGAGAAAATGATCGTGGCAGTAACAAATACCCAGAGTGTGGACTTGTATGTTATAACATGAAACACAACTTGATACAAAATTTTGTTAGCGACTGGGAAGAACTTTACACCTCGGCTGATATATTTGAATTACTGGAATGGCATGACTCGTATGTGTTCTGGCACCTAACAAAGGAATACAGACAGAAACATTCTGCAAAAGTACACGACATAGGATATTCCAAAGGTGTGAAGGGACATCATGTTTTCGTAAACAGCGAACTTGGACAGTACATAGATCACTTCAAAGGTGATCGTAAAGATGCAAAAAGTTCCAAAGCAGAGGACATACGTAAGACACCCGACATGCAAAAAATAGACTATTGGAAGGACAAATGAAAATAAGTTGCTTCACAGATTACGGACCACTTAATTCCAAGCCTGTATTTGAGGCGTTCATAAAAGGTATGAGACAGGCTGGCGACACAGTGTTTGTCAACAAGGACGATGGTCAGTGTGATGTGGCTGTCATATGGTCAGTTCTGTGGCAGGGTAGGATGGCAAAGTACCGTAACATATGGGATACCTACAGGAAAAAAAATAAACCTGTCGTTGTGATAGAAGTAGGTGGTATAAAAAGAAATGAGACATGGAAGATAGGAATTAACGGAATCAATAGAGAAGCAGATTTTCATAATGAGAGTGTGGGCGGAGAACGTTGGGGGAAGTTTAATGTGGAACTGAAGCCATGGAAGCAGACAGGCCATGATATAATTGTGTGTGGACAACACACGAACAGTCACCAGTGGAGGAACAATCCCCCAATGTCAAAATGGTTTGACCAACAGATAACAGAGATAAGGAAATACACCGACAAGCCTATCATCATTAGACCGCACCCCAGGAACCATGTTGCGATAGACACTGCGAAATACAAAAATGTAAAGATAGTTGGACCGCGTAGGGACAAGAACACATATGACGATACAGATCTCGCAGAGAGATTGAAGTCAGCATGGGCAGTGGTCAGTCACTCGAGTAATCCTGCCATGACGGCAGTGTTCTCAGGGATACCTGTTTATGTTTCCGAGGCCAGCCTGAGTTACGATGTTGGTAATAAAACATTTGAAAACATCAACAATCCTGACATGCCCGATAGACAAAACTGGGCAAACAAGTTATCATATACTGAATGGTGGACGGACGAGATAGAACAAGGACTACCATGGAAAAGAATTAAAAAGAGACTAGAGGAGAAATATTTATAATGGCTATTTTAAGATCCTTACCAGGAGCAAAACCAATACTAGATCCCATAGAATGGAAACCCTACGAAGGAGAGACAGTCAACACACATCTTATTATACGTAAGGGGAAGAAGATACAGGAGACTGCATTCTACAAAGACAGAGTAAAAGCAGTGCCACGTGGCAATGCATACTGCATCGGTAACGGACCGTCACGTAATGAGTTTGACCTAAGCAGGCTGACAGCAACAGGCCAAACATATGGATGTAATGCACTGTACAGAGATTTTATTCCAGACTATATCTTTTCTATCGACTCTCCGATAACTCTGGAGATGGTTAATGAAAAAGTTTATGAGAAATGCATACACTACACACCGTCACTGCAAGTCAATCGTTATCCAAAAGGTGGCCCATCACACCTACACTTGATCCCAAACAATCCACACTGGATATGTGGTAACCAAGCATTATGGACAGCAGGGGTACACGGACACAAGAACATATATCTTTTAGGTTACGACTTCCAAGAGTATGGTAATGGAAAACTAAACAACATCTATCAGGACACAGAGAACTACGGAGAAAGAAACAACGACACTGTGTTTACTGGATGGTTAAAACAATTTCGGGATCTGCTAAAGATGAGACCATATGTAAACTACACTGTGGTGCATGACAGCCCACCGGACTTTATGAATTATCTACAGACAGGAACGGATTTGGGTAATAGTTTTCTAATGAGCTACAAAGAGTTTGAAGATACTGTGTTATCCAGTTCTTGAAAGGGCCAAACCAGCTAGTCTAAATTTATTTCTAAAGGCAAAGAAGTTAGCATTGTGATTTGAATAAGGATCCTCTAGTATAGTCATTTGATACAGGTGCACCATCTCGTGTGCCAATGTCTCAATGAAGTCTCTCCATGTAGGATATTTTGAATGTAGTTCTATAGCAAAGTCGATCTCACATTTACCATAAGGTATCACACTTTGGTCATAGGTACCTTTTCTACACTTCCTATTATCCCAATTGGCCCAACATCTACCCCAGTCGTTAGTCATTCTCAAGATATAAAGAGGAACATTTGGTAATTTATTGTTGAAAAGTCCTTTGTTCAACTCTTTGAACCAGTGGTGTGCCTGTTGCTCTGTGGGTCTGAAGCCAACAATGTTCTTGCGTCTGATCAAAGTATTCTCCAATCTGATCTTCAATGCTTTCCGTTGACTGTATGTTTTCTTCTTTATTTTTTTCATGGTTGACAAATTTACCAATTATGCTACACTATAATAATAATTATCTTAAAACACATGGACAATATGCACACAGATTTACCAAAAACAATTAACGAAGCACTTAAAATACTAGCATATAACGATTATTTCTGGTCAGATCCCCAAAAGACCCATATCAAGCCCCACCCCAAGGATCAGGAAACTGTAAGATCACTAGCAGAATCACAGTACGTGTGGACAGAGAAACAGGCCAGATTAGCACTCGTGATACTAAAAAGATACCTGACCAAGTTCCAGGCACACGGCATGGAGATTAAAAAATTATTAGACAACCCAATATATGAGGACGAGTTCAGGGTGATCAGCTTTGACAAGAGCATAGAGAAATTCCAAGATGACGATGGGGTTGATAAGATAGAACTGAAATTCCCGTATAATAAAAAGATCATAACATTGATCAGATTGCTGAAAGACAAAAGAGGATTGCCAGGCGGGTATGCACTGTATGATGGCGAAGCAAAGAAATGGAATTTCCTACAATCCGATGTCACAACATATTACCTAACACTTATTGCTGTGAGATATGATTTTAAATTTGTAGACGAAACACTACTGGACGATTATGAAATGATCAAGAAAGAAATCACAGGATATAAAAAACCCACAGCAAGACTTGTCGGTGAAGAATTAGTTATAGACAACGCTTCGAGCTCACTGCAGGAGTATTGGGATAGCGAACTAAAAAGTAAGCCTCCGCTATTACAACTTGATACTTTAAAGAATCTTAACATACAAACAAATGGCATTAACATACAAGCAGAGACATCAATAGGTCATAAGATAGCACACAACAACTACCACAAGCTGTGGATAGATTCAACAGCATTCAGCAAGAAGGATGTTGTGATGGGACTGATGGAACTAAATTGCTTTCCGTTGATTATGCCTGTGAGTGGAGAAATGGACTCGCAAGAGGAGGTCAAGGAGTTTTGGGAATGGATGAACGCATTCAAGTCACAGGGCATAGATATACTGACCCAGTGTTCGTGGGGTTTTGATGTCAAAGAACCTGTGTACATGAAGGATGTTGAAAACGAATACAATCAAAGACAGATGATGATCAACAACAATACATCCAGGGAGTTCTTTGAAAATCTATTTGAACTACACCAAATGAGCAAACAGTTCAAGTTCATTAATAACCAAACTAAAATTATGTTTGTTAGGAATAGAATACCAAGAGCAATGATAAAGAGCAGGATAAAACCAAAGGCCTCGTTGGTGACACTAGGGGGTGGTTATTATGCCACGGGCACAGATAATTTGAAAAGAATGCTTGAGAATCTTCCAAAAAAGTTGTATTATAGTAATCATCAGCCGAGTAGTTGGGATTGGCATGATCATATAATAGTGAAACTTTAATTATGAGCAGTTGTAAATTAGTAATCAAAGACGAAGTAAATGTCAAGTTCGAGAACCTTTCCCTAGAATGGAGGAAGAGGTTATCCAATAAATTCAAATATGAGATCCCATACGCTAGACATCTTCCAGCAGTCAAGCTAGGTAGATGGGATGGTAAAATATCATTTTTTGGTCTGGGCGGTACAACATATCTAAACCTAGTAGACCAAATACTTCCCATACTAGAGGACGGTGGAGTATATGTGGAGATGGAAGACCACAGAGAGCAACACAACTTTGAGTTTAAAGCTGTTGACAAGAATTATCTATCGCATATTAAATGGCCTGCAACACACCCAATGGCAGGACAGTCTGTCGAGTTAAGAGATTATCAAGTAGAGACTATAAACAAATTTATAGAAAATCCACAGTGCATACAAGAGATAGCCACGGGTGCAGGTAAAACAATAATTACTGCGGCACTATGTCAACTGGTTGAGCCTTATGGACGTACACTGACAATAGTGCCAAACAAAAGTCTAGTAACACAGACAGAGGAAGACTTTGTTGCTTGTGAACTAGATGTAGGTGTGTACTACGGAGACAGGAAAGAGCTAGGCAGATTTAACACTATTGCAACATGGCAATCATTAAATGTGTTAGAAAAGAAAAGCAAGGACGAACACTCAGAAGCATTTGCAGAAGCAATAAAAGGAATCAACACAGTGATTATAGATGAAGTACACATGGCAAAGGCAGATGTACTTAAAAGATTACTTACAGGTCCTTTTGCACACTGTGGCATACGTTGGGGACTAACAGGTACAGTACCCAAAGCAGACTACGAGTTCATGGGTTTGAAATGTAGCATAGGCGATGTCACTCATAGAATTCAAGCAAGTGAACTGCAAGACAAAGGAGTACTCGCAAATTGTCATGTGAATGTTTTACAGACACAAGACCATCCAATGTTTAAAACATATGCAGAAGAACTTAAATGGCTCACGACAGACAAGGTTAGAATGAAGTGGGTAGCTGATACTATCAAGGATATATCTACCTCGGGCAATACACTGATCCTCGTTGATAGAATATCAGCAGGACAGATATTACAGGAACAACTAAAAGATTCAGTTTTCGTATCTGGATCTACTAAAAACATAGACAGGAAGGAACAATATGATGAAGTATCTACTGCGACAAATAAAATTATTATCGCCACATATGGAGTTGCCAGTGTTGGTATTAACATTCCTCGTATTTTTAATCTTGTTCTCATAGAGCCGGGCAAGTCATTTGTCCGTGTGATACAGAGCATAGGAAGAGGAATCAGGAAAGCCGAAGACAAAGAGAACGTGCAGATATGGGATATTACCAGTAGTTGTAAGTTTGCAAAAAGACACTTGGGGGCAAGGAAAAAGTTTTACAAAGAGGCCAATTACCCGTATAATATAGAGAAAGTAAATTATGAAAATCCTTACACTTGAGAACAGAGCATTCACATTAGAAAAGATACCTGAATGGGTAGATGAGAAACTGAGATTTGCAGTACTTGATAATGCAGATCCAGACAATCCAGATTTCTTCTACATACCTCTAATATTTTTAGAGAGCTTCAATGCACCGGCGGCAGTGTTGGAAATTGGCAATTGGAAAATTAAGATGCCACTGGACTGGAAGATGTTGATCGGTGAACAAGGACAACCAGAGATGCATGTGTTACCCATAACAAGCCTAAACGACAGAGGGTTTGATGCATTCACTTTTAATCCATTGTCTAGTGTTAAGCCAGACTTCTATCCCATAGACGTTGTTGACATATACACAGAAGTCAAATGGTACTTCCCCAAAATTAAATCAGGACAGATGTTAGCAGTTCCGTTGACCAATGGACCTAAACCTATCTGTGCTTATTTTGTAAAAGAGATTTCAAGACAATGCGAACAGGTGGACTATGGCAACGTCTGGTAGGAAATCAATAAAGATCGAAGCACCTATAATCATTACCAGTGACGGAACTCCTGTGTGGATGGACAAGGATTGGGTGGTAGACTTCTTTGACTGGTTAGGCAAAACTAAATTAAAAGTTTCAGGTATGAAACACATGAATAATAAATTACAATTAACTTTTACAACTCCCAAGGAGTGTACAATGTTTGGATTAAAATATGCCGGCAGAAAAAAGTAAGAGAAAATTTTTTGAATTACGTAATGGTCTCAAAGCTGTAGACTTCAGAAACAAGGACTACTACGACAGGATTGATGACCACGAGAAGTCGTTATACTCACCGTACATGCTGATGAGATATGTTTCTAATGTATCATCAAAAGATCCTTTCTACGTAGAACACTATGTTGAGATGGTAAATGAATGCGTTAACAAACACTGCTTTACACTGGGATCAAAACATAAAAAACTGATGTGGATACTGACTGCCATGTGTGGTGCCGAAACACAACAGTTCCATCCGTGGATCAAGCCAATGAAACGTGTAGCAAATAAATCATTAAAAAAATTGATGCAGATTTATCCCAATTGGAAAGAGACTGATCTAGAAGTGTTAGATAAAATTATCACAGACAAAGAACTAGAGGAACTGATAGAGGCACATGGCATCGAATCTAAATAAATGTACCTACTGCGACAAGACATTTGCAAAAGAAAGAACACTGCAAGTGCATCTTTGCGAACCTAAAAGAAGACATCTACAACGAGACGAGAAATGGGTAGTGAATGCTTTCATGGTGTTCCAGAGATTCTATCAGATACATCAACACAACAGTAAACCCAGAACGTATGACGACTTTGTTGATAGTGCCTACTACAATGCATTTGTAAAATTTGGCAGGTACATCATGCACATCAACCCACTGTATCCAGAGAAATATATTGACTATGTGTTACACTCAAAGATCAAACTTGACCATTGGGCAAGAGATGACTTGTATGAAGCATACCTAATCGATGCACTAAAAGGAGAGCCGGTCGAGGCGGCGTTGCAGAGAAGTATTGCAACAATGATGGACTGGGCAACAGAACAGAATGCACAATGGTCTGATTACTTTAGACTTGTAAACACCAACAGGGCAGTACAACACATACAGCAAGGAAAAATAAGTCCATGGTTGTTGCTAGGTTGCAACGCAGGGAAAAAGATGCTAAAATCTTTTAGTGACGAACAATTACAAATGACACAAAGATTTATAAATCCAGAGTACTGGGCAAACAAGTTTAAGAGCTGTCCGGCAGATCAAATGCTGGTGCAGGACACAGCCAAGGAGGCAAAGATTGTCTAGAATAGATGTAGATGAATCAGACGAATTAGATTTTGTAGATGGTGACAGTTGTGTTATTATAAGCAAAAGCGGAGACATAAGGAAAATTTTAGTGCCAAAAATGGATACAGCTATGATAAACAGTGCAGGTTACAGAGCATTACTTGATGTGATAGATTTATTGCAACCAGGATCAAAAGAAGAATTCATTAAACACAACGAGAAAGACAAAGGAAGCATACACTAATGCCTGATGTAGACATAGATTTTTTTGACAGAGACGGAACACTAAAACTGTTCAAGCACACACCTGCATCAATGATCAAGGAAGACAAGACAGAGAAACACAAGACAGGCGTCTACTTCCATGCCATACCAGAACATCCAGTAACCGGTCATGCCTCATTAGACTACAAGAAAGCAGAGGGGAGAGGATACTTCAAGATTGACTGTCTCAATGTAAACATATACAAGGAAGTAAAATCAGAACAGGAACTTGTTGAACTAATGATTCAAGAACCAGACTGGGATATGTTGAAAGATCCCAAAACAGTAGATACGTTATTTCATTTGAATGGTCATTTCAATATAGTGTCTAAATTAGAACCAAAGACCGTAGAACAACTTGCGGCTGTGTTGGCAATCATACGTCCTGCTAAAAGAGGACTAATGTACAAGGAATGGCAAGATATAATGAAAGATGTTTGGATCAAACCAACGGATGGTAGTTACTTCTTCAAGAAGTCACACGCTGTGGCCTATGCACAGGCAATTGTGGTGCAGATGAATTTGATTGGCAAAGCTAAATATAGTTTTGATGCACCATCAGAAACTTAAGAAAAAACTCCCCAAAAAACTTAAAAAGAAAACATACAAGATGCCTTCGCATGATTGTCCCTATCAAGCAGACAATCCATTAACGATATATTACGCAAAGTATATTAATAAAAACGGAAAAGTTTAAACGGGGCGTCTAACCAATTGAATAGTTCGTCTCTTCACCCTCTTCTTTGAGATATCAGAAAGTCTAACAGTTGGTCCATGAACTATCTCTATGTCCTTTGCGTTCAGCGTAACCAGTGTAGTACGGAAATAACGAAAGTCTCCCTTGAGAAATATGTTAATTGGTATTTTTCTGTTTGATTCGTGCCACCAAGTTTCACCATATCTCAAATACTTCATCTTGTCTTGTGGAGAATATAATCTACCATAATCATAGAAACTAATAACGTTAGCATCCTCGTTCTGAACTATACCAACGTATTCTAGGTCTCCCTTTCGTATAAGGCTTAAAAAAGGGAACTTGTCTCTTAACGTGTTAAAAATTTCATTCATAATCTATCTATAAATACTGTTAAATATGTATTATGCAAACAGTACAAAGGTATTTAATAAACAACTTGGTAATCGCCTATGTAAGTGGTTATCACGGAAGGAACTCACAAGTGTACGATAGACGATTAACGCTTCATAGGGGAGTATCGAACCCAGTCACATTCACGTTTAAAAACGAGGATCAGAAAGCACAGGATATCACTGCAAAGACCTACGAATTAAATGTTGTTGACACTGAAAGCAAGAAGTCAGTGATCACAAAGACACTTACAATATTAGATGACGGCTCAACAGTCAGCACAAAAGGTGATGCTAGTACCACAATAACAGAAGGTGACTTGTTGCCATTGAACTCCGGATTCTACAACTTTGCTGTACGTGAAGTCAAATCAGATGGTAGCAGAGAAGTTACATACGCTGACACAGGATACGCGGCCTCTGGTACAATAGAAATACTGGATGGTGCTTATCCGCAATTCACTGCCAGCACATCTGTTACAGGTTTCACAGCAACAGCTGATTCTAAATCATTGGCCAACACATCGAGCAATATTGATGCCAGACCGGGTATCAATAACAACAAAGCATTACATACAATCGCAGTGTACACCAGAGGTAGTTTTACAGGTACACTTAAAGTGCAGGGCACAATGTCATCTAGTCCAAGTTCAGCAAACGATTATTTTGATATTACCATGGACGGAGAAGCTAGTGCAACTAATATCTTCTCAAGTTCAAGCACTGTTACCAATTTCAATTTCACAGGTGTCTACCAAAGTGTAAGATTCACTTGGGACAATGACCCTGACAATACCGGCCTAGTTGACAAAATCCTATATAGACAGTAAAATATAGTTAATGAACTTGATACAGAATACAATTCTGACTTCTCTTCCTGCGGGTCGAAAGAAAACACCCAGTGGTTGGATAAGTTTCAATGCACCCTGTTGTGTACACAACGGAGAGTCTGCAGACAAGAAGAAGCGTGGCGGAATAATGACCAGTGCCGACGGCACAGTATCTTATCATTGTTTCAACTGTGGCTTCAAAGCAAACTATGTGCTAGGACGTAAGCTCAATCAGAAGATGAGATCATTCATGGGATACATAGGAATAGCAGATGACACAATAAGGAAACTGGCCATAGAGGCCATGCGTGAAGAAGAAGGTGATGTGAAATATGAGAAGAAGAAATTTGTCACATTCAACAAAAGAGAATTACCCAATGGTGCAAGGAAACTGGAAGTTTGGTTGGAGAAGATGCTAGGCAACCTATTGTCGGCTGATGAGACAACGTCTGTTGATAATTTATTGAAGTATCTAGAAGGAAGAGGAATTGGTGCTGACTGGTATGACTTCATGTATTCCACAAACAAGAGTTGGGACGTGGACAAAAGATTACTAATACCGTTTTACTGGAGAGGAGACATAGTAGGATTCTCAGGAAGGATGTTCGAAGAATCCACCAAGGTAAAATATTACACAGATGTACAGCCAGGATATGTGTTCAACATGGATGCACAGGATTGGACAAGGAAGTTTGTATTAGTAACGGAAGGACCATTTGATGCAATTACCGTTTCTGGAGTCAGCATACTTGGATCGGAGATAAATGATACACAGCGAGAGCTGATAGACGGACTTGGAAGACAAGTGATTGTTGTTCCAGATAGAGATGCTCCAGGAGAGAAACTGATTAACCAAGCGATGGAATTTGGTTGGAGCGTTGCATTTCCAGAATGGGAAGATGGAGTTGACGATGTGGCAGATGCTGTGCTAAAATACGGTAGGCTGTTTACTATACAATCAATATTAAAAACAACAGAGAGAAGTAAACTGAAGATAGATTTGAAGAGAAAGATGTATGGCTGATTACAATAACAACGAACCACAACACCAGGCAAAGAACTATTCGTTTGACGTACAGAAATTGTACATCGAGATGTTGTTAGCTGATGCTGAATCGTTCGCAAGGGCACAGAACATATTCAAACCTGAATCGTTTGATCGTAAGCTACAACCTATTGCAAAATTTATCAAAGACTACATGGAAGAATACAAAGTGATGCCGGAGGTGGAACAGGTCAATGCATCACACGAGATACAATTAAAACAAGCAAAGGATCTAGACCCAGCACACTTCAACTGGTTGCTGGACGAGTTTGAAACATTCTCTAGACACAAGGCATTAGAGCAGGCAATACTCTCATCAGCTGATCTTCTCGAGAAAGGTGATTACGGTCCTGTGGAGGACATGGTCAAAGAAGCAGTTAGTGTTGGACTCACTAGAGATCTTGGAACAGATTATTTTGAAGATCCAAAGGGTAGACTACAAGCACTTAAAGACAACAACGGACAGATAAGCACAGGGTGGGCGAGCCTTGATAAGAAACTGTTTGGAGGATTCAACAGAGGAGAGCTGAACATCTTTGCAGGAGGTTCGGGGGCAGGTAAAAGTTTGTTCTTACAGAATCTCGCAGTCAACTGGGCAACAGCCGGATTGAATGTTTGTTACATCTCTTTTGAATTATCTGAGGCACTTACGGCTATGAGGCTAGATGCAATGATGACTAACATTCCCACTAAATCAGTAATGAAGAATCTTGATGACGTTGAAATAAAAGTTAGAATGTTGGCCAAGAAGTCAGGTAACTTGCAGATCAAGTACTTGCCAAGTGGTAGTAACGTGCTAGACATAAGAACGTATCTCAAGGAACTAGAATTAAAATCAAAGAAGAAAGTAGACTGTATACTGATTGATTACTTGGATCTAATGATGCCAAAGAGCAAACGGATATCACCTGCAGACTTGTTCATTAAAGACAAGTATGTGTCTGAGGAATTGAGAAACTTGGTTGTTGAGAAACAATGTGTGTTGGCCACAGCGTCACAGTTGAACAGGGCATCGGTCGAAGAGATAGAGTTTGATCACTCTCACATCTCAGGCGGACTATCTAAAATTC
>Ga0307488_10002903_pt1 | contig 14426 bp, 9 predicted proteins | sample SB02metaG_FD_202248 | JGI IMG/M metagenome (GOLD analysis project Ga0307488, IMG submission 202248) | Sea-ice brine microbial communities from Beaufort Sea near Barrow, Alaska, United States - SB 0.2 | ecosystem: Environmental > Aquatic > Marine > Coastal | place: USA: Alaska | collected 2017-05-06 | reverse complement strand
GAAATCGTGTGTAACTCAATAAATTTGGAAACGCATCTTTGTACACAAGAGATACATACCTAAGAGAGTAGTTTTTGAAATCACGGTAATGTGACATATGAAAACTGACGACAATCGTCATAATTTCTCTGGTTGTCATTTGCCCTTCTCTTTGACGTTTTCGCGTACCGTCTTCGAGCAGTTGTTTACGCCATTGAGGGATAAATACTTTGCAAAAATCGTCGACATCACAAAACAACTCAACTAATTTACTCATGCCTGTTCCTTTTTAGATTCATCTCTTTTAGTCGAAAGATCGGATCTTGGAACAGGCATTTAGTTCAATTTCTTAAACAGGATTCAGGTTAAATAGCAACAATACTCGGTACAGTCACGGTATTTTATACAGGTTTTACATAACTGATTTTTATTGTATTTCTGTACCCTTTTGATTTTGAGCATCAGATAAACCAGCATATTGATAGTTGATTTACCTGATACTTATGTCAATGCTTCCTGACTAATCCGTTATCGCTAGGCTGCGCATTTTGTTTTGATGGTTCTAAACCCTAGTCCCACCATCCAACTCCAACGTTCTGCCCGTAAAATAATCATTCTCAAATATAAACTTGGCGGCGTGAGCCAGTTCTTCCACTTCAGCAAGACGCTGAGCAGGAATGCTTTTGATAAACATTTCACGCATTTCAGGGCGCATTTGTGCGGCCATGGGTGTCTCGACTAAGCCAGGTGCAATACAACCAGTACGAATACCAAAACGAGCGAGTTCTTTAGCCCAAGAGACGGTCATGGTCGCCACTGCCGCTTTAGATGCTGAATAGTTAGTTTGACCAGCATTTCCGGCGCGAGACACAGAAGATAAATTCACTATCACACCTTTACTTTTGGTCTCGACCATTTGTGCAGCCGCTTCACGGCTACACAAAAATGTGCCGGTGACATTCACATCTAATACGGATTGAAATTGTTCTAGGGGCATTTTATTAACGACTTTGCCTTCTTTCACTTTGAGCAACATGCCATCACGCATAATACCGGCACTATTGATTAAACCATTGATTTGGCCAAATTCTGCAGCTATTTTGGCGAAGGTTTCTTCGACTTGTTTCTCGTCGGTCACATTGACTGCATAACCACAGGCTTTGACACCAAGCTTTTCGATTTCGCTAGCAGCGGCTTCAACGGCTTCAGCCTGCATATCTAATAAAGCGATATGTGCGCCTTGTTTAGCAAACTCTTCGGCCATAGCTTTACCCAAACCTTGAGCCGCACCTGTGATGACAATCACTTGATTTTGTAGATTCATTAGGACTTCTCTTGCTTAGAAAATAAATTAAAAATACTGGAGAAATCCAGTTGTCCGTTACCTTGCATGCTATGAATAGTATACAAACTTTGCGCCAGCGCGCCCATAGGGGTAGAAGATTGACTTTTAATTCCGGTATCCATAGCAAGGCCTAAATCTTTCTTCATCAAATCCACCATGAAGCCGCCTTGGTAGTCGTTAGATGAAGGTACGTTCGGCATGATATCTGGGCATGGGTTATTCAATTCTAAAGTCCAGTTTCTACCAGAACTTTGCAACATAATATCTGACATTACCTTAGGGTCTAGGCCGTTATCAATCGCCATTTGAAGCGCTTCAGAGGTACCTAACATCAATACTGATAACAACATATTGTTGCATATTTTAGCTACCTGCCCTGCCCCGTGGTCGCCAGCATGAAAGATATTTTTGCCCATAGCCTGCAAAATAGGTAATGCTGTAGCATAATCCTGCTCTTTACCACCCACAATAAAAGTCAGAGTGCCCGCCGTGGCGCCGCCTACTCCTCCAGATACAGGGGCATCAATAAAATGGATACCCTTTTCTGCTAACTTACTGGCCACCGCTTTTGACGTTGAAGCATCAATGGTGCTCGAATCAATCACCAAAGTGCCTGCTTTTAACTGGCTAATGAGTCCATTTTCACCAATATAAAGTGACTCAACATGTTTACCTGCCGGCAGCATGGATATCACTACATCGACATCCTGAACAACCTCTAACGCAGAATGGGCTGGTGTGGCACCCGCTTGTTCGAGCGTGTCCATAGTGCTTTGTACTAAGTCAAAAACACATACGGTATAACCCACTTTTAACAAATTGAGCGCCATAGGAGATCCCATATTGCCCAAACCAATAAAAGCTATTTTAGGTAGTTTTTTTTGCATTTTTATTGCCTGTTTTATTACTGATTAATCTGTATCTAAATGCGCTAAAGGATGGGTGTTTTGTGACCAAATAGGTGCAAAGAAATAATCAATAGTATCCTTGGGAACTTGGTCAACAGATTTAAAACGCCAATTGGGTTGATGATCTTTCTCAATCAACAGCGCCCGAACACCTTCTTGGAACTCTCCAAATTCACCACATTTACAAGACAAGCCTAATTCCATTTGAAAACATTCTGCCAAGGTCATGTCTTTGCCTCTTCGCAGCTGTTCGAAAACCAAATTTGCAGTGATAGGTGATCCAGCACTTAAGGTTTTCTGTGCTTTGCTTAGCCATTTATTATCTTCAGCATTAACTGACATTATGTACTCAGCGGCTTGAGATGCATCAGTTTTAGTCGCTAAACTTGTGAACCAATCCTGATATTCGATAAGGTTACCTTGGGGTAATTGTTCACTATGCAAAGTGTGAAAATCATCGCAAATGCTCGACAAAGTTTGGTGTAATACATCTTGTTGCCAATTTGCTGCTAACAGTCTGTCAAAAAGAGCCTGCTGGGCATCGTGGGGCACAAAGTAGTCGGCTAAATTGCTATATATCGCATCGGCTGCATTGATAAATGCCCCTGTCAGCCCTAAAAACAGACCACAACCTGCTGGCATTTTATTTAAAAAATAGCTACCGCCTACGTCTGGATATAAACCGATACTGATTTCAGGCATAGCAATACGTGAGGTTTCTGTGACTACTCTGTGACTTCCGCCACTCATTAAGCCTAATCCTCCTCCCATAATAATACCGTTACCCCACACTAAAATTGGCTTGGAGAACATGTGGATCAGGTAATCGAGTTGATATTCTTGGGTGAAAAAGTTCTGTAATGCGTAGCTATTTTTAGCATCAGGATTTTCTTTAACAGCGCCCCAATCTTGCATAGATTTGTACATCGACACAATATCGCCGCCGGCACAAAAAGCCCGTTCACCACTTTCGTCTAAAATCACCATAGCAATCTTCGGATCTTGTTGCCATTTTTCTAATTGCGGCGTGAGCAAGTTGATCATGGGCAAATCTAGAGCATTTAGCGAAGCGGGTTTAGTTAACGTGGCATGACCAATTTTAAAACCATTTTCGGTGGTTAATTCGTCAAAAATAACCGGTGCATTTTCACTAGACATAATATTCCTAATTTAACAGTGTTACTGAATCGAAAAAAAACTTAGAGAATGTCGCCAGCATGTTCTGCCAATAGGCGTCGACCAATGATCATTCGCATAATTTCATTAGTACCTTCCAAAATTTGGTGTACTCGCACATCTCTTACGTATCTCTCTAAGGGATATTCTTTGATATACCCATATCCGCCATGAATTTGTAATGCTTCATTACACACATTAAAACCAACATCGGTGGCAAAGCGTTTTGCCATGGCACAATAAGCACTGCATTCTGGGTCTTCATTATCCAGCTTGAACGCAGCTAATCTAACCATTTGTCTGGCAGCCACTAACTCAGTCGCCATATCAGCCAGCTTAAATTGTAAGGCTTGAAACGCCGCCAGTGGTTTACCAAATTGAGTACGCTCTCGCATGTAAGATTTAGCAGTATTCAATGCCATTTGCGCAGTGCCAATTGAACAGGTCGCAATGTTGATACGCCCGCCATCCAAGCCTTTCATAGCAAAAGTAAACCCTTGCCCTTCATCACCTAGCAAACAATCTGCTGATACACGGACATTATCAAACGTAATCAAACGTGTTGGCTGAGCATTCCAGCCCATCTTTTCTTCGGCCTTACCGTAAATCACACCTTCGGCATCAGCAGCAATCACAAAAGCAGAAATGCCTTTAGGGCCCGCTTCGCCGGTGCGCGCCATAACAACCAACACTTCGGTTTCACCCGCACCTGATATAAACATCTTGGAGCCGTTTAACAGGTAATCCCCACCATCTTTTTTAGCTGAAGTGCGCATAGCTGCAGCGTCTGAACCTGAACCAGGCTCAGTTAAACAATAAGACGCTAATTTTTCACCCGTGACCAAACTAGGGCACCACTTCTCTTTAGCCGCTCTTGTACCCCACGTTGCCACCATCCACGTGGCCATATTATGAATGGTCATCATGGCTGTGGTGGTGGTGCATCCCATAGCAAGTTGTTCAAAAATAATGGAAGAGTCCAAGCGACTTAAGCCCAAACCACCTTCACTTTCTGGCGAATACAAGCTACAAAAACCTAACTCACCGGCTTTTTGAATCACCGTTTTTGGAAAAATATGCTCTCTATCCCACTTTGCGGCATATGGCGCTAATTCTTGTTCGGCAAATTGCTTGGCCGTGTCGGCAAAAGCAAGTTGATCATCGGTTAAGTCAAAATTCATAATATCGTCCTATTTCAACGAGATGGTCATATTAGGGCCAGAAGGAATATCGTCTTCAAACCAGCGTGCTGTAATCGTTTTTGTTTCAGTATAAAAACGCACGGCTTGTTTGCCATAAGCATGTAAATCGCCATAAAAAGAGTTTTTCCAACCTGTAAAAGAGAAAAATGGCAGTGGCACAGGAATAGGTACGTTGATACCCACTTGACCTACTTCTATTTCATGTTGGTATTTACGAGCTGCTGCACCGCTAGCAGTAAAGATAGACGTGCCGTTACCGTATGGGTTACGGTTCACTAGGGCAATGGCCTCTTCTAAGGTATCAACTGTCATGCAGCACAATACTGGACCAAAAATTTCTTCTTGATAAATCACCATGTCTTCGCTCACGTCGGAAAAAACAGTAGGGCCAACCCAATTACCTTGTTGGTAACCTTCTTCATCTAAAACAAAACCTGAGCCATCGAGCAAACAAGTCGCCCCTTCGTCTTTACCTTGTTGAATTAATGACAAGACTTTTTGTTTTGCTTGAGGGCTAATTAACGGACCAAACCCAGCTGACTCATCGTCCCATAACCCTGGTTTAACGGCCTTTAAGAGTTCAGTTAATTCACCTATCCACTCTTTAGACTCACCTACAAATACCGCTACCGAAATAGCCATACAACGCTGCCCTGCTGCGCCTACAGAAGCGCCAACTAGGTTATTGATGACTTGCTGTTTATTTGAATCAGGCATGATAACTGAATGATTTTTGGCCCCAGCAAAACACTGAGCACGTTTCATGTTGTCGGTGGCTGTTTTATAGATATGTTGCCCTACAGGCACCGAGCCAACAAAAGACACAGCGCGAATGTCTGGGTCTTTTAGTAACGCATTAACCTGATCTTTGCCGCCATGCACTACATTAAGTACACCTTTGGGCGCACCCGCTTGCACAAACAACTCAGCTAACTTCATTGGTGTCAGGGGGTCTTGCTCTGAGGGTTTGAGAATAAAAGTGTTACCGCAAGCAATCGCCATAGGAAACATCCATAGCGGGATCATCGCCGGGAAATTAAAGGGCGTAATGCCTAAACACACACCTAATGGTTGAATATAACTGTAAGTATCGATACCTCTAGCCACATTTTCTGCGGTTTCGCCCATCATCATTGACGGAATATTCATGGCTTGTTCTACCACCTCAATACCACGCCAAACATCACCTTTTGCATCTGCCAAGGTTTTACCCGTTTCACTGCTTAAAATGGTAGCAATTTCTTCATGATGCTCTTTCAGTAAATGCTGATAGCGCATCATCACTCGTGCTCTTTCTGAAGCTGGCACTTCTTTCCATTCTTCGAAAGCTGCTTTTGCACTAGCCACAGCTAACGCTAATTCAGCGTCAGTGGTGCAAGTCAACTCTGCAATCACTTCATTATTGGCGGGATTAGTTACTACTATGTTTGGAAGTGAAGTCGATGTGACCAACTCGCCATTGATTAAAGACGGAACAAGATGCATAAGAAATCCTAAATAGTTTATATTTTACGAGGCTAACAAATTTTTACCTTTACGTTAACGTAAAGTAAACAATTTAGTTTATAGCTAACTGTTGCGTTAGCTATACAAGCACAAACTATGTGTTTAAGTCGAGCCATGGATATAGACTCAAAAAATTGATCATTTTTTCTTTTGTGCCTGCTATGCTGCTGATTATGTGTAAAAAAACAGTCCATTCAGATGTCACTTGCTAAAGTTAAAGTCGCCGTTGTGGAAGACAATGGAATGGCCCGCGCAAATATCCGTAATCATTTGTTGGATATGGGATTTGGCCAAATTAGCTGTTTCAGTAATGGCCGAGAGCTGAAAGCCAACTTGAAAAACCAGAAGTTAGATCTTCTGCTTATGGACTTTCATCTTGGTCAAAATAAAAACGGCGTAGAGGTCGTTCAAGACTTACAAAAGCAGAAACAAATCACCCACACGACTTGTGTGATGTTTATTACCTCCGACCGACTCCCGCTGATTATCGGTCAGATTGTTGATGTGCATCCAGAAGCATTAGTCGTCAAACCCTATACAATACGTAATTTGGTTAAAAATATTTCTAACTGCCTTAACCTGCATAAATATTTAATGCCTGTTTACGAAATGATGGACGATGAAAATTATCCACAAGCATTAGTCCTACTTGATCTTTTATTAGAAAAAAATGCCCTACCTAAGAAAAAAAGTGCACTGACAAAATTGCGTGCCAGACTGCTAACTAAATTAGGACGTTTTGCAGAAGCTGCAGATCTTTATCGTGTTATTTTGCAACACTCGGACAAGGTAATATGGGCAAAATGGGGCTTGATTCAAAATCTATTTTTAGATGAGCACATAGAAGAAAGTGAAACCTTATTGCACGATTTAACTCGTTCAGAGCTCACAAGTGACAAAGCATGTGAATGGTTAGCACGCATTAGTGTCAGCAATAATCAATACAACAAAGCTGAAAACCACATGCATCAGATCCGAGAAGGCGAGTTAACCATTCCTGCCGCTCGTTTGAAAGCTTATATATATCAGGCGCAAGAAAGAGGCACAGAAGCCATTACCTTGCTAGAAAAGAAGCGTGAGTCTAACCGTTCTATTCGCGAACGTTATGATGAAATATCACTGGACCTTGCCCGCTGTTATATCGCTGAAGCAGAACTGAGATCTAACCCCGAACGCTCTTCAGATTTACACGTCGCCAAATATTTGATTGGTGCTGCAGGGAGAAAATTATCTGATCCGAGTTTAACCATCAGAAAGGACTATATGTTTGCCATGATTGCTTTTATGGAAGGTAATGTGGTTAAAGCGAATGAAATTTTATCTCGGCCAGGGATGAGTGAACTTCACGATGCTGAAATATCCACTATTACCGATGCAGTTCAAGCTTGGCGTAACACTGGCGATAATGAAAAAGCGAAAGCGTTTTTAAGACTGAGCCAAGAAAAGCTGAAAGATATTGAGGACGGTAATGAAAAAACGGTCTCAGGAATATTAGTCGCGAAAAGCGAAGATGCCATTGGCGAAAGAAGGCCACAAGCCCTCGAATTTAATAAAGTTGGATTGCAAAAACACACTGACAGAAACTATGCCGCAGCAACGGATAACTTTTATCAAGCTTACTTATTATTCCCTCGGGAGCTTGCTTTTAGCCTCAATTTATTGCAAGGCTTAGTCGACGCAGAATTAATATCCTACAAAAAAGTGAACACCCTAGACTTTTTAACCGAGTTACAAAACCGTGAACTTAATAAAGGTAATAAAAAACGTTTAGAGGAAATCGTCAGTCGTATCACCAAGAACAAAGAAGTCTATTTTATTGCCAATACAAACAAAGATAATGTGAATGAAGACACAAGTGCAGATAAAATCAATAAGACCTCCCATTAACAATAAAAACCCACTATTTAGACACAATAGGTGCGTTTTGTTAAAAAATAGCATTAATATATTGTGGCTTATTGTTTATACCAATCACCATAAGTAATTGCTCACTCAGGAAGCATGATTAGCCAAATATACGCTATATTTTAAATTGTCAAAACATCGCTTAATGCATCTGAAATGATGAAAAACGTAATGCCTTTTTGATATCGCAAGATACTATAAATAATCGTTAAAATATTGTGATGATGTTTGCTTATTCATTCACTACATCCATGTCACACAGTTAATAAAATTGGGATTTATGTTTCTAACATCAGGATTTCATGATCATTTTTAACTTTTGATAGGGGCACATCAATTCAACCTTGTGTGTCTTTTTTTTATCAACCACAAAAGCACTGGATGCTATTGAGGTAGACGTTAATGATGCGTGGCCAGATAATAACCTGAGCTGAGCTGCGCTAATGCCTAGATTTAATCTGTATTGTGATTCACAGATATGGCTTAGTAAACACTGCAGCCATTAAGACTGCTCCTCAAAGAGCAGTCTTGTGCTAATGCTTGATAATTTATTTTTCTTTTTTCGGCATAAAGACCTGAAAACCACATAAAGCGGCAATAACAATAATGCCCACTAGCAAACCTAACCAAGGTTCAAAGATGCTGAATGCCATCGCTGTAATAACCATCGCCCCTCGCTCTGTCGCATCATTGACAAGTGACAAGGCTAACGTAGCACAAGCAAATGCAGTCAACACCAGAGTAACCGCTAACGCCAGTGGCAATAAGGGTTCTAACAACGTCACTAACGGCAGTAATATAAACAGAAAGGGTAAACCAAATGCATAAAAACTGCCTATGCTGTCGAATATCGAATCTATTTTTTCACGTCCTTGTGTCCAACGTTTAAGCAGGACGACTTGAATACCAGTCCACAATACACCTTGAGTGGCAAAAAAAGGCGCAACAATAGCCATTAGAATATTTCTGATCCCAGTCGCCATATGTGCCCGGCTGGCGTTTAATTCGAGTTTTTCATCGGTGCGAGTGGTTTGTGCTTGTTCTATCATTTCATTGCCCGTCACCACATCACCGAAAAACAAAATATAGGTTATTAGCGCCAATGGGAACGAAGCAAGAAAAGTCTCAACCGGCGGCCAACCGATTGCGAATGGCGACGCTTTTGCCCATAAAGAAGCAGTCGAAGCGCCTACATCAAGAATTTCCCAACGAATATTGTATTGAAACTCACCAGTAAAATATCCAATACTCCCCGCGATAACAAATCCAGGTAGTAAACCAAACCCAAGAATAGTCGCCAACCATTTTTTATCTATCGCCAGTGCTTGTAGAGGCTTAGAAAAGGCAAAGACTAAACAAATTACCACCCCCAATGTTCCGGCTATAGGTGCTGATTGAAATACATTCGCCGCATCGCCATCTTTGGTGACGCGCAAGAAAGCAGCAATTGCAGCACCTAAAATAATGCCACCTTTGAACACATTGGGCACAATTTTAATTATCTTAGCGCCAAGCCCAGTCACTCCTAACACAATTAGAATAAACGCGAAGTTCAAAGAAAGAGCGGTCATGGCTTGAAACTGGGAAGTATGATCGCCTATATAAGCGGGGGCGGTAATAAACGCGACCACAAATGGTATGGCAGGTGTTAGCCAACCTGGCGCATAAGGGTCACCAAAAAACATCCAGGAAAAAGAAATAAGCACACTATGAAACATCGCCATAGTCACCGCTTCTTCAAAATTCAATCCCAATAAAGCCATAAAATATGGCACTAAGGCCAATCCTGTAGCGCCAGCTACTGCGAATCCTTGCAGCATATCGGACAATGAAAAACGCAAATGAACTAAGGGGATCCGCATTGTAAAGGGGCCCCATTTAATACCAGGTTGAACTTCTCCGTCAGGTCTTGTCTTTAACATAGGGTTATCTCAGTATTGAACTAAAATTTAAACGGGCACACTTACTAGCATGTCGCTACTTCACTGCTTACTTTTGTTTGATTATCAAATGGTTGTTCATAAAACTGCGCAAATATTATTACAGCATTTTTACATAAAAATACCAAACATTTTACATGTCTAAAGAACCTCTATAAGAATTAATGATGATCGACTTTGTTTCTGCAGCAGGATAATTCCATCTTGGTGATCTTCGCCGCTAATCCTTGTCCCATGTCGAGCAATGAAAGCGATGATGAATTAATGGGACCCGCATAGTAAATGGGCCCCATTTATACCTGAATTGAACTTACCCATCAGACCTTATTTTAAACATAGGGTTAATCTCCAGCCAAACTTAAAGTATTCGATTGATGAGATCTGTTTCGAAAACGCCAGTGTTTTTCTAATCCCACCAAAGCAAAGATAAGTAAACCACCACCGAACACACGCAACCAAGCTTGTGCGCTGATTGGCGCACTGCTAAACCATGAGTTCATGATAGGGACGTAAGTGAAAAGCAACTGCAAAAACATCATGATACCAATTCCAATCCATATCCAAGAATTGCTATTAATTCCCACGGCAAAACAAAAACACTTAAGTGAGCGGCAATTTAGTAAATAAAAGGCTTCTCCAACTACAAACATAGCGACTGCCACTGTGCGGGCTTCGTCCTGGCTTGCACCTAAGCTCAGTTCAAATTCATACAGACCAAACGAGGAAAGGCAAAGCAAGGTTGATACAAGGATTATTCGCCACACTAAGGTTGCATCAATAATGGGGGTATTGGGTTGATTTGGAGGGCGTCGCATAATGCCCTCTTCTCTCGGTTCGAACGCTAACATTAAGCCCAGAAATATTGCGGTGGTCATATTCACCCACAAAATATGAATGGGTAGTAGCGGTAGTGACACACCTAACATAACAGCCAAGAGGATCACTAGACCTTCACCGCCATTGGTCGGTAAAGTCCAAACGATAAACTTTTTTAAATTGTCAAAAACACCGCGACCTTCCTCAATTGCATCTGGAATGGTTGCGAAGTTATCGTCAATAAGCATCATGTCCGCGGCTTCTCTGGCGACTTCTGTTCCATTCATGGCCATTACCACCCCAATGTCTGCACGGCGCAAGGCAGGGGCATCGTTAACACCATCTCCCGTCATCGCCACCACATGCCCTTCGCTTTGCAGAGCTTTGACTAGTTGCAATTTATTCTCAGGGGTTACCCTGGCAAACACCTTATATTTGAGAGCAGCTGCAACAAGTTCTGAGGGAGTCATGGTTGCTAGCTGTGCACCTGTGACTGATAGGCTAGTGCTATTGTCACCTACAATACCGAGTTGGCGGGCAATGGTACCGGCGGTTAACGCGTGATCACCGGTAATCATTTTAACGTCTATGCCCGCCTGATGGCAGGCTGCGACGGCCTTGATAGCTTCAGGCCTCGGAGGGTCTATCATGGCTTGTAAGCCTAAAAACTCCATCTCTCCTTCAACATTACTGTGGTTGATTGTATGAACATCATTAGCAACACGTTTGCGAGCAAAGGCCAGTACTCGTAATCCTCGGGCTGCCATTTGTTCTGCTTGTTGCTCGATAAGGGTCATATCCATCTTTTGCGGGTTACCGCTCTGGTCAAGCATCGAAACACAACGTGGTAACAGACTTTCTAAAGAACCCTTAAGAAAAATCATATGCTGACTATCTCGAACATTCAGCGTCGCCATATACTGATATTCGGATTGAAAAGGTATGGTATCTAAGCGTTCACAACTAACAGCCTCCCGCTTAATGTCTGCTTTAATAGTGGCAGCAATCAGAGCAGCTTCAGTTGGATCACCCGTGATAGACCACTGCATATTACCGTCATTTAGTGATTTTGGCGCGTGCAAGTTGGGATCATTACACAGCAAACCTGCTGTCAATGTTTCGAGTACCGAAGGCATGTTGCTTATATTAGTAGGTTTTTCTTGTAAGAAAAAATCGCCTTCTGGGTCATAACCGCTACCTGTTGTTGTTAGGTGCTGCCCAGCACTCCAAAGCTCTCTGACTGTCATTTCGTTCTTAGTCAATGTTCCAGTTTTATCTGAGCAAATGACAGTCGTACTGCCTAGTGTTTCAACCGCCGGTAAGTTACGAATTACAGCACGACGTTTTGCCATTCGAGAAACACCGATGGCTAACATGTTCGTAACTGCAGCAGGTAACCCTTCTGGAATGGCCCCGACAGCTAATGCAACAGCTGCCATAAACGACTCAATCAGTGGTTGTCCGTGTAACCACCCAATAAAGATTGTTAATCCTGCCAAAATCAAAATGGCGTACAAAAGAATATGACTAAAGTGCGCAATACGCTTAGTTAGTGGTGTATCTAAGGTTTTTGTAGTCGTAATCAAGGTCGAAATTTTACCAATTTCCGTTGCATCGCTGGTTTCTGTTACTAACCCTAAACCCTTACCATATGTCACCAAAGTAGAGGAATAGGCCATATTCCTTCTGTCACCCAAAACACTAATTTTTGGTAACAATGTACTATTCTTTTCAGTTGCCACTGATTCGCCTGTTAAAGCAGACTCATCAATCTTGAGGTCCTTAACTTTAATCAGCCTCATATCTGCTGATGCTTTGTCACCCGGTTGTAAAACAACTAAATCGCCAGGAACGAGTTGCTCGGCAGAGATGGATATTTTATTGCCATCTCTGATAACGATCGCCGTGCTTTTAACGCTTTTAGATAATGCATTGATTGCTTGCAGTGCCTTCGATTCTTGCACAAATCCTATGATTGCATTTAATAAAACCACCAAAAAAATGACCGCAGAATCAACCCATTCTCCTAACGCCATGGTCACTGCTACAGCGGCTAGTAGGATGTACACTAGTGGTTGATGAAATTGGATCATGAAACGTTTGAACGGACCCGTTCCTTTATGCTCGGTAATATTGTTCATGCCATATCGCTGCTGCCGAATGGTCGCATCGATTGAAGATAATCCTAATTTCACATCGGCATTTAGTCCTTCAGCAACAGTTTGTGAGAGTTGCGCATGCCACGCTTGTTGCAGTCCATCTTCAACTGTTTCCGAAGGTTCGGCATCCCATGATTGCTTTTTATGTTCCATAAATACCTCTGACCATATAGCCTTTAATATAGTGTTTTCTTTTACTTAATAAAAGTCGAACTAATGTAGGTAAAACTTCGAAAAATACGATGTATTGAATGGCAATTGAAATTTCAAGGCGAGAGCCGTAAAAATGGCAGTATTTTAGTGGCGACACTTTTCAATTACATAAAATTAACCACCGGATCCCTGCTTAAACATTGCAGCTGATGATTTGCAATGGCTCATCATGCAATCAATATTTACGAATATTAAGAGTCTGGGTAATCAGAATTATCTAACGTACGGGCGATAGAAAACCCGCAGGTTTTAAGGTGATCACTGACGAATTGATGCGTTGCAGAACTGTCTCTGAATTGTGTCCAATCAAAAACCCTGGGATCCCTGAACGGCTAAGAGTCCCCATCACCACAGTATCGATTTCATGACTGTTTGCATATTTTGGAATAAGTAATTTAGGAGAGCCTTTTTCCAAACATTGCTCAAAATTTGAATTCGCATACTCGCTAACCAAAATCTCAAGACTGTCTTTATATTCATTCTCTTCCACTTTTAATAACTCATCAATTTTATCTGTTGAAACTCTAGCGAATGCCCCATGTTTCAGCGCTTGTTCTCCGTATAGCTGCCAGCATGAGAGTACAGTGAGCTTAGCTTTTTCAAATTGACTCAAAGACGAGGCTATATCCATAATCATTCGATTTTGAGCACGACCTTCGGCATGTTGTTCCATCGACAAGTCAACCGCAGCTAAAATTTTATTGATTGAATTGGATTGTGTAGTCTTGATTATCCAAACAGGGATTGCGCATTTACGCATTAAATGAAAATCATTACTATCGAAGTCCTGTTCGCAGTCGTTGGCAACTTTAATCAGTAAATCACTTTTTCTGTTGATGACTGCTTTAATAATTTCAATGAAATTTTTACCGATCCCTACTTGCGGAGTTACTTTCACATCTTTGCTCTGTAGTTGTTGCGCCAGCTCTGTGAGTTGATCGAGTCGCTGGTCAACTATAAATTCGGTTAGTTCTTCCGGACTGACGATATCGATATAACATCTCACTATGCTTTCAAGTGGCTCTACCACATCAAATAGAGTGACTTTTGCTCCGGTACGTCTAGCTAATTCGATACCTCTTATAACCGCGATGTCGAGTTCAGGTTCTGTTTGTTTGTTCACTTTAATCAGTATATTTTTAAAACGTTTCATTGGTGTATCTCTTGCGGTGCATAACGCGCGATTGTTTAGCTAACAAAGGTATAAAAAAGTAGGACTAAAACGACAACCATCACAGTTCCCGGAGTCTCGATGACTAAGTGTTTACTTGAGTTGT
>Ga0307488_10002902_pt1 | contig 14433 bp, 14 predicted proteins | sample SB02metaG_FD_202248 | JGI IMG/M metagenome (GOLD analysis project Ga0307488, IMG submission 202248) | Sea-ice brine microbial communities from Beaufort Sea near Barrow, Alaska, United States - SB 0.2 | ecosystem: Environmental > Aquatic > Marine > Coastal | place: USA: Alaska | collected... | reverse complement strand
ACCCTGGCTCCTTTACTACTAGTTGTGTAATCGGTCCTGGATGTGATGGTACTTTTGATAGTAATTTATGTACTGATAGCGACTGTAATCAAGCGATTATAGATCGAAAAAATAATTTTTTTGATAAGTATGACGATAGCGCAGTTAGAAATTATTGGGTGTTAACTGCCAACGAACCAATTGGTTTTCCTGGATTAGTATTGACCTCTGGTAATCTTGTACAGATAGGTATTTTAAACGATTCTATGTTTAGTTTAGAACCCGGTGATTATTGGGCCCGTCATACACCTCCTATTAATAAATTTCTTAAAAAAGATGCTAACAAAGGTGTTTCCATTTTAACATTAAACAACCTCAGTGGTCTAAGTATCGGTTATGAAGTACAATACCCTGGTTATTCCGCGCCGCAAACAATAACAAAAATAGATACAAGTAACAATACCGTTACGTTGGATACAGCTATGGGAATAAGTATAATTAAAAACACAGGTATTGAAATAATTGACCTACTGAAGTCAAACGAATTTGGTCTTATTGGTAATAATAAAAATTCATATTATTTATTAGATATTGGAGGTTCCAACGGGGTTACTTTAGATACATCTGAGATAGATATAATAAAAACAAACGGTATTGTTATATATAAACAATTTGGTTTCAATGGAATTAATTATAATACTAAATTTACTAATTCTAACCCTCCGGCTCGCTATTACAGTGATTCCTATGTCAATAAAGTTTTTCTCTCTGGCGATAACGTTAAGCCTCCTTATAGTTTTCTTGCTGGTATTGGAATTACCAGCACGGATTTACAAACCAGTGCGTCTATTGCTTTCAATAACGACAGCTCTGTGTTTAAAGATAACAAAAGTATGTATTATCCTGTTTGGAACAGTAGTAATTTTCGTCAAGAATGTGTTATGTGTAGACCCTCGTTTTTTGCATTTGCTGGTGTTAATCCAGACAATACATTAGAGTCAGCGCAAATACAATTTTCTGCTCAAAATTTTTTCAACTATGCTCATAATATAAAAGATAATAACTATGTATATACTACTTTCACCAGATTAGATAAAAATTTAGCAAATATTGACCGCTTGGCGAGTAATACTAATTATCTTGTAGTAGAAGATATAAATACCAATATAGAAATCGGAGATTATGTATTAGATAGCACCGGGTACATGGACCGTATTTATCAGGCTAACGGAACTATCACTACCGGTGTTAGTATGCAACTTTCAAAGCCAAATGTTACAACAGTCACTAATACTAACATTAATGTAAATTCAATCATGCCAAATAGCTTACTGCAACCTTTTAAATTAATTGATAAATTTGGCAAAGAATTTACTTTTGATTCAACAGGTTTTATTAGTACTGCGCCAATTAGTGGCACCTCTATGTTTAGTGACGCTAGTGATGAAAACGGGCCTTTTGCAAAAAACTTTTTTATGGGCACTGCTTATAATGACGGTACCGGTATTACCTATGAAATAATTCCAGTGGCTAAAATAGTAGACATTATTGATCCTACCGGTGGTAATAACAAAAATGTTTTAATTACTGACAATGGAATATTAAGAACTATAGGTACTTCCGGAGGGGATGTCTTTATACAAACTATAAAGATGAAAGAATTTTTAAATATAGAAGTTATACAGGACTTAGGTGATTCTTTAAAAAATACCGGTACCGGTACCACAGTTGTGGTGGACGAAATTAGTAGCGGGAGAATTACAAATGTAAGTATTACTAATAAAGGGTCTGGTTATAGTGTCGAGAACAGACCCTCTATTATATTAAATAAATTTAATTCGGGTGACGAAATTAATATTTTAATTTAATAAAATGATTCAAAATAATACAGTAACTATATTCTTTTATATTATAATTGTTGCTCTTATACTTTTGATATTTTATTTTAATATAATTGCTGGTATTAGATATAGCCAGGGTATGATTATTGATGTCAAAAGTAACACACAATGCAAATATCCTTCTTTGCCTCAATTAAATGAAGATAATAAATGTAGTGACGGAACTTATTATTACCAAAGCCCCAGCGAGTTATATTATACTTTGGGTAAAAATCCTGTTTTATATTTAAATGTTTGTAAAAGCTTATGCGGAGGCAGTACAGATATTAATGGTCAATGTGGAGACAAAAATCCAGCCCATTTTGCTCAATGTCTGGCAGACCTTCAGCCACAGACTGGTTGTAAAAATTCAGCCGTACCTTTGGTAGAAGATAATAATAAAATTTATTATTATGCTCAAAAAGTAACAACAAATAAGTGTAATTAAAATTAAAAAAATAATTCATTATAAAATTATGGAAATAGAAGAAAGACTATCAGATTTATTAACTTTGGAGAATTTTGTTTTCTTTTTTGCAGTACCACTTGTATCAGATAAAGAGAATTTTCTTAATACTTTAATCAAATTTACTCCTGCGCTGCGCAATAATGTAAAAATAGTTAGTATTGATTCCGACAAGAAAGAAGATTATGTTGCTTATAACGAATTAGCTAGTAAGAACGAAAGTCTTAGTAATACTTTTTTTGCTATTTTTGACTATAATATTTTAGTTCATTATGCTGCTAATATTCTATCATCTAAATCAAATAATAATCGTTTCATGATATTTCTTAATATTAATGAAATAAGATTAACTCAGGATTTTTTGAGTAAAAATAATAATTATAAATCTATGTTCCTATATGCAAAAAATTTAGACATGCCTATTAATTTTTCATCAAGTACCAGAAAATCCTATATCATTGGCGAACATCTCAAAATATACCTAGACGATTATATTAAAACACAAAATACGGTCACCTTAGATAATAAAGAAAATACTACTTCTGCTAAAATATTAAATGTTTTTTTCGACGAAAAGATAAAAAGTTTAGAAAATATTAGTTTAGACAAAGCATTACAAAGAGCACCAAAATTTAAAACTATCTTACTAGATATATTGACCAAAAATAAGAAAAGACATATTATTAAGATGATCGACGGTAAGTATGGTATGGATAGTTTTATTACTGTCTATAATAAATTAAAAAATTCTCTTGGCATAGTTATTATTAAAAAAGCAGATACTTTTGATAGTAAGGTAAAAAAATTACAAATATTCAACGAGAGCAATGCACCGGGGGTATTACTCACTGATTACAATTTTTCGCAAAATTTAATGCCTAAAAATATAGATTATTACCATATTACCAGCGGCGGTGATAATGAAGACAATATTACCTTTTTTGAATCATTTCAGGCTAAGCATTATTCCGGCGCATATCCTCGTAGTATAGAAATAGTTAGTCATATAGGAGTTAGTATTGACGACGAATTAACAATAGATTTAGAAAAAAATAATATATTTATGAAAAAATACAACAAAATTATTAGTAACTATAATAGTATAAAGGAGCGTAGTTATCCTTTATATTTGAAGGGTAACGAATTCTATTCTTCTTATAAAAAATGAATTTTTAAGTAAAATGATTACTTAAAAATGGCTTCTAAATTAAAGACTTTCGACGATGTTGCTTTTAACAACGAAGAACAAGCTAATGTTCTTGTCGGAGAGGGAGAAGATATAGAAAAATTAAAGATGTTAAAACAAGTTTCACAAAAGTTTTTAGATATTAATGATTTTGATATATCTGATGAACCTAATTTTGAAGACATGTCCAGTGATCAGTTTATTGATTATATGGAAACAAAAAATAAAAATAATTTAGTTATTAACAAGTTAGACGAATTAAATATTGATATTACTTTCAGATCTTCTATGTCTAATTATTATAAACATAAAACATTGGAAAATAATAATATTTTTATCTTCTTTTTGCCCGAGGATAATAGGAGTAGTAATTCAGTAAGTTTTACTGATTTTAAGAAATTTATTACTTTGGTTTTTAAATTAGATTGCCGCGAAGGTCTATTAATTAGTAAAAAGGATTTGTCTCCTATTTCTTTGAAACAAGTAAGACAATGTAATATTTCGCCTGGGAGCTGTGATAATATTTATAATATTATTTCTTATAAAGATGACGATTTTGTTGATCTAACCAAACATGCTTTCGTCCCCGAAGTTATAAAAGTGTATCGTTCGGGTGAAGAAACAGATAAATTTGGCAACGAAAATAAAATAAATAATAACAAATTGCCCCGTCAATTAATGGATGATCCGCTTACTAAATTCTATCGTGGTAAAGTGGGTGATATATTTAAATTACGACGGAAAAACATTTCTAAATTTAACATATTAGACGAACAACTTATTTACAGAGTAGTAATACCTGCTGTCTTTAAGAAGAGTTAATAATTAATATTTAATATTAATTATTATGGAAGAGCTGGATTTTGGGTAATAGAAGCTACATCAGAGCCACTAATAGCAAAAGATTCTCCCGTAGACGAGGATACTGTCCAGTTTTTACCATCAGTGGAATATAACAGGTTATTATTATCGTCGCCTGTATCGCTCCCCGTCGCTACCCACAAAGGAGTAGTCCCATCGGATCTGGTTCCATAAGCCACGCCAGTGCCATTAGAAGAAAAAGATGCCCCCGTAGATATCTGCCAATTTATACCATCAGTAGAATACATTAGGTTATTATTAGCGGGTATGCCGTTATTGTTATCACCCGCCGCTACCCACAAAGGAGTAGTCCCATCGGAACTGGTTCCATAAGCCACGCCAGTGCCATTAGAAGAAAAAGATGCCCCCGTAGAAATCTGCCAACTTATACCATCAGTAGAATACATTAGGTTATTATTATCATCGCCTGTATCGCTCCCCGCCGCTACCCACAAAGGAGTAGTCCCATCGGAACTGGTTCCATAAGCCACGCCAAAGCATTGAGCAATAAAAGATTCCCCCGTAGAAATCTGCCAACTTATACCATCAGTAGAATACATTAGGTTATTATTACCACCACCTGTATCGCTCCCCCCTGCTACCCATAAAGGAGTAGTCCCATCGGAACTGGTTCCATAAGCTACGCTGTTGCTATTAGAATAAAAAGATTCCCCCGTAGAAATCTGCCAATTTATACCATCAGTAGAATATATTAGGTTATTATTAGCGGGACCGCCGTTAACGTTATTACCCCCTGCTACCCACAAAGGAGTAGTCCCGTCGGAACTGGTTCCATAAGCCACGCCGTTGCCATTAATAGTAAAAGATGCCCCCGTAGATATCTGCCAATTTATACCATCAGTAGAATATAACAGGTTATTATTATCATCACCTGTATTGCTCCCCGCCGCTACCCACAAAGGAGTAGTCCCATCGGAACTGGTTCCATAAGCTACGCCAGCGGCATTAGTAGCAAAAGATGTCCCCGTAGATATCTGCCAATTTATACCATCAGTAGAATACATTAGATTACCGGCACGAGTGCCTCCTGGCAAATCATCCCCTACTGCTACCCATCTTACTGTTTCCGAAGTACCGCCTTCGTCTTTTTTCTTCTCTAATCCTAATCCTAATCCTAATCCCAGTGCCAAAGCTACCACTACAAAAATTAGAATGTAATAGATTGGTTCCATTTTAAGATAAAAAAAACAATTTATAAAATTGATATTATATAAATTGTCTTGATATAATAAAGATGAAGGACTGTGGTAACTATTATTTACTGGACGTCCAGCAGGGCAGTGCCGACTGGCATCATATGCGCAAAGGACGTATTACTATGAGCAATCTGGGCAAAATAGTAGGTCATGCGCCTTATGATAATCACTCGCCCGAGGAATTAGCGGCTATTTTCAAAGGAAAATTAAGGGAAGAATTTAGTCCCGAGGCCAAAGCGAGAATGCAAAAAGGTAATGATTACGAACCAATGGTGCGGGATTATTTGGCTAAAATTATTAATAAACCTATTAAAGAAACAGGTTTTGCTGTTTGGAAAGCCGATACACGTTTTGGAGCTTCTTTGGATGGTATTATTGACGACGAAATGGGTATTGAAATTAAATGTCCGGCTAAAATGTATGGTCCTATCAAAGCCTATATGCAAAACCCCAATAAAGATCCCAACGATATAAGACATATTTGGAAATCCCAATATGATCAAATTATTGGCAACGGTGTGATTACTGGTCGTAAGAAGATGATTTTTTGTGTCTATGCTATCGAAGAAAAAGAAATGTTTCATCAAATAGTAGACGTCGACTACGATTATTGGTTTAATTTTCTTTACCCCACTGCTTGTGATTTTTATGAAAAATATATGGAATGATTTAATTTATATATAAAATGAGCTTCTTTTCTGGTTTTTGGTCCACAGGGACTTATGCTGGTGAAAAAATTACTACTGACGACAAGACCAATCTATATAATATGAAAAAGGTTATCATACCTGTCAGTTTTTTATTTTTATTTTTAGCAGGCATAAGTACTATATTATATATGTTGTATGCTTCTCTTTTTGCTGATAAATTAAGAAACGATGATAATATCGAAAACTTTTACAATAAGAATCCAGCCGCAGCTAGAGCACTAGAAGCAGCCCAGTTAGACATGATCAGATATTTTGAAAATTATAGAATTGCTTCGGAAGGAGTGGTTATTTGTTTACTTTTCATTATTGCATTATCTTGTATATTCTTAGTTTTAAAACTTAAATAATAATTTCAAATTGAATTATTATTACTAAATATAACTAAAAAATGGATGAATTACCAATAGATATATTAATTATTATTATTAACTTTTTATCCATTACAGATATAATAAATTTAGTTATTTTATATAATCGTAATATTTTTGAAGCATGTAGATATTTAAAAAATATAAATTTAGGATTAAAATTCAGAGAATATGAAAAAATTAGTATTCTTTCTTTTTTTCATCAACCAGAAAACTTAATAATTAGAAATGGTTCTATTAGTAAGAATATTGTTTGTTATTATGGTTCCAAAAATAACTGGAATTTACGAAAAATAATATTTAATAATTGTAGAATTATTGATCCCGATATTTTGTATAATTTTCTTATAAAACAAAAAAAATTAGAAATATTAGAATTATATTTGTGTACATGTATAGAAATGAGACATTTAGATGTTATTAATCCTAATATAAAACAATTATCTTTACGTAATAATAATCTTACTTTTAAAGAAATCAAACATATAACTAAATTTAAAAAATTGGAGAAGTTAGATCTTTCTTATAGTAAATATCTCTTTGATGTTGATATTAATGAATTAAAATTTGATAATCTTAGAATTTTACACATAACTAACACACAGATGAGACTGGATGATAGATTTTTCCAATTTCTGGAAAATTTACCGAAACTAGAAGAATTAAATTTAGATTTTGTAATTACTACATATCAAAAATTTCACCGAATAAATCAAGTTTGTCCGCGCTTGAAAAAATTCTCTTTTATCAATTCTATTAATATGTGGCTCGAAGACGATGCTGTCTTATTATTGTCTAAAAAATGGCTTTGTATGGAAACATTAATATTGTCGTATGGGCTTTTGGAAGATGAACATATTATAGATATTGTTGACAATATACCCAATATTAAAAAATTAAATATTAATCAGACCAGTATAACTGATGTTGGTATAATCTATATTACTCTTAAATTAAAAAAATTAGAAAGATTGTTTATTAATAATAATAATATAACTAACATAAGTGCTAACCATATAAGTACACATTTGAATAATTTAAAAGAATTAGATTTATCATGTACCGTTATAAATAATTATTATATTAGAAAAATATTAAAAAATAACGTTAAAATGGAAAAATTATATATCCGAGAATGTCCCAATGTTGAACACCGTTTTTTGAATTTTGGTGTAAAAAAAATTATTATTTAAATAATAATTAGAAATGAAAATTTTAAATAGCTTTTAAATATAAAATAAATATGTCTAATTTATTTTATATTACCGGGTCCCTGAGGAATAATTGCAAAAATATATATTTTTGCAGTAATAGTAAATATAATTACAATTTAGCTAAGGTATTAGAAAATTGTAATCAAGCTTATTGTTATAAATTATATATTTCTGAAAAATATATAACAGAAAATTTTAAAAATCAACAAAATAATAAAATTCTAAGAATTAATAATAGCAATAAAAATATTTTTAGGTCTTTTAATTACAAAGAGAAATATATGAACGAAGACAATCACAAATTTCCTTATCCTTTGTATAAACCGTGTAGTGAACTTATTCTTAATAATTTTATTGGACTGGATGCTACTGATTATAGCAAAGAAGATAATGACGAGTCTTTTTGTAAAGAAGGCCTAATATGGGATATCGATAAAATTAATATAAAATTAGATCTATTTGATTTTATAAAGAGATTACCATCCTAACCATTCTAAATCTCCTAAACTGAAATTTTGATTTGCCATCCAATTAAAAATATCTTCCCTGTTTCTTACATGAGGCAAATCACCTAAAACTATTCTATCTAATCCTAACTTTTCTACTGCAAGTTCGGGTAAATTAAGATAATGTTCCTGAGGATAATCATTATAATAATTTCTCAATTCTGATTCGATTGTTGGTTTCTGCATGATTGATAAATATAAGTTATTTTTTTCTATATATTTTAATTAATTTTTCATTTTTTCTGTTACAAAAGCAAGAGCGTCTTGATTATTATCAACAATTTTATAAGGGACCACTACTGGATGAACTTTACTAACAGTATTAAATAAATCTTTTATCATTTTATTACCCATGATGATACAACTACACAGGACATTTTTCTTAGCTAAATTATTTAGTTTACATATCATACTGGCGCCCTCCCATGCTGTCTTGGGACTAACAAAATTTAACTGCCTAGTATCAAAAATGGTAGAAATATTTGGATTTTCTAATAAATAACCTTTGTAAACTGACAATATTTCTTCCATCATACTTTTGGGACAGTCGAATTTATTACAGGTTACCATAACAAATAAAATTTTTTTGTTATATTCTTTGTGATTTTTTAGTTTGATTACTACATATTCGTCCATTTTACAATATTTTTTTTATAAAACAAAACTAAAATTTTTAACATTTGTTTCAATAACACAACCTTTGAATTTTTTATTATTCTTAGATACTTTTGTCATATAAGGAATAAAAAATTCCTCTCCTCCGTCAGGCATAATTGGGTATCTATCTTCGTCTTTGTCAAAATCACAATCTTCGTCTTTGTCGACAAAAGTAAGGTTTTTAGTATAGGTAAATTCTACTCTGAAACTTTTTTTACCAACCGCGTCGACGGTAGCTACCTCTTTCAATAAATCTTGTAGAATTTCGGCAATATTTTCTGTTTCTTCGTCACAACTTTCATAATTACGATTTTCTAGAAACTCGTAATTAGTTTCTTCTTCTTCATCTTCTTCTTCATCTGAATCATAAATTTCTTCATTATAGATTGTGTCTTTTAATTTTATTTCTCCAGAATCACTCATATTTTATTTTAACAAAAAATAACCTTTATACAAGTTAAGATAAAATATAGTAAAATAAAATTATATGATATTAAAAATGTTATATAATTTTATTTATTTTATTATATTTTTCGTAATAGTAAGTATAATTTTTTGGATCCTAGAAGACCAAGCTATGCAAAGTTTTGGTACTAAAATGGTCGAGATAGACGGGCAACATTATTTGGTGCCAGATTTTGGACCAAAGGGTAGAGATCCTAAAATGATAAAAAGTACAGGTAGTACATTAGCTTGTGAAAGTTTACAAGAATTAACTGGCCAGAGAGTGAAACCTAACCGAGAAGTGCCAGGTACTAAGAGTGTAGTGTCTGGTAAACCGATATTAGTAGATTGTCATGATATAAATAACAATATTATGATTGATTATAAAAGTAGAGAATTTTATACATATAATGGCTCTGATCATATAAATGAAGATATTTATGAATTTTATGATCGATTGGCTCTGGATTCACAAAAGAAAGAAAGAATTAGCAGTATTGGTTTTAATTATATCGAAATACCATACAAAGTAGATAATTGTTTAATGGAAGAAGGGGAACTTAAATGTTATCAAAATTTACCACCAGGTATCCGTAAAAAACGTATTAAAGATTATATAAAAGAAAAAATAACAGAAAGGATTTAATAAGTAGTTCTGCCTTTTTTATTTACAACCTTGGGTTTTTTATACTGAACAGATATCCAAATTAAAAAAATAATAAATAATATAACAACTAATACAGCGGTTATTAGTTCTCTTTTATCTTTTACTAAATTTTTTTCAAATTCTATAAAACTATTTTTTACATCGATAATAATTTTACTATCTATTTCATTAGAACCACAGGCAATGGCATTACCTGACTTATTAAAACATTGTCCCGAACCACAATGCTGGTTGATATTAAGTGCTCGGATTTTAGCGTCCTCTATATCAAAAGTACTGCCTCTTATAATACAACTACATGTATTGGCCTCTATCTGAATATTATCCTCTCTGATATTATTAGTTATAGAACCGTAACTAGTTATATTTATATTAGATTTATAACCAATTGTAAAATGAGACCAACAATTCCATAAAATATTTTTTCCCTTTAAATTATTTACTTTATCAACAGCTATATGAGGCCAGGCATTAACTTGAAAATCATAACTAGCCGAATAGTATCTGTTATAAGTGCTAAGTTTAGTTATATTATTAGATAGACCCTTACTATCTACGGGTATTTTTGTCGGGAAATTTCCTTTGTTATAAGTCTTATTTAGATAAGAATCTATGTATATTATTTCAGTATTTGGATTTAAGATATCTATCTTTTTAAAACTACCTACTGCTATTATTTCTTTGATTCCGGTGATATAGTATAACGTACCGCTTCCTAGCCCTTTAAAATCTGGATAAGTTTGGGAGGTATAATTTAAAGTTACAAAGGAATTGTCATTTAAAGCATGTTCGGGTTGAACCTGAGGGTTAATCGCGGGGTCACCTTTATTAACTGATAATTCAACTACCATATGACCTTCAGAGTCCACTATTGCGCCGCTAGCACCTTTGCCCGTTGGTACATCGGTATACCAAAACTTGGCGTTTCCGTGATTTTTATCAGGAATAAATTGCGAAAAAGTATCTTGACCTCCGCCTATTATTACTTGATCACCCCCTAATGTATTACCATCTATTGATTTACCATTAATACCTGTAAAAATTTTACTAATTTCACTGCCACCGCAACTATTACATAATTGGTTAAAATTAAATCCATCAGGGTTAACAACTTCGGCCAATCTGATACTAACATCATCAATAATACAAGTGGTTTGTGTACATACATTAGTAGTAAAATCATATTCGTTCACAATAGGTATGTTACCTTTCATATTACAATAAGGTGTGCATTCGCGATTAATAGAAAATTTTTCATATTCAGTATATTGATCATCGGACATATAGCAACCGCACCATTTTATAGCTTCTGGTCTTTCTAATAAATCTTCTACATTAATATTAGAACAAAAATTAGTCAAACTTTTTTGACATATAGCAGGAAAAGTTTTACATAAATTCCAATAAAAATCTAAGAAACCAGTGGACTGTAAATAACCGTCTTGATTTATAGCCCCGATAGGGCTACCGAATTCGTCAATATATTTACTAAAAATAGATTCCAATACTGTCTCTGCCCATACTAAACCAGCAGGGTCAACAACTCCTTGAAAAGTATCTAAATTTTGAAACTGTTCCCAGGTACAAACACCACCGCTGTCATTATATACAGCTCTGGCCAATGCCCTGAGACAAGGTTGTTTCATTACCCTTTTGGTAGAATCATCTGCTTCTTCGGTAGTAACGCCGCCATTATCGCCACTGTTAACATCTACTTGACTGTCCGGTACCCACATTTGCAGCCAGTGCGATTGGCCGGCAAATAATTTATCTCCTTTACAATAGGGTTCTATTTCATCGAGACAAGATTGTGATTTCAAGTCACGATACCTAGGATCACAGGTTTTGCGTTTATTGGTAGTTTGGAAACAGGATTCGTTCTGATTATTTTCATTGGCACAACTATTGTCTAAAAAACAACAAACTACCGGGTCGGCGGCATAGGCTTGGCGTTCACAGAGAACACGATTCCCGACTATAGCACAACAAAGTTTACAACAGGCAGGGGAATGAGGCAAACTAGTTTTTTCGTCGCAGTCATTATAAAGACAGTTACTGTCAACATTTTCCAAGGTCTTGTCGGGCAATCCTCCTCCTGGACCGCGGAATGCATAAGCTGCGTTATTATAGTTACCACTGGTTTCATAAGCTTTCCATTCACTTATACCATTGGCATCTTTGTCTCCGATATTATTACAATAATTTTCCACTTTGTCATTCATCGCGCGTCCCGGCAAAGCCGGCAAACATAAATCCGCCGGGACTACATAGCCACTAGCTACCGGCTGAGCATTATTAGTAGCATTATTATTGCTTCCTGGTACCGCCAAGGTATTATTTTGGGGCGAACTGGGATCATATCCCAATAGAGTATTATAAGTAGTGCAAACATTGGCATTGTTTAATTTAGGATCTGGTTTACGGGCATCTCTAAATTGTGAACATTTCTGTCCCATTTTATCTTTTAATTTAATTAATTATTAAAATGGAGCATGCTGTAAACATAGTTATACCACTAGTTTTTATATTTTTAATTTATACAGGTGCTATTTTAGTTATATATTTTACTACGTATTATAACGCTGACCACGTTCCCTATAAAAATTGTAATGCACCTATGGGTGAATTTGCCCTAGAACCGTCAACTCTTTCCCAGCATACTATAAATAAATGCGGCGCTACTAATGATAGTCAATGTGTTAATCAAGTTACTAATCTGGAAGAAGCAGTTAACTATTGTAATTTATATAGTGAAATATGTGATAGATTTATGTATAATGAAAAAAGCAAAACGGTTAGTATAGTGGATTTAAAAGGGAGATTAAGTAAGAGTCCTATGCATAATTTATATACTCGTCAAGTAGGTATTAGTTATGAATCACAGGGATTAGATAAAAACGCCTATTCTTCGCCAGGTTTGGAATTTAGCAATATTGATGCAACTAGTACCAATATAGGTATTAATACCACAACTAGCACTATTTCAAGAGGAAGTTACAGCAGCGGAACAGTTAGTACCGGAAGCGGTGGAGGCGGTTATTAATATTTTTATTTAAAATGGAGAAGAGATGCAATTGTTTTTTTTTGGAAAATATATCTTGAAAAAATGAAAAAGTAATGGAAACTTTCTCAATAAAACACTGAACGAAGTAAACTAACGTTTATATACCATGACTATCACAATCAAATACTCGCTCGAAGGAAATGATGTCGAGTACACGAATTTCATTGAAATTCAACAATTATCTGATTATGACAGCATAGTATATATTAATTGTTCCAGTAACAATCTAACCGAACTTCCATCGAAACTCCCAGAAACCTTACAAAAATTTAATTGTTATAATAACAAACTAACCGAACTTCCATTGAAACTCCCAGAATCCTTACAAGAATTACAGTGTTCTTATAACAATCTAACTGAAATCCCATTGAATCTCCCAGAATCATTACAAACATTATATTGTTCTTATAACAAACTAACCGAACTCCTATCGAAACTCCCAGAATCATTGCGAAGATTACAGTGTTCTTATAACAATCTAACCGAACTTCCAGCGAAACTCCCAGAATCCTTACAAAAATTATATTGTTCTCATAACAAATTGGGGTCACTTCCATTGAAACTCCCCGAATCCTTACAAGAATTATATTGTTCTCATAACGATCTAACCGAACTTCCAGCGAAACTCCCAGAATCATTGCGAGGATTACAGTGTTCTTATAACAATCTAACCGAACTTCCAGCGAAACTCCCAGAATCATTGCGAGGATTATATTGTTCTCATAATAAACTAACATCACTTTCAATAAATTTACACGAACTTAGGAATCTAACATATTGTTTCTATAACAATAATGAAATCGAATATATCCCTCCACAAACCACACGATTCCTAAACCGTTTGAAAAACGCAGGTATGACCCAACCTAAACTGTATAATGATGGTCAAAACGTGCATGATCACCAAATCCAAGAATCCATACGTAATAGTACCAATTCCATTATGGCAGATAAGCCATCAATTACAATCGAAGAGATGAACGAAGAAATAGTTTCTAATACGGTTCTAACCGAAGTAACGAAGCGATTACTAATGGAATACTGTGGCGACGAAAGTATTCATGGTGTAATGGGAATTACTTTTAAGGAACTACTGTTAGCGGTATGGAGTATCATTAGAGACCACAAAGACGGAAATGAAATCTTAGGTATTATGAATACTGAGATGGCTGATGCTGATTGTAAGTGTTTCACTGGGAAGATGTCACGACTAA
>Ga0307488_10002900_pt1 | contig 14436 bp, 21 predicted proteins | sample SB02metaG_FD_202248 | JGI IMG/M metagenome (GOLD analysis project Ga0307488, IMG submission 202248) | Sea-ice brine microbial communities from Beaufort Sea near Barrow, Alaska, United States - SB 0.2 | ecosystem: Environmental > Aquatic > Marine > Coastal | place: USA: Alaska | collected... | reverse complement strand
TTTCCTTGAATGTCAAGATAGAGCATTGATAGCAGCAGCAGTGACTCTAGTTCCCCAATTCATCATCCAGAAAAATGATGCGATGAAAAGAAATTTTTGTGTTGTTGTCATGTAACTGGGACACTTTTAAGGGCCCTGCCCAAAACTCATGAGAGAATATTATCTATAAATTTTTATCTCACGATACTGTGAATTTACTCTTTCATTTATCTCTCTCTTAATTCTACATCTTTCATCATTGTTTATATAAACTCTACGGGCGAAATCAATAAACTTTTCGTTGAACATATTGTCCTTCTCACATTGTCTCAAACTGTCCTCAATATACCAAAGTTCTCTGTTGATCAGCAGCAAATCATTTATATCACTATCATTATATACGTCATGCTGTTTCGCAAGAGAAGTAAGATAATCTAATTCTTTATGGACAAACTCATTAGTAGTCTTTTCTGACTTGATCATCAGAATAGAAATCTTATCCAGGAGTTCTCCAATAGAGGTGGGGACTAAAATCATACCGACTCAATATCCTCCTTAATTTCCTCACAAATTTGAGTAATCTCTTCATCTGTGTACTCAACACACTCACTGTTCATTCTTTCTGCCATCTCACTTTGCAGTCGTGAAATTCTCATGGGGGCATATACTGCCTCTTTTCTCTTTGCAATTTTAAAGTGATTAGGATATGTCATATTGACTGCCTTTGTGCCACCCATTATAACACATCCTATCTTCCCAAACGCTCTGGCAATGTGTTGAGCAGAGCTATCACAACCCACAACATAATCAACCTGAGAGATAATCCCCATCCATTGTCGAATATGTGGATCAGGAGTTGGAATAGCTACGATCTTTTTAGTCTCCTCTGATATCAAACCATGATCTCCCATATAGATGATGTTGTAATCCTTTGAAAGAATCTCACACATTTTAATAAACATGCTCTCAGGAATTGATCTAAGAGTATCATCATAGACTCCTAATAATGATCGTTGTGCAGTAGATCCATATGGATTAATTACAATTGTTTTCTGCTTTTTACATTTTTCGTATGCAGAATAAATTAATTCTTTACCAATACGAACCTCAGAGTGCCCTAGTTTTAAAGTTTCATACTTTAAGTCTGAATGATCCTCAGTTTCATTTATGATCTCATCGAATGCTTCTGCAAGAGATATCTTTCCCTTGTAAAAATTTGGCAGACAATATGGTTCTGCTTTGATTGTTTCGTCTGCTCTCATAATAATAGTATCCCATACACCTTTAGTGTCAGGATCAAAAGTTCTATCTTGTAATTCTGGTATTCCCAATACAATATATCCCCAACCTTGAACAAAGACATACCACTCATCATTTAGATGATTCTTATGATATTTTAATAGTGCTGGTAGAGCAGAAATAGTTCTACCAAGTCCACCATCTAAAAAGATAATTTTCATTAGAAATAATTTAAATTAATTGCACATCGAAAAGGTGTATCAGTACAAGATATACCCTCATGCTCCATTGAACCAGGGAAAGATACAAATCTGTTTGCTACACTGTCAACTATTGTACCATCTTTAAACTTGGTTTTGCCGTTATTGGTGTTGAGATAAAAAATACCTGTGACTAATCCATCTGTTTTCACACCACTAATGTCAATATGCATACCAGAAAAATCTGGTGTTGGTGTGCGAAAATCAAAGTTGACTTTGATTCTCATTATTGCTCTTGGTGCTATTTTATTTAAAAGAGGAATAACTTTACTATAATCACCATGAGAGGGTGTTCCAGCAAATAACGTGTTTGCAAATCTCAGATTATCGTATTGACCAGTGAAAGAATCTGGATCCATAATCTGACTGACATAATATGTTGCTCTATTTTCACTTTTAATTTGTGTGAAAAATTCCACCATAGAGTTAAAATCACTCTCTGGTAAGAAATTATCAACGATGTTCACCAAGCCCATGTCACCCAACTATACTTTGTTCCTTTTGTGACCTCTGTTGACTCATGCTTCCATGGAAAACAAGAAGGAAAAACAATAATGTCCCCTGCTTTTGCATCTGGAACATATCGTTCTTCACCAAGATGAAACACTAATTCTCCACCTTCATAATAATCATTAATTAATCCAACCATACTTACAATTGGAATACCACTAGAATCTTCAAAGATAGAATTGGCATGATCTTGATGCAATTCCATTCTTTGACCAATATCATACTTATTCAGTCTAGGGAGATATCCACCAGTGATACAAAATCCATGCTGTTCTGCATAATGAGATGCAACGAATTTTGATGATCCAATAATTTTTTCTACAAGTTCTTTATCATAGTCAAAAGACATTTGACAGTCTTGTTTTCCAGATGCTTCACCACTGGGATACTGCCAAAGACCTCTGCTCCACTTAATGTTTTGAAACTGTTCTACCTCGAAGGGTTCGGGTGATTGGTAGACGGAAATATAATCTTTTAAATTCATAGTCTTAAAAATTGTTCATACATATTAAATAATATATGATTTATTTAGATGCACATTTGTATCATAGGAACAGGAGCAAGTGGTTGGATGTCATGCTCCATTTTGAGAAGAAAAGAATACGTAGATAGAATTACCATCATTGGATCACCATCTATCCCAACTATTGGTGTGGGAGAGTCAACAACACTTAATTTCCTTGAATTCTTAGAAGATTGTGGGATAGAAGAAGAAGAGTTAGTTAGAGAATGTGATGCTTCATTTAAGTATGGAGTATATTATGAAGATTGGTCAAAAAAAGATTTCATTCATCATTTTAAGAACTCAAAGATTGCAGAAGAAAGAGGTATTGATCTAGACTACTTTGGCAAAACTCTTGCGAACAAGGACAAAGACTCTCATGTTCACGACTTCATTGGTAAGAAACTCTGGGACTTTATTCAAGAGAACAAGATCTCTGAGCACAAAGATGAGTATCTGAACGCATGGCACTTTGAAGCTAACAAATTTATTTCATTCTTAGAAAAGAAATGTGTGTCAGATCCAAAAGTAAACTTCATTTCTGATACTGTTGTTGACTCTCAATATAGAGGCGACAGTGATGATATCACAGGCATCACTTTGAGTTCTGGTGAAAATATCATCGCAGACTATTATGTTATCTCAACAGGACAATCTTGTGCCTCTGACAATATTTTTAGAGAAGAATACAAATCATACTCCGATTATTTGTTAGCGAATAAGGCAGTTGTTTCCCTCGGAGTAAAGTATAAAGACAAGCAGAAAGAATTCTATCCCTATACAGTTGCCAAGACTATGAAGTATGGGTGGAGATGGATCACACCGACATATTCAAGAATTGGCACTGGATATGTGTTCAGCGATAAACATGTATCACATGAAGAAGCAATAAAAGAATTCATGGAGGACATTGATGATGATAGCGTAACACCAGCAGTCGTTGATTTTTATCCAAGAAGAAATGTAAAACCTTACAAGAGTAATAATTGTGTCATTGGCATGGCACAGGGATTTTTAGAACCTCTTGATGCCTCTGGATTGACCATTACCTTCCACTCAATACTTCATCTATGTAATATTTTGGAGGGTAATTTTCATCCAAATTATGCAAATGAACTGACAAGAATTAATTATCAATTCTGGTGTTCATTTATTCTCTTGCAATACAAAACATGTCACAGAAATGACACTGATTTTTGGAAAGATCATAAGAATGTCTCATGCCCATTTTTTGATGAGTTAATGAATTTAATGATCACGAAACCAGAAATTACAAAAAAACTTTCTAAACAAGTTGAATTGTTTATGTTATTTCAAACTCTTGCTGGTAAAGATTTTAGATGGCCATCAGGAGTTAGTGAAAAACCTCAAGTCATCGAAGATAAAGAATATCGCACATGTGACCACTTAAAATACATTAATTCTTTACACGTATCTCCAAAATGAGTCTTTCTTTTCGCCATAGATTTCTTTATTATGCCACATGTCAATATAGTTGTTGACTTTTTCATACCCAAGAGATTTCAAATCACCACCTAACGTTGGTTTATAAAATGCAACCAACTTGTAATCTTCTGTGGGAGTCATGTCCATAAAAAAAGCAGAATTTATTTCAGAGAAATTTTCATGCTGTTCAAAAATATCTTTATATGTTTTTAAATATTCTTCTTTCTGTCCGTCAGTCACTCCATAAAGTTGTCCAAGCGTTGCAACATCGTTATTGTCATCAATATCACTCTCTTTCATAATTGACCTACCAAGAACTGTTGTTGCAGTTACATCAATTGGGGATCCTCCATAATAATCTGACTGACAGTGCTTTACTATTCGATCAATGACATGTTTTAAAACTCTACAACCAGGATCTTTTGCATACATAATAGAATTCATCACGGACCAGAATCTTTGAGAGGCATAGGTTTTATCTCTAAACGCAAAAAACTGCCATCGATCTAATCTAGAAATCTGATCTACAAATAAGATAGAAATATCAGCGTATAATCCACCATACAGATACAGCAAACATGCTCTGGCAAGATCACATTTGCAGGCGTATGGTCTCAATTTTTTATAAGACCAATAAACATCATCTGGGAAGTTATCCTTGATAATCTTCTCAATTTCTTCGCCAGAATATAATTTGTATTCCCATCCTGGGTGAACTTTTTGAATTTGTTCCACACAAATGTTCATGTATGGAGGGAGTTTAGATGGAAGTTTATTATCGTCAGTGATAAAAATTTGGTGAATCTTCATATTAATATCATCTTATCTTGGAAAAATACATGATCCAAGTCAGACTCTTCAAGAGTCTTTAATGCGTCATTAGGAGATTCTACAAGAGGTTCTCCTGCCAGATTGAAACTGGTGTTAAGAAGAATGCCGTGTCCCGTGATCTCTTTGAACTCTTTTAGTAATTCATAAAGATGATGGCCCTCAGAGATAGTCTGAATTCTACAAGTTTTATCAACATGTGTGACACCAGGTATAATATCAACCTTTGCTTTAAAAGCAATTGTCATAAATGGAGATGACTTTATTCTACCCATATCAAAGTATTTGTTGGCATCCTCTTCCAGAACAATACAAGCAAATGGTCTATACCACTCTCTCTTTTTGATTTTATTTATAATGTCCTTTGCATCTGGATGAAGTGCATTGAAAAGAATAGATCTATTGCCCAACGCTCTCTGGCCACACTCTGCCTTCCCGTAGAAGACTGCCACAGACTTATTTTGACTCAGTATACTAGATACTTCTTTTATCGTTACCTCAGGTCCTTTTACACTGCTTAGATCGTGATATGTGCCATGAATGGAGGTAGTTTTAATTGATCTAATAGTGTCATCTTTTTTATTCATATGATGAAATAATTTTGCCATCCCAATAGGAATTCCAGAGTCATCTGATAATGGTTCAAAGAAAAATTCTACATCTGAGAAAGAATCAATTAAAAATTTATTTGCAATGACATTCATTCCATATCCACCAGCAATACAAACTTTTTTAATGCCAGTCTTTTCTATATGTGTTTGAATCATATCTCTCAGTTCTTCCTGAGTTCTTTTTTGAACTGTTAATGCCAGATCAGCATATGGTTGATAGTTCTCTTTTGTAACTTCATCAGTAATCATATTCTCATATGGTTTATAAATTGGTAGAGTAACCAATAAACCCATGTTGTAATTATCAAATCCTAAGTCGTCATCAATGTTACCCAGATCTGTTTTTCCATATGCAGATAAACCCATTGCTTTTCCATTCTCCATAATATCTTCACTGAAAGATAATGGAGAAACATTATACTTGGCAACAAGTCCACCCACTCCTTCTAATAAGTTTTCTGTGCTTTCAATCTTCTGTGGCATATATGGTCTATATGAAGCCTTGAATGTATTTTTTTGCAGAACTTCAAATTCATGTGGATAAGATGCTTTATATACTGTTTCACATTCTGATGCAGAAAAATCCTGATTAATCGAACCCCTGCCATCAACGACAAATACCAGACTTTCATCAAATCCACTATTATAAAATGCACAAGAAGCATGTGCTAGATGATGATTCCTCGAAGTGTCGATTAATATATCATTTGGAATACCAATGCATTTGATCATATAAGATTTCAACATGGTGTGACCATCGGGATAATCCATGTTGTGGTAAAGAACAAAATCTGGTTTGGAGTGATTTTTTAAAAGTCTTCTAATTGATATATCTGGAAAACTATCTCTTTTATGCCTGGTGTATCGCTCCTCTTTGTAATATCCAATGACCTCACCATCTTCCATGTAGACCACAGAACTGTCATGAGTAAAATTAATTGCCACTACTTTCATTCAACGTAAGCTCCACATACCCAAGCAACAAGAGAATATCTTTCCCCAGAAGATATGGGGAGAACTTGATGCATCAAGTCCGATTTAAAAATTATAGCATATCCTTTGTCTTTTGAAAGAACATATCTGGCATTTACCATCATCTCTCCACCAGAGTATTGTTTTGAATCCGACAATTGAACTGACATTGATATTTTTCTTTTGATCCCTGGTGATACATCTATAGTGTCTTTGTGTTGCAAGTATCCAATACTATCTTTCACATATTTAATAAGTTGTAAACCTTCAATTCCATTAATCGAAAATCTAAAATTAGAATTGTTTACATTAATAATATCCAAAATTATCTTATCATATAACCAAGAAAAATTATCATTCCATGGCAAATTTTTTACCAAACATTCTCTAACATTTTTCTCACTTCCTTCTACTACCGGACCTTTTTTATATTCTATATCTTTGGACAATTTAAAAATATTCTCTATTTCATCATCAGAAAAAAATTTATCATTTAGCACATAATCAGGAGATTTTGGAAATGGAATAGGATAAATCATAATTCTTTATCAGTAACACTAACATTAAATGAAATTGAGATTCTTTCTTCATCATGATTATTTAATCCAACAGAGTGTGGGATATATGATGGCCAAATAAACAAAAATCCCTCCACAGGATCAATTGTAATACCTTCACCAGTATATGTAGAAACATCATTTAATAAGTCTTTAACGTGCCACATTGGGTTAATTCCAGGGTTTTTTATTACCAATCTTCCACTATCAATAGGAGATTTTAAGTAAAAAACACCAGAAAAAATTTCACCATGAACATGTTCTGTGTGATGAGAGTATCTGTCACTTGAAATATTTACCCAAGACTCTGTAATATAAACAAAGGTGTCATCTTTAAATTGCAAATCGGTGCAAGATACTCTTGCTCCTTCGCAGATAATGTTGAACAAATCTCTCAATTCTGGAACCATGTGCAAATTTCCAGGAGAGTGATATCCACCTCTATTTGAAAGAGTTTTTGATTCTGGATTATCTTCCGCAAATTTCTTTACTGCATCTAACCAACCACTTTGTTTTTCAATAAAATCAGGGATCTCTCCTTGCCATATGGGAGTTGAAAAAACGTTTGCTAAATTCATAATTAATTACAGGTACGGATATTTATTCTCTGATGATATCAAGAGTGGCACAATGAAATCCACCACCCAAAGTTCTTGAATGTCTCATAGGAAGCATTGCACACTCAATCGAATGTTTTTCCAACTCTTTTCTGAGATTATGTTGATGCTCCTCTATAACAACTTTATCTGGGGAAATACTGAGAAGATTCATATTCAACCAGGGAGATGAATTATTATAATTCTTATAGTATCCAATGTCAACTGGTTCTGGGCACCAGATAACATCCCAAGATTGAAATACTTTGGGGAGAACGTCAATGGACTTGATTCTACTTGGATTCAAAAGCAAAAGACCTTCACGTAAAAAACAAACTGTGCTGTCTATATGCATATAACTATAAACATTTTCCAGTAGATGCACGTTGACTCCAAGAGTTTGCCTCAGAAGTTCTGCTCCTTTTTTATTACCACTGTTTGATACTAAGTAAAGTAAATCATCATTTGCTCTGATTACATTTGCAGCATCAAATGCTGGTTCTTTCTCGCTCAGTGCAAGAATGTCTGGGTTACCTATACACTCATCATTATATACACCCTCAGGATGAATCACACTCAGATCCGTAACATTGCTTAAATGCTGCTCATATGACTTCCATTCATTATATCTGGAATTGATCGACATCGGAGTTGGAATAGATCTATCTCCACATATAATTGTGCTATCCCTAGGACAATAATTATAATAATTAACATGAATTCTATCAGGTCTTACGACTTCTATACCCTCACCCTGTAAGAAAGAAACAAAAGTTTCTAGATCTTGATTAGATTCATCAATAACTTTCTGTGGATAAGAACCATAAGGTATCTGGTTCTCATCAGACACATCAGCATAATTTACTACACGAACACTTTTATCGTTCGGAATCTGTGCATGGTCAGCAACTCCAACTAAAACTTTTTTTAGTGGATCCCATTCATTTTTACTATAAACGTTTGTCATATGTAAGCGTAAAGTCCTTTTTTATTCAAAAAATCTAGATCTCTCCTCATCTTCCAATCATTTGGTTTATTATAAGTAAAAAAGTCATCCAAACTAAACTTGTGATGCATCTCCGTCCACCACCAATAATATAGATCCCTGCATTCAATGTGCCATGGTCTAACTATATCAGACTCGTTATAATCACTTTCTAATTCGGGATTATTTGTTATTAGTGGTAAGGAATATGTAACCCCATCCTGGGTCACAAAACAATCTAACATTCCCCATAGTGCTCTCCTTTGCACATCATTATCATTTGTATACAGAAAAAATTTCCCATCAAAGTAATGTGTTTTGACTAACTTTTCAACATAGTGTCGTCGTAGAACACAAGGTCCAAATCCACTCCCAACTAAAATCGGATGTAGAAAGAAGTTTAAGTATTTCCTGTTCTCATATCCAAGTTGAATGCAATCCCAATTCCTAGGAATTCTATTCATCATATAATTCCAGTCAAAATTCCAATACTCAATTAGATTCAAATCATAATCATCCTCCATAATGAGAAGATGTTCATCATTTGTTGATTCTAACCATTCTTTAAAAAAGAGAATGTGATTAATTGATGTTGCAACAGCTGTTGGGGGCAAAACAATGTTCCTCTGATCTAACACCAAATGTTGCCAATCATCAACCTCAGATGCGAGAAATCTATTTGAAGAAATTCTAGTGAAATTATTGATCTCCCATCGATCAAACTGAGACTCCATATATTCCTGTCTCTCAGTCCTGGCATCTAAGTTAAAGTAATAAAGGTGAGGAATTGATTCTAATTTATTCATTGGAACACACTCATCTTTCTCAAATCTGGATAATCTTGATAAGTCCACTTATTCGGTTCACTTTCAGATGCAAGAGTAAACCTTTCAATACCAAGTTGTGCTGTTTCAGGAGTCATATAATAATGATAACCTATTGTAGATACGTCTTGGTCCACCCATGATTTAGATAAATCACGACCATCATAAGACATCATCTTCAATCTCTCATATGCAGTTTTATCATCAGTAAGTATCATTCCACCTCTACCCAAAGGAAGATGTTTTTTGAATTGAAAGCTGACTGACATATGTGTTCCAGGAATGTAACTATTCTTTTTCCACAAAACAGCAGCATCAATAATGTTCGTATTTTCAAGATAATAACAGTTTTCCCATTTATTATCAACCCAATCCCAGTCAATCCCTAGTTTCATGGCAGTCATTGGTATTGACAAATATGTATGATATGGAATTTTGACATAAAGAAACCCCTCATACCTTAGACACAATTCAATCCCATGAGTACAGGAGTCTGTTGCAATTGCAAAAGGAGATCCAAAAAACTCAGCAATCAGACTTTCAAATTTCTCTACATGATCAAACATACAATTCAAAATCCTTTTTATATAGATTCAAATACTCTGGATTGTTCAGACAATACTTCTTAAACATTCTACCACAAAAGTCTATCTGCTGCTCAAAATTAAGTTTGTCTGTGGTTGCATTGAGTTTAGGAATACTTACATTTTTTCCAACAATTTTAGATATATTATCAGACAAATTTGAATCCAACTTAATTATCTCTGTCCCCTCTATAATGTTATCTGATTGCGGAATCGTATGATGATCAAAGATGAATTTATTATTTCGTAGATTTCTTTCTATATATTCTTCATCATAGTCTTTATGATATAAAAAAAGAAACTCAGATAAACCAGAAACATATCTCTTATCTGGATATCTCACAAATGTATAAAATTTAAATCCATCTAGCATTTCTAGATAGTTTTGAAGAAAATGATAATCTATTAAACCAACAGTGAACCCGTAGTCAAATAAACAATTCCTTATACTTGATCCTGCACATTTGTTGATCGTTATGATGCATATCTTTTTTTCAAAATTTACTGACCACTCCTTATAGTATCTCCCGTCAGGATATGGTGGACATTCATAATATGATTTTGCTTTATACATCACATCCTGTTATTTGAAGAGTATATCTGTTTTCATTTCCTATGTTAGCTGCCATATGAGGTGTGTCATTTTTCCACATGACATAATCACCTCTTTTCCAATTTACTATTGGATTATTTTCAATTTCAAAATAATGCCCAGATTTCCAGTTTTCAAGAAAAATAATAATTCTAACAATATGATTTGAATTTTCTATGTCATAAAGTGATCTATATTTTTTGTAAAAATCTTTATGTTCAGGCATGACTGTTCCTGGTGTCATGCAATAGACACATGAAGTTTTGTTCTGCAAATTAAATTGATCTTCCAAATAAGAAACCCAATTCGGTTGTCCTTGATTTTTCTCAATTGTTGATCCTGCATATTTTCCATATACATGACCATTTTGTTTCCACTGTTCAACAGTTTCATCATCTTGAAATGGTTTCTCCATAAAAACCATTTGATCAAAAGAAACATCTGGTATATGGACACACCCTCGATTAAAAATATGCATAGTTAATATCCCCTACATTAATATTTCCTGCAACAGAAATTCTATAATCATCTGATGTGTAAAAAGGATATACTTGATGAGAGAGACAAGCAGGAAAAATGATCATCTTTCCCTCCCAACTTTTATCAATATCCAATTTTAGATCTCTCACTTTACCTTGTTGATCTGCGGCATGAAAACAAAATCTAGAATTAGATTTTGCGTTTGAGTTAATACTGTTTGGAAAACTATCCTCATCTTCTAAGGAATAAGGTATTTGAATGTAAATCACATATGAAAAAACTCCTGCATGAACATGCACTGGATTATATTCATGTTTTGCCTGAAAGTTTACCCAAACGTCTTCTAATTTTAAAGATCGCTCAAAGATTTTATGATTTACGATTGTATTTGATGGAAATTGAATTTTTCCAAACTCATCTATTAAGTCTTTACTTGCATTGTATATAAACAATTTAAATTGTTCATTACAAAATATTTTATATTCTTTTTCTATATTTCCAGCTAATTTATCATTATATGAAGTTAAATCATTCTTATTAATTTCATCCTTTACATGATTAAATATGTGTTTTGGTAGAGTTTTAATGATGAAAGGAAATTCTTCACGAACAAACATATTTTAAATACATCTAAATGCTCTTGCTCTTGCCCATGGCGCACAGAAGGTATTTGCTATGTCAGCTCGCCACGAGGCCGCGGTTCCAGTAGTTAATTCTCCAGAATCCCATTGTATACTCCAATAACATTGATTGTTTCCATTTCCTGAGATTCCGGTAGTGCCCCAATACGCACACGACGTATCAAAACCCGTGTTGGGAGCTGGTTGTGGTCTTGTTTTTCCAACATTATCCCAATATGTATTTTCTCCTGCTACAATTTTTACAACAGAGTCACAATTTGGAAGGAACCAATCACCACATGCAGCAGCAGCGTTTGCATTGGCGATTGCACAAGGACTACACGCCCAACAACAGGTACATTGTTCTGTTGAAAATGGTGCTAAGATCCATTTGGTTCCAGCGTCATTAAAAATATAAATGCCACCATAAGTGACCTCTGGATCTTTACACCCATTTACAACGCCAAGTCTAGATTCAGACGATCTCCAAACACCACCAGCACCACCACCTGGAGGACCTCCTTCACCAATGCAACCAAGACTCCCGTCGCCTATACTACCGGTAGTTGGACATTTATCTTGTCCAACAAATCCACCTGTGCCATATTGATCAGTGTAAACTCTTTTGTTTACATTATCCGGTCTGAAAATAGAACTTTTTGCCGTTGTCATATTGATTACATAGAGATTTTGTTATTATTTAATAACCATCTAGGATCATGATCGTTTCCTAGTGGATGACTTGGCCACGTAACATTTTTAATATCTGCGACATTAGCAGGAAAGTCCCTCAAAGTCTGCCTATACGCTTTAATCTGCGTCAGTTGATCCGCAGTAAATGTCGAATCAACAACAACCTGTCGATCTGTCCAATTCAAATAAAAGTTTCTCATGATTCTAACACGACCCATGAGATATTCATCAGTATATTGAATCTTATCAAACTGAACGGTTTCGGTATTCCATTGAACATATTCAATATCTGAATCGAAATCATCAATTTCTACTGGAATAGTAAAGGGTCCGGTATAACCTGCATCAGATATTTGCTCATCAGAGAAAGTGCTGACATCAGTTTTAGTCATTCCATCAGATAATCTAATTCTATTTGGAAGCAATCTTGGATACTCTCCATTGTGAGAGTAAAGGTCGGTAGTTGAAGCCATTTTTTATTATGGGATAAATTTAATATTACAGAATTTCCTCATAGGAAATTGTTACAGCTAAATCGTTTGCTGCACTAGCTGTCCCAACAATAGATCTGTCTTCTTCAAGATAGAATGAAGAAGACTTATCAATCAAAATCAAAGTAGAGTCCGCTGCTACACTGATAGTATTAGCAATATTGACACCCGTTCCTCCTCCAGCGGCCGCTGGATGAAGTGCAATTGTAATGTCAGCTGCTGAAGTTCCGTCAACATTTGCAATCATAATCGTGTTGATCTTTAACACTGTGCTTGAACTAGCTGCATTGCTAAGTAATGTGTTTGCGGCTGTATCGGCAAGTAACAGGTTTGTTGTCTTGCCTGTCAGAGTAGTAATACCAACGATGTTTGGAGCAGTCATATCTTCTTTATTGGATTTTGATTATTTAGGTTTAAATATTTATGTAGTTATGATCTGTATGGTGTCGGATCAAGAATGGTTCTGATGGCATATAATTTACTAACTGAAGATGGAACTCCACCAACTCCAGTTAAATCAGAACCATCACCAGAAAATGATGTAGCAGTCACAATTCCATTAAAACTAGCATTTCCTAAGATCTTTAATTCTGATCCTGAGGGAATAGAAGCACCAGTAACTAATTCTACTGGTCCGTTCTCTCCCCTATTTGTAATTGAGTTTACGTTAATTTTAGACATTACCCCAACACCAATGTGTAACTAATAGCTTTTCCTAATCCTACAATATTATCTCCACCAACTCCAGTTAAATCAGAACCATCACCAGAAAATGATGTAGCAGTCACAATTCCAGCAAAAGATACGTCACCTTCAACTGTAAACTGAGCTCCACTTGGAATAGTTGCACCATAAGATACAACAATTTCTCCACCATCTATGCTAGAGATGGAGTCTACTTTAAGTTTTGACTGTGGTACTGTCATAATGATAGAAATGTAATTGAAATGGCGCTCGCCTTGGTGAGAAATCCAGGAAGGGTTACATCCGAACCATCACCAGAAAATGATATTGCTGTGACTACACCCACGCTATTTATTAAAACAGTACCATCTCCCCCTATATTTGCACCTACAGGAATAGTTAATCCACTACTAAATTCAATAGGTCCATCATTATTTAAATTTGAAAGCTGATTGACTCTTACTCTTGACATTTTTTACCTCAGATTACAACAAAAGTGTTACCAAGTCCAACTGTGATTGTGGCACCAATAGAGATTGATATTGGTCCGAACATTCCATAATTATGATTTAGATTGGTTAAAGAAACTGATTCATTAACAAATTGTGGGTTTGAAAAAATAAAACCAGTGGAAATGCCAGTAGTGGATAATCCAGATTCACCGCCACCAGAGATACTAATATCAACAGTTGTTCCAGTAACCTTGAATGTATTACCAGCACCAACAAAGTTTAATGTTTGAATAGTGTCAGTGGTAATACTAGTTCCAGCAGAACTAATACCAATACCTTTAACACCACCAGTAGCAGTTATAACACCAGAAACGTTTAATTGAGATAGAGTCGAAACACCAGTTACGTTTAATTGAGATATTGTACTAAAAGTGGATACACCAGAGACATTCAGGTTTGTTGCCTGAATACTTGATTGTGTACTCATTCCACTTACAATGAGATTATCTAAAACACCAGTTTTAGTAATAA
>Ga0307488_10002899_pt1 | contig 14439 bp, 20 predicted proteins | sample SB02metaG_FD_202248 | JGI IMG/M metagenome (GOLD analysis project Ga0307488, IMG submission 202248) | Sea-ice brine microbial communities from Beaufort Sea near Barrow, Alaska, United States - SB 0.2 | ecosystem: Environmental > Aquatic > Marine > Coastal | place: USA: Alaska | collected... | reverse complement strand
CAGCATTACCTTGTAAATTACCAATAAAAGTTGTTGCTGTAACAGTACCTGTTGTATGTAAGTTTTTATTATCAAAAGTCCATCTTTGATTAACATTATCCCATAAGAAACTAACTGTAGTAGCATCGCTAATCAGCATATTTCCTAAAAATGTACTATTATTTTGAGATACATAATATAACTCACTAGGAGCATCGACAGGTGGAGTAAATGTTATAACTCCACTACTAGTACCGTTATTGGTAACTCCACTATTATAAGCATGTGCAGCATTAAATTCATTAGATTCATTAGTTTGAATAAAAAATGGATGACCAGGAGTATTAATATTAAAAGTATATTCTTGTCCTTTAACAATATTAAGTTGAGGATCTGCAGCTCCATCAACGGTAAATGAACTGCTTCCAGCTGTTACTGTAAAGCTTAGATCACTATCGGGAATAGCTACTTCTAAACCACCTGTACTCACACCAGAAACATTCACCCTAATAATATTGTCGCCAATTTGAACAATATTACTTTCAACAACGGTAGTTTCTCCTCTAACTGAAAAATTTCCATCAATAATAAGATTTCGAATACCTTCTATATCTAAATTACTATCGACTACTAAAGCTTTAGTAGCGCTTGCGATACCAGGAGTAACACCACTAAGATATTCTAATCCACTATGATTATGATTTGCTAAAGCTAATCCAGTAACACTTAATTTTAATACATCTCCCACTCCTGAACTAGCTGTAATATTTTCTCCATAGAGTATACTAAATGTACTTTGTGTAGAATCAGCAGCAAAAGTAAAAGGAGTCTTCCCAACATTTTCATCAACACCAGAAACATAAATTTCAGAAAATGCTCTATCTGTAGAAGAAGGAACACCAGTACCAGTAATATAAGGCAATGATCCCCAGACACTAGTACCATCACCTACTTTAATTTGATTACTATCTGTTTCATAACCAAATTCACCAGCAGCTAATATAGGACTAGCACCAAGTACTCCCTGAGCACTTTCCCATGCCCCTGAATTTCCTCTACGAATTTTAATTACTGTATTAGCAGGCATTTGGTTTCTCCTTATGGTGTACCACAGTCGAATACATAACTGTTTAAAAAGTCTTCTAAATCATAAATTTGTGTTACAGAAAAACTAAAATCAAAATCTGTGGGTAGTACCTTTTCTAAATTAATTAAATTAACGTTAACGTCATTGTATCTTTCTATCTCAACGATATTAGTATTGTCATCTCCAATTGTCGCAGTAACATCTATTGAATTTTGAACACTACTTATTTCACCTTCAATATTTTGTTCAATATCTATTCCAAAAGTACTAGATGTACTATTAACGCCAAAAGTATCTACTGTACTAGTAGTAATTTCTAAAATGCTTATTTGTGGATCCAATATTTCAATAGAAAAATCTGACATTATGCACTACAATTCAAAAGAGTATCGGATTTACTATATCTCTTAACTATATTAATTGTTCCATATAATATACGAATAATATAATTACCACCACCCGTATATGCTTCACTAGGGGACTCTAATTCAAAATCATATTTAGCATTAGTAAAAGCAAAATCGTTTGTTACACTGGCTGGTAACTCAAAACCAATCTTACCAGTAACATTAGACTCTTGTATTTTAAATTTATACAGAGCGCTATCCGTATTATCTGATGAGAATGCCTGCGTTTTATTGGTATTTGTTTTCCAAACAATTCTAGCACAATAACCACTTATATTAATAGGATTATTATCAGAATCTTTGTAAATTAGTGATAATTTAAAGGACGTACCTTGCTCTATTGAAAAATCATATTGACTGGCTGCCATAACAAATCTCCTCTGGGCTTATTATTATATACACAATACTATAAAAAAAGGGCCAGCAAATGCTGACCCTTTTCTACTTGGCAGTAGTTATCAGGCAATTAGAGGGAGCCTAACAATACTCTACGGTTATCAAGCACAGCAAAGCCCTGCTCAGCCCATCCGTAGAATCCAGCTCTCTTCTGACGATGTAAAGTATCGTCTTCGTAAACCTGAACTTCTTGTCTAATTGGCATAACAAAAGAATCTCTCTTTCTTAAGTCAAGACCAACAACAACTTCAGTGTTATGACCAGTTGGCATGGTACCTGAAAGCTGACTAGCATAGAATGTTTGATATTCTTGGCCAGAACCGAGCTCATCTAGATCATGAAGATTTACTCCGAAGATTCTATTTACACTGCCATCAGCAGCGGTATAGATCTCACGGCGAGTGACTTCATCAACCTGATCAACTCCCCAGTTCCTAATGTCTTCCATAGCTTCTGGAGAAACATAAAGATCTGTAAGAGCACCTCGATTATTAGAAGCACTGTTACCACCACCATTACGACGCATAACGGTCTTCATCAAGCTAACTAAACGCTTGCTAAACTGACCATTAACAGCATCAGCATCAAAGACAACAATGTTACGGTCAACAGCAGCTGCGAGCAGCGTGTGCCATCCATCATCATTCATCTTCTTGGTGAACTGAGATTCGAGAACCTCCATAGCACGACCGACAACATCCCAACGGGCGTCCCGAGCATACTTTAAGAGGTAATCAATACTAGCACCAATGTCATAAGTAGGAACCATGACATAATCACCTTCAACATGACGCTCTGGAATATAGCCATGATTAGGAATGGTGTAAGCAACAAAATCCTTTTCCGTACCAGGAGAAAGAAAATCGAGTGGAAACTCAGGTGTAGCACTTTCTGCAAGTCTAACTGGCTCGAAAATACCGTCTAGAATATCTCCATTGAGAACACCTTGTCTTAATGGGAGCTCTAGAGCCTTAGCAAACTGAGATGATGCCTCTAAAGACTGGTTCTTCTCGCTCGACCCAGATCGAACTAAGAGATCAGTTAACTCTTCAGTAGGCGAAAATTTATCGTAAGATTCTGACATTTTTTGTTCTCCCGTTAATTAGATGTTGATTGAAACTTTAGCATAACCATCGGTATCTTTAGCACTAAGGAACTGACCTACAGCTAAAGCTCCACTTAATTGAGTAGTACTAAACTTTCCTCCACTATGAAGGTAAGCAGTAGCACCATTAGTAGGAGTACCGTCAATTTGATCCGTGGTGACTTGCCCATTCCGAAGAAGTGCAACCTTACCACCCTTTTGGACTTCATCTTTGTGCCAATTAATGTGTTGTCTAGTCAAATCAAGATTAACAACATCGTTTAACAAAACACCGACTGGATAAGCTCCACTAGGATTAGTAGTGTAAGCCACGACAGCACTAGCATCATCCATCGCAACGCCTGAACCAGCGGAAGATAACGAAGCTACCCCACCTCTAGTTGCGGTTGTGCTCATGAAAAAAGAAATATCTGTCTGTAATTCGATACGATCAGGTTTAAGAGCCATTTTTATCTCCCTTGTTGAGTTTTTTACCGAGTCTAGAATATACATAATCAATTAAAGCGGCTTTAGTAACATTTTCTTCTGCTGCTTCGTTTTCACTACCAACAGTAAGATCTAAAGCTTCAGTCTCTTCAACCTCTTCTAAAATCTCTTCTGCTGAATCAAATTCTTCATTTTCTGCCTTAGTTTCATCTTCCTTTTTCTTCTTCTTATCTAAAGCTTCTTTAAGAGCTGGAGGCATTTTTGCTTCAGCATCTTTGTCTTCTTTATGCTCTGGAGTATGTTTTGCCATCTTCTTTTTATATACTGCAAGAACAGCATCGAAGGCATCATCATTAAGAGCATCATAAGCAGCAAGAGATTCTTCGAGATCTGATTCATCAAATCCGCACTCTAGTAAAGAAGCTGTACGCTTAGCCTTGACTTCTTTCTTCTTCATCTCTGCAAGCTTTTTCTTATCTTCTTCCATTTCAGCTCGCATTTTACGAGTTAAAGCTTCAGCTACTTCAAGCTTTTCTTGAATTTCAGCTACTTGTCTTTCAAGTTCTTTAGCTGATGCCTCTTCGCTCTTAGCTAACTTTTCAGTCAACTCTGTAATGATTGTATTTTTTTCACTCAGCTCTGCTTTGACTTGCTGTAAAGCTACGGGCTCTGCAACAGTCGCTTCAGTTTCTGGAGTGACAACTTTAGGAGCTTCTGCTGTACTAGCTGCTGCTACCTCAAGTTTTTCTTCTGTCTTTAAGTCTTCTTTGCTCATTATACAAGCCTCCACAGTATTAGTGTCTATGTAATTAAATGATACACCTTTATTTTCTGAAATGAAATTTTTTGACTCTTCTTTTTTAAGATCATCAAAATTCTCAATTTTATTATTTAAAATAATACTATTAACATTTGCAGGCTTGTCAACATAGCCTTTTCCGCTAAATGTAATATTTCTTAATACTCTACCAATTTTATAGTTGTCTTTTTCGCCAGATCCACCATATGCTCTTAAATATTTTGTTAAATAAGCGCTATCGTTATCTCTAGCAACAACCTTAACTTTTCCATCAACCTTATCCATCAAACCATAATCAAAATTATTAAAATAACACTCCATACTGACATATTTAGTGCCATCTTCAATAGAAGCAATCAGGTCTTTGGTTCTTTCTTTTAATTGAGGGTCTGTATAAGCTTTGTAAATAACAGCTCCAGTTAATATGTGAAAATTTTCTGGAAGATTTTCTACTGGAGTATCTTTATCTATTAACAACCCTTCTTCTGTAATAGGGTAGTTAGAAATCATATGTCCCACTATAAGATTTTCATCATGATTTAGATTAGTAGGTTTATGTTCTGGAGTTTCTTTGGCTTTCCATACTTCTTCTGGATCAAAAACATCATCATTTCTGTTCCAGTTAGAAGACACTAAAATAGATTGAACATAATACATGTCAGCGTCTTGGACTGATCCAAAAGCCTTCATTTTTTTACCTATTGAATCTACAGATAAGGGTTCTGCTAAACAAGCATAGGACACAGACTTGCTTTGTTCTATAATTTTTGATAGACCATCATCGTATTCTTGTTGAAATATTTGCATTTTAGCCTCCAAGATTAGGCATACACCAGGGAATAGAAATAGGACTTTAATTGCTTATAATCATCTGTCGTTAAATCTTTACTAACATTTGTTTTAATATTTTTTACAAAATTATTATATTGTGCAAAGGTGTGTGAATTCGAAAAATTTAGTTTATTCTTAATTAAATCCGTATTTATCTTGTCATTAGGTTCTATGGAAAATAATATGGATGTTTTAAGATCATCAGCTGTATCATATTCCGATTGAGACAAACTTCTCATGTTCTTTTTGCCAAAAAACTCTAAGAATATAGGATTCACAACCTGAGCAATGTTATCTTGTAAAGCTAAACTGTGCATCATAAGAGATGCTCCGGTTTGAGGGGCAAACTCTCTGTCTTTTCTCTTATCTTGATCTTTGGAGTTTTTGGGACGTCCCTGGCCAGGAACGCCTTTATCTTCTTTCTTTGGTTCAAATTTACTTTTCATTTCTAGAAATGTTTCTTCACTATCTATTTTTTCATTTAAAGATAATCCAACCTGACCGGGAGTAGCAATGCCTAATTGCAAAGCAACTTTTTTCAAGCTATCGTCTAAAGGACTAAATGGACCAAGTTTAGGAGTCATTCTATTTGTTGTTCTATCTTTGTCTTCTCTGTTAATTCTAATTTTTTCAAGATCAGGATCAGCACCGAATCGTTTCTGTACAAACTCATTAGAGATAATATTTCTATCAGCAAGTTGCACTATAAGTGATTTTTCTGCTTCTTCATTACTAAGATCCATTCTATCAAATTCAATCCTTGCTGAATATCTAAAACCCATAACCTTTTGAATAAGGTCCAGTTCTTCTTCCCAAAATCTTGCTAATACATCTCGTCCATACTGTAATCTTTGAGTTAAAGTCTTTAAGCTAATAAAATTATTAGTTGTTCCTGCTGCTCCATATGTTCCAGTCAGAGTGGGAGGAATACCTAAGCCAGCATATACATTATTTAAATGAGGAGTATATTTACCTTCTCCTAGAAATTGATGAACATTAGAATTAGATTCTACTAATTCAATATCTGGACCCCAGACAATATCCATCGTACCTCCGCCAACATTGTTTTGTAAGATAGATGCAAGTTTAGACGCTGCTGCTTTTGTAGGAGCAATTTTGTGTTCTAAATTACCAAGTTTAAAAATTCTTATATTCGCAATAGCTCCGTCAAGTGCTGCCATGTCTGCTAGTTTTAGTTTTTCTAGAACTGTAATATCATCCATGATTGAATAAATCATAGGATATGCCCAAGTCTGCCAATCATCTTTTTTATAGTGTCGTACAATCATTTTGTTAGGATCTAAATAGTATGGTTTTCTTGTTTTAGCTGCTTCTAATACTTCAGGAGGCAGTTTAGAAACCATAAACTTTTCAGCATCGTTTTTTGGACTATTTATAATTTTTCTAAGATGTGCTGGTAACTTTAAGCCATAGGCTTTTTTGCCACCAACAAAGGAAGCTAAAGGACCAGCAGCTATTTCAATATATACTGGATCTATAAAAGTATACTTCCAAGGAATCTCTTTTGTTCCTAAAGTTACTAGTTCTTGTTTGATATCTTTGTCTGAAAAATCTGCGGCACTAGCTTTATACATGTTTTTAATAGACTTGTTAGATAGCTTGGCAGTTTGTCTAGTCATTACAACATTGCCGGTACGATAGAAATTATTAAGAAATCTTTCACTTCTATCTTTACCATTGCACTTTTTAAACCAGTTCCTAAAGAATCTTTCTATTCTTTTATTAGGATGAACAACACTAATTCCTTGACTAGCAAAATCACCCATAAGATCAATAACATTTTTCACCAAACCGACTCTTTGGTATATGTCTTCGACTCTGCGTAATATTGCTTTTGTATGATCAGGTACTGCTTCGTCTGGTCTAAAATAGTTATAGTCAGTTTTTGTTAAGCCAGGACGAGCAGAAATGTTAGGAAGAATATTAGAAAAGTCTGTTCTAGTATTTGACCTACCAGCAGCTTTTGCGTGTTGAATACCAGAATATTCTTCTAAAGAACCAGCAGAAGCATCCAAAGCTGCTTTTCTACTAGTTTCATCATCTCCCCAGAATACATAAGCTTCTTGTGGATCACTTTGGGCATTTTGAATTTTGTCGTTTTTACTCATAATTTTTATAATAGTATTGCAATAGTATTGTTTATTAAAGTTACACCTTATTTGTTGATTCCTATATAAATATCGTCATTCGCTCCTCCGGTAAACCATTCTGGTCCTTTATACATTTCAGAATCTTTAGATTTTACAATAGTTCTAGTAGATCCTCCTATAACATTGTATTCTACATCTGATAGTTTTAGGTCTATTTGTCTTGCTATCATATTAGATATAAGCAAAGAACTATATCTATCTTTTCTTAATTTACCCTTTTTACCATGAGACCCTTTAGTTTCAGGAGTATCCCACTTGTCTCTTGCAAAAGCACCTGAGCTCGTTTGGCTCATAACAATAGTAGTAAGTTCATTTTTAAGTTCTTCTATTTCCACAATGCATTCGCTTAAGCTGTCGTACAAAGGATTTAGGTCTGCTTCTAAGATATTTTTACCTTCTGATTCTAATGCTAAGCCTATGCTCAACGAATCGAATCTTGGAAACAGCAATTTCTTATCTTCTAAATCTTTTCTTAAACCATGATTAGATTGAGAAACCCAATCTGCTTTAGCAAATTGAACTAATTCTAAGATGTGCAATCCTACTTGATTATCTGTTGGTTTAGATTTATCATAATCTATAACTGGCCATATTAACTCTTCTCCTTCTTTGAGGTTCTTAGGGTCGTGCAAAGCTTCCTCAATAGCAACACCTCCTCCTTGAGCATCTACTCCAATCGTTATAAAGTTAAAAGTCTTCATAAGATTACGAATCTTTCGAGCACAGAAACTATAAAAATCATGATCTTCTACTAATCCTGTTTTTTGTCTGTCTCTAAAGTTTCCTCTATTGGTTGTCCAACAATAAACCATTCTTCTATGATCACCATTAAGTTCTATAACCGTAATACTAAAATTGTCTTTTTCCGAAGCAGGATCCACGCCCATAATATATTTCTTACTAGGATCTCCTTTAATTACAGGATCAAAAGAAATAGTTCCTTCTTTACCCAGAATCTGTTTTTTATCCGAACAAGTACATGACTCTATTAAGCTACGTTTAAAGAAACCTTCGCTATCACTTGTAAAGCATGCAGCATACTCCATCTGATAAATGCCACTGTGTATAGTAGCTTTAGCTCGTGCCACCTGTTTATCGTCCATAAAGCCTTTAGGAATCATTTCATAAGGTATCCTAATGACACTATAATCTTTCCAATTAAAGTTCTCAGGAACAGGCCCACCAAAAATATCTTCTAATATTTGAGGATCTCCTTGACTCTCTATAATCTTTTTGTATCTTCTCCAGTATTGAGCGAAATGTTTGAAACTATAATCTGCAGTTCCACTGATAATAGCTTGATTGCTTTTCTTTACCATCAAACCTTCCATCTCTGGAGTCCACACACCAGCTTCTTGCATGGCTTTTTTTCTAGCTTCTGCTTTAACATTTTGAATAGGACTAGCACTAACAGCAGCAAAACCAGACACAACTGTTTCATAAATGTCTGGACTAATAGATGCAAATTCGTCAGCAATAATAATATGTGCCCTGAGACCTCTAATTTTATCTCCTGTGCCTAACGGAATAGCAATTGCCCAACTATCGCCTAGTCTTAAAGTACAGCGGTCCACATCTCTTCTAGGGCCATCACTAGCCCCACCAAATATACTTCTTAATATGTCACTGTTCCTCCAGAGGGTTTCCATATATTCAAATATGATTTTACTCTGTCTAAAAGCACTACCCACAATAACAATTTTACTTCCTGGAACAAACATACATTTTAACATAGCATACATAGCTAGCATAAAAGATTTACCAAAACCACGACTTGCAATAAACATAGGAAAAGGACGATCCCAAAATTCTTGGAGAATAGCAACTTGAATAGGATGTAATTCTATATCGAAAATAGTTTTAACTGTGAACCCGAAATACTTAGGGTCCATCATTATTTTTAATAAATGTGCATCAGGATTTTCTATATCATATTTGCTTCGACCAATCATAATATTACGGTCGATTTTAATTTTGTTTACGTCGCCTAAGTCCAGCCAGGCTTCATCAAATGTCTTTTGTTGTATATTGCTCATTTACTCGTTTCATAATTGATACTGCTAGATTTCTTGCATTTTCTCGATTACCACAGAAATGAGTATGTATATCATATACTGTGTTTATTTCGGTTATATATTTTAGCAGATAAAGGGGAGAAATACGAAGGTTTTTCCATAATTTTTGAGGGATTCCACTATTACGGGGAAAACTTAATATATCAGCTAGATCAAATTCAAATATAATATGTCTATGGGGGAATTTTGTCATACGGTTTAAAACGTCTTTAAATCTTTTTTCGGTAATATTATTACTAACTTCATTTACGCTACTTTTACGTTCTATACACAACACCTCTTCTAGTCCTACGATGCTATAGTCACCAGTATCTAGTTTGGCTGATGATGTGTTATAATTTTGAAAGTCCCATGGTTTTTGTTCACGGGTATCTACTATAATATCAAAGTATTTACTTTTCATGATCTTTACGACTACGTTCTGTCATGGTTCTTGCCACGATGATTTGATAAAACATAGGGGCATAATTATCTTCTTGTCCACCAATAGATTTATGATGACGCTGACATAATGTTATACCGTTATTAGTATTAAATCTTAGTCCAGGATAGTCTGCCCATCTTTTAATATGATGAGCATTTATACGATGTTTAGATTTACAACCGGGCCATTGACATTGGAATTCATCTCTAGAATAAATAGCTAGTCTCCATAGCTTATAATTCTCATCAACAGGACGATTGTTGTGTCTAATCGGTTTCATTTTGTAAACTTTCTGGAGTCAGGAAAGGAAGGTCTACAGATTTGTCTTGATAAATATGAGTTTCTTCTAAATGGGCTAAATGTTTTTCTACGCTCATAGAAAGTATTTCCATTTGTCTACCTTCTGCTTCTCGTATTTTGTCATCTTCCAACATTCGTATCAAACCTGTCCAACTACTTTTACCATCTTCGATTCTTTTGATTCTTTGTTCTCTAGTGGCTTTAAGATCTTTGGATATTTTTTGTTGTTCATTTAATAGTTTGGTATATTCGTTTGTATAGCTAGTTATGCTGTTGCGGGCAAATGATAGTTGGGTTTCAAGATTAGAAAGATAAGGAATATCACGATCTTCTTCTGATTTTGCATATTCTTTATCAACCATTACTTGAATACGTTCAGTATCAGCAATATGTCTTTTACGTTCTTTCATACTACGATTAATAAGAATATCTATTGTAATGAACTGCTTGATTTGCATTTCTTCAGCAGGAAGTACGTCTTCTCTGAATTGTTTAATAAGATTGATCCAGATATCTTCAAAATATTGTAGTTCTCCTGTTGTTTCATCAAATTGACGTTGTATCTCAGTCCAAAAGGTCTTTTTGTGTAATTTATGTCTTAAGTAAGTAGTATCTTCATCTAGTTCGTCAGGTACTAATAAATTATTTTGTTCTATGTATCTTTCAATAGGAGGTAGGTGACGATTAAGTTCTTGTGCTATCTCTTCCTTAGACAATTTGTTAAAATGGTCTTTGATGAATTTTTGTTCTACTAAGCTAAGCTGGCCTCTTTTTTTACTCATTGTTAGCTAATATCTCTTTTATATTTTGCAGAAGTAGGTTGTTAAACTTTTTAGGTATCTTTTGTCCATAAAGTAACATAAGGTAATATTTTCTTAAAGATACTTTTACGTGTGGGTCTATTTGTTTTAAAATTTCTTGGTTTTGTATACTAATATCAAAATCTAATGATGGGCTTTTAATATGCTCAGCATGTTCTGTGTGAGAAATTTGCATCAGATTTTTTTTGTTATTATTTTTTACATACCAAGTGTTATATAGTGAGCAATTTGTTTTACAGTTAAATTGTTTACACTGACTAGTGCTAAAAGCGTATTCTTTGTCATAATGTTCGCAAGTATAACAAGGTCTATCGGGTCTTTGATATTTGTCTCGTTTAAAATTAAAAAGACGATTACGAATGTGGGTCCATAGAAAGTTTTCTAATGGTTTAGAGGGGTCATAGTTTTCTAATCCTTGTAAAGCAAATATATATGCTTGTTGTTTCATGTCATCTATGTCATGATAGCCAAATCTAAATTTATGTAATAGCTTGTAGCAAATTCTATCTATGGTTTCAAGAAAGTGTTTCTCAGTCACTTTGTTGAGAATCATTTTTTCTTTGGGTTTCTTTTTCTTCCGTGTCTGTGGTTTCATGCAGTAGTAGCTCCGCTATGCTTTTACCGTCAGGTAAAGTTAGTTCTTCCTGTGAGGGCTGATTTTCTGGGTTTCCAGTTACTGTTAGCGATGATGCTGCAAAAATATGTTTCATAGTATACTCTGTAATAGGATTATAATAGTATTATAGTTAGGTTACACCAATCGTCAAGGTACAATAATTATATGCACATTAGGGGCCATCTTTATAGTTTAGCTATTACTTTTATTTTATACTGAGTCCATTGTGTTTATACCACCCCGCGAAAGATATCCCCCGGAAGGGGGGTACTAGGCAAACGAAAAAACCCCCCATAGGTGTGGTAACCCTTTTGAGGGGTGCTTTGCAACAAAAATTAACTTTCTTATATCGGTATGGCATACCGTTTGAACATAGCATACCATGTGCCATACTAGTACAAAATACTATGCAGTTATGTCAAAATTTCTTGACACAAATTCGCTGTGGATTCTCAAGATTATGCTTGCAATCGCCGATAATGTATGTATACTTAAAATATAACAAGTAACAATAATAGAAAGAAAAAAAATGAGTAACAATAATCAAAATTTCGAAATTCATTACACTTCCGATTGCTGTGGATCATACGTTCACTCGGATGCTGAAATTTGCCCAGCATGTTTAGAACATTGTGAAGTTATCGAAGATCGTATCGACTACGAATCTTCGGAAGCTGTTCACTTTGAATCATCATTGGATTTTTATGGTGCTGCTTAAAGATTCCGCTTGCAATTTGTCGATAATTATTTTAGACTGTTTTTATTGGAGGATCAAAAAATGTTTACTGCTCAAGAATATCAGACCGTGATTGATCGAATAGAAGAAAACAGTAAAGAGATTTATAGCGTGCAAAAAAATGCGTACTGCTATTATCTTCGCCAGTTGTCAAACGATGCACGCGGTGAGGCTGTAGAGGAATTGATTGCTAACCGCTTAAAATCTTGGGGACAGGATGCCCGTCATTTGGGTGGCCTAAGCCCTCACGATATCGAAATCGTAACATCAAAAAAAATAGTACGGGTAGAATGCAAGTCAGGAGTTTTACAGCCTAGTGGTAAATATGCTTTTGAGGGCATCAAGCTAAATTGTTTCGATAGTCTTTACGTAGGATTTGTTCATCCTGTAGAGGGTGTCATAGTCAAGAGTATTAGCAAGCATGATCTAGAGATGTGGATCTTAGAACGTAACATCAAGCCAGTAGACGAAATCAAAGGCTACAAAATCACTGTGCCCTCGACAATGATTCACAAATACCTTACAATGGTATCGTGGGAAAATGACGGACAGATAAACTTCAACATAGGATAGAAAAATGTTTACAGAACAAGAAAAATTAGAAATCACTATTGACGGACTACGTAATGGTGATATATTTATGAATGAGAATAACGTACCAGTAGATGAGTGTGGTGACCCTATATTTGAGGATGATAACAATGAATAATAATAATTGTATTGTGCCAAAAGTGCGACCTAATGTTTGGGAAATAATAAGCGTAGCAACAGGAAAAAGTATAGGCTATGAAGTCGCAGCCATGTCAGAAACAGAGGCGAGAATAAAAGTTAGTCAGGAAATATCTATGCCATTCACGCTAACGCAGGAGCAAACGAATGAAAACTAAATGCAATCCCTTGAAACTAAACGGAACACGATTCAACACACAGGCACACAGAGAGCGAGGTAGATATGTTAAACACTACTATTTTAGTAACGGACTTGGGGCAAGTATCGCTCTGCATGATGGGACTTATGGTGGTCAGCATGGTTATTTTGAACTGGCGATTCTAAAGTATGAACACGGCACAGATCCCTACACTACAAATGAGATCATCTATGATACTCAAATCAATCACGATCTAGGCTGTATAGATGTTATCGGATGGCTTGACTTTCATGAGGTAGCGAGTAAACTACAAGAGATAAGAAACTATAACACAGGAGATTACAATTATGAATGAATTGATGGAAGATAGCTTGTATGATACACTTGACAAGCTACCAACTCGTTTGGTACAACTATATTATGTTAATAGTTGGGAATTAGACGATAAGGACGGAATGAGAGTAGCGGGAAATATACTTTACACTAGGAATTTTTATAATGAGTAATACAGAACAGCTAATGAGAAAATATCCTATTCTATCCGCCGCATGGGATGAATGTAGTATGATATGGAAAGGGATTGAGCAGGATGGTACGATTCATAAGTTTAATAGAAAGGCTATGCGAAAGATTGTAAAGGATGAACAGGCAAAGGTAGATGATAGGCTTATAGGTGGTAATGATCATATGATTAATGCAGTAGGGAAGCCAGGGAGTAATGAAAGACTGCTTGCATTGGCTGTACAATATGCTACACTTACAGAACAAGAACAATCACCCTTTGGAGAATAGAAACATGACACACACAGACGCAATGGAATTAGTATTAGGTAAGAACAATAGAATGCAACGCAAAGTAGCAAACAATACTACAGCAAGAATTTTGCCGAATGGTAGCGTTGCGTTTCAATTACATAGTACAGATGTCGTTGTGATTCACGATGACGATTCTGCTACGCTACGAACGGGTGGGTGGAATACTCCAACAACTAAAGAGAGAATCAATCGATATAGCCCAGTATACGTTCACCAAAAAAAGGGGGAATGGTATCTTAACGACGGAACACCCTTTGAAGATGGAATGGAGGTGAAATAATGCCAGAATGGTTATTAGGTATGATGTATGTAATCATGTTCGCTTGCTTATTCGGTAACTTTGTTTTCAGGGAATATAAATAATATATTGCCCAACAAAATCCCTCTAATGGGTGGTGTTGTACCACCCGAACCCTTCGGGTAAATTATGTAAATAGCCAGCCAAATATAATTATTTTTTTACTAAAGAGAACCACCTGGAAATCCGATAATATATATATAGGAAACAATACTACACGGAGAAAAATGATGTTGACAATCTACACTATATTTGGTATCATGGTAGGGTTCGAAGGATATGA
>Ga0307488_10002898_pt1 | contig 14452 bp, 9 predicted proteins | sample SB02metaG_FD_202248 | JGI IMG/M metagenome (GOLD analysis project Ga0307488, IMG submission 202248) | Sea-ice brine microbial communities from Beaufort Sea near Barrow, Alaska, United States - SB 0.2 | ecosystem: Environmental > Aquatic > Marine > Coastal | place: USA: Alaska | collected 2017-05-06 | reverse complement strand
GTCTGATTATGTGCCTGCGTGTGATTCCACTGAGTTTAAAACACGGGCAGATGCAGAGCGTTCAGATCATCCTGATTTAGGGTTAGGGTTTAGCATTTTGTTCCAGGGATGTCACCACGAGCTGCTGCTGACTGTGTACTGGTAGACATGTGTTGTGTTCCCTGGTACACGGCGGCGGCGGAGGTTGTCAAGGAAGACGGCCTGGACGTCTCCCTCCGGCGCGAGCGCGTGATGCCGTTCCGCAGCGCCGGCAGCATCGTGTCGTACACCATCCATGTGCAGCCGCCAGCGAAGAAGGTAGGAAGAGTTGGATTGTCACAACAGCCCCTCTCTTTGTGTTTTGGTCTTGTACCAACTGGTATGGTGTCGTGCCGCACAAGCAATTTCAACGCGTTGGAGGGGGCTTCATGACTCTACCGAGTGGCGGCGTCGGCGGCGTTGGCGGCTGCTGCCGCGGCGGCGGCGGCGCGCGTTCGCGCCGCGCTCGCGGGGCTCGCAGCGGACCCGAAGGCGCTGCGGCGCGGCGCCGAGGCGGGCGGGTGCGACGCCCAGCGCGCGGCGTGGCTCTCAATGCTCCCGGTGGTGGCGGTGGACGCCCGCGCGGGGTGCACGCCGGGCCTGCACGGGCCGGGGTGCACCTACGCGTGCATGGGCCGGTGGCAGCGTAACGACATCAGCACCCCCGCGCCGCACGACTACTACGCCGAGTTCGCACCCAACCCCGACGACCCGGTCTCGTCCCACGACCGCCCGACCTCGCCCTCTGGATTTGCATCCTCGGGTCACCCCGGCGACGCTTCGGCGGTGGCGCACGCTTCGGCGCTCGGCGACGGCGAGGGCGAGGGCGAGCACGGGCATGAGGGTGGGGTTGAGATCCGCCGTCACGTTGTGCAGTACTGGGAGGGCGATGAGGAGGACAAGCACGTGCGCTCGGTGTCCCTGGCGCAGTGCACAACCTCGTGCCGCGGCTTTGCGAACCGCGCGATGACCACGTGCCACGACTGGATCGACGACCGCTCCAGCGCCGCCAAGCGCCGCGACTGCGCCTCGCACCTCCGGGACATGGGCGCCTACTGCCGCATCAAGCTCAGGGGCCCCGCCTCGCAGTGCACCAACTACACCACGGCCAAGCACCAGGCGGATGACCACGAGTGCCAGGTGTGCGGCATCCAGCGGTGGGGCCGCTACATCACTTCCTTTTTTAGCTCAAGCGCCAGCCATGTGTGTTCCTAGAACCCACTTGTACAGCTAGTCATACATAAGAAAAACTCAAAGGATGCTCGAGTCCAAGGTGGACACGGGTCTGGCGGAGCGGCCCTGGGAGTGGGTACTTCGAGCAGCACGGCGTGTACGGCGGCGGCCAGTCGCACTACACCACGCATGACGTCTCTGTGTACTCCAACGGGCACTCGGCGTTCAACGCCATCCACCTCAACGACGCCAAGCGCCAGGTGCAGGCGGTGGAGCACGCGGCTGCGGCGCATTCCGCGGCGCTGGGCCTGGCGCCCCAGGTGCCCTCCGCGCCGTCGCGCGCGCACATGGCGGGGCAGTCCGAGGACTACATGCGCGCGCGATTGGGGAGCTTCCTCCCGCGCCGCGCCATCAGCCGCGCGGTGAACGACGGCGCCAGCAATGCCGCCGCCGGCGCGCACGGCCACGGCGGCGAAGACGACGACGCCGCGCACCTCGCCGAGGTTCACGAGCGTGTGTTCCACGGGATGACGGTGCGCACCGCAATGGACTCGCAGTTCCCCACGTGCCGCGGTGACGAGCGCTGCGCCGAGACCTGCGTGCTCTCCGCACGTCACGCCACGGACACGTGCATGGCGTGGCTCCACGCCTCTCCCGCCCTCGGCGGCAGCAGCGGCGGCGGCGGCGGCGGCGGCGGTGACTCCTCGGCCCCCGCCAGCTTGGCGTGCGAAGACGCCATCAATGCAGCGCGCACGACGTGCGGCAGCGAAGAGAGCGCGCGATGCGTGGAGCCCCTCGCCGCGGGTTTCCACGCACTGGGCGTCGCCGGAGGAGCCACCACGGACACTACTACAGATACCACCGCGGAGACGGACACTGCCGATGCCGCTGTCGAGGAGGAGGACGTGGAGAGACATTCCCGCTCGATGCTCAACGCGCTGCAGCGAATTCTGAAGGAGAAGGTGATGCCTGACGCCGGGTCCGCCGCAGGTGACTCGTCCGCTGCCTACGTGGGCGGCGAAGAAAGGAGCTGGCCGGTGCCGGAGGCGCACGTGGCGCTGAGCAGCAAGGGCAAGCGCAACTTCGACCTGGTATCCACTGTGTGCCGCCCGGCCGGCATCACCGAGCAGGAGATTGCGGCAGTGTGCCTGGCGCAAGGCAAGTGGGCCAAGGGGGCTAACCGCGTGGCATCAGGTTGGGACCACACCCTGACGCCGGCGAGGCGCAAGGAATTTTCCGCGGTGACGCACGAGCTGATGGACGAGTCGGACACGACGGACTTCAAGTGCAACATCCCGTACTTCGAGCTGATGTATAGCCGGTCCGCCGCCGTGGAGTTCGACGTGACTGGCGGCACCGGCGGCGTCCGCTGCGGCGCCGTCATGCCCGACGGTCAGAAGGTGCTCTACGACTTCTTCGTCGAAGCCCGGCTGGCCCAGAGCGTGCGGAAGGAAGCGCACCTGACCAACGCAACCGACAAATTGTATTGGATCTTCCCGAGCAACGGCGACCGGGCTTTCCGTGTCGTCGACGCGCGGGTCAAGTTCCACGCGTACGGTAAGACCAAAAAGGATATCGAGAAGGTCGAGAAGGACTGGGAGCCGAAGCAGACCGCGTCGCGGCTGACGGCGCGGCACTTCAAGTCCGGCGGGTACGCGGCGGAGGTGGAGCTCACGGTCCTCGCCGATGACGACGAGGTGCTCCCCAAACGACAGCTCATTGCGGCGTACCAACTGCCTGGCTCTCCCAAGGTGGGGCGGTGCATGTTGCCGGTGGATTCCCGAGTCAAAATTGCCTGGATTCAGCGCTTGGCACTATGATTTGATGAAAGGCTGTCAAGTTTTGCTTCCAATGTCAAATTTGCGCCCCCACACCACGGCGGTCACGCTGTCAAAGCTCACCGTGGAGTTTGACGGCCCGGCGCACAACATAGTATGGTCTCATCACCGACTAGGCTTCCACGCCAATATGGTCAATTACCAGTTATGCTTGTACACCCATGTGAGCACTTTACCACACAGGCTTACACATCAATATTGGGCGCATTATGAAACTGGCTTACAGTCCAATATGGTCACATGACCAAACCGGCTTACACTCCAATGTGGTCACATGACCAAACTGGCTTACACTCCAATATGGTCACATTACTGACAGGCTTACCATGTGTGTCGAGCTCCCTGTTCCACGGCGCCGCGCGTTTCGCAGGCGTCCGCCACGCTGGCGCTGGACTTCACGCTGAAGGACTTTGTGCGAGTGACGGGGTCCGGCGCACTGCCGTACCCCATCGCCGGTGACCGCCCGCTGCTCGCCACCGTCACCGTCAACTTCGTGGTGGGAATAACACATGTTGCACACCTCGTCATCGACACACACTTTGAACCCTCATTCCTTGAGTATAATGGCATCCTATGACGCAGTGACCTGTATTTGCCTGACCCAGTGACAGCGACGTCATTGACGCTCGTTTTGAACCTTATTTGTTGTGTGTTATGGCATCCTATGACGTGGCGAAAAATGTGTGCCTGGCCCATTGCCCGCCACGTCATCGACACACACTTAAAACCCTCGTGTAGTCGAATTTTTAGACGTCCTCGAGACATCCTATGACGCGGCCAGAAATATATGACCGGCCCTAGCTCGAGGGCGTGTCCCCCGCGGGCGGCGAGGTGTCCTTCAAGGATGCCACGCTCATCATCTACCCCAACGCCGTCGCCGGTAGAACCTGTCAGAAATTGCTCAACATATGATTCCAACATATTTCACAAAACCTCATTTCTTGGCTTAATTGTCACCCAGCGATGTTTTGGAGCATTTTCTGCTGGGCCCTAGGCGGCGGCGGTCTGTACGGCACGCTACGCGCCATCACCGCGCCGCGCGCTCTCTCCATGGACCTCCGCCTTTTCACGAACGGGTCGGGAATGGAGTCCGCGGGAATGTGGAGCGTGTGGGACCCGGTGTACACCAGCGAGGTGCGGAGCTCGGCTTTCGGATACGCCGATCCAGTGGAGATTTCGCAGACAAACGCGACGGGCGAGTTCTTCACCTACGCCCCCGCCGGCGCGCCGACAGCTGACGGCTCCCCCAGCCTGTTGGTCAATCTGACCAGCGCCAAGCGAGCGGCGGAGGGGTGCCGCAACGTCATCGGCGGCCTGGACATGAGGCTGGGCGCCATCAACCCCGGGCGGCAGGGCGGCTTCGGGCGCCTCCCCTCCCCGCTCATCGCGCCGGTGTGGGGCACCGTGGACTGCCAGAAGCACGAGGGCGACCCCTCGCTGGTGTTCACCGGCGTCACTGCCCAGTACGCGCCGTGGCCCGAGGACCCCAATTTCATGCTGCACGACGTGGTCATCAAGGCCGCCGTCACCATCATGCCCGCGGCCCCCCGGCGGTCCGGCCTGGGGCAGGACGAGCAGGGGAATCTGGATGCCGGGAACCTGGCGGGCAGCATCCACGCGTCCCTGGACGTGTCCTCAGCGGCATCCTCCGTGCACAGCCTGCCGCCGCTCGGAGGATGGGCCACCACCATGCTGAACTTCTGGTCGACGGCGGGCGACCTTATGAGGTTCCAGACCAGCGCGTTTGCCATCAACGGCGTGCTTGACTCGCGACTGGGGGACCCCGACCGGCCGTACGCGCGCATCGTGGCGCCCGTGGTGACCGAGCTGCCGTGTGTGGGGGTGGTGCACACCGTGGGCTCCATCTTCGCCAACATCGACGGCATGTTCCGGCTCCACGCCGATAACGTCCCGATGAACATCTCATGCGGCGGCGGCGGCGAAGTCGATGAGCAGGGCGAGCGGGTAGCCGACCTCGTGGCTACCGCCGAGCTCGCGCTGCTGATCGAGCCCCCCGAGGAGTTCAACCGGCTGGTGCTTGCCGCGCAGTCCCGGGCGAACGAGATGATCAACACCGCGAACGACGCGGTCAGGAAGTACGGCGCGGCGATGTCCAACAACTCGGAGGCGGCGCTTGAAGCCGGAAGCGGCGGCGCCGGCGCGGAGGCTGCGGGGGACGGAGCCAGTGACGTCGCGAGGGTCGCCACTGAGATGTCCAACCCGCTCAAATACGACGGCCGCTTCTCGATCCCGTTTCTGAAGACCATCAACGTCAAGGCGCGGCACGTCCGCGGCCCCGGAGGCTGGTATTGGGACGGCTCGCTGGACGCCACCATCGGAGGCGAGAACAGCCCGCTGCGGCTCAACGCCAACGCCACGTTCCGCACCAAGGAGGGCTTCCCGCCCGCCGCGCATCTCGGCGTGGCAATCACGTACCAGCACGAGAGCTTCCACCTGCTCGCCGCGGGGTCGTTCCCCGTCGGCCCATGCTACGACCCGTTCAAGTTCTATGGAGAAATCGTCATCCACCCGCCTGCCTCGGTGGTCTCGAACGCCACGTTCAACATCTCCATGACGCAGTACTGCCAGAAGGACGACGGCACCACGGACTACTTCTTCTCGGCGCAGATCTCGGACTGGGACATCGTGCCCGGGACGTTCGGCATTGCGGTCGGACTCATCGAGGGCACTCTGGTGCGGCAGGGCACGGCCGGGGAGTTCAAGTCCTGGCAGGTGCGCTTCCAGGGCGAGGTGGGTATTCTTGGCGCATCCGGCGGCGACCTTCCTGACATGGGCACCGGTGTTCTGCTCTCCTTGAAAACCGTGTTCGGAAGCAACAGCGACGCGTTCCGGCTGCAGCTTCGTGCAGAGTTTGCGATCGAGTCCAAGACAGACACCTCGCAGTTCCGCCTCGCGGGCTCTGCGGAGTTTGTGTCCCCGTGCCTGTTGGGCGAGCGTATTGGGGGCTTGGTGAACCTCACGGCTGCCATTGGAGACATGACGATCGACGGCCTGCTGGGCTCGGTGTACTTCTACTGCCACGTCAACGGCACTGCGTCTCCAGCGCTGGAGGCTGAGCTCACGGCCGTGGGGGTCGTGCAGTTCGTGAAGGGCGTCAACCTCAAGGAATTCAGCCTGGCCATCCAAGCTTACAAGAGCATCAGCAGCCTCGGCGGCGACGGCGGTGGCGGTGGCCTCGAAGCCAGTGGGGGCATAATCACCGGCGGCGGCGGCGGCGGCGGCGGCGGCGGTGGCGGTGGCGGTGGCGGTGGCGCGACGCTCGGCCAGGGCGACGGCGAGACGTGGGCATTTGCCGGCTCAGTGCATGGCGTGGTGGTGCTAGGCGGGTCGGGCAGCTCGACAGAGCAGGGCGCGTCGGTGGACTTTGTGTTCAACTCGCGCGACGGCAGCTGGGCCGCCGCTGTCGGGTACGAGATCATCAGCCAGCACGTCAACATGACGCTAAAGGGCGGCACTCACGGAGGGGGCTGCACCGCCAAGGGGTGGGGATGAGCTAATGTTGCCCGCCGCTGGTCCATGTCACCGTCATCGGTAGCTCCAAAGCGAATATATGCTTCTCGTTGTGCGCCTCGTTGATGGCGACCTCTGTGTGGTTCTCGTCGCCCCGCCCTAAGGACACGCAAATATTGCTTGCCACGTCATCCGACTCACTTTGAGGCCTCGATTCTTGTGTAAGATGGCATCCTATGACATGGCGAGCAAGATCTGCCCGACCCTGCCGAGGGGACCTACATCAAGGGCGCCATCTCCGTCAAGATCGGCGAGGAGGGCTACTTGTTCGGGTCCGCCAGCGGAGCGCGGAACTGCGGCGACTACCGCGCCACGAAGGGCGTGCTCGCCGTGCGCGCGGCGATGGACGAGGCCAGGATCAAGACCAAGGTGGGGTGCTGCATGTTCCCTAACCCCTAAACCCTAAACCCGAGACCCAAAACCCTGGACCTTAAACCCTAAACCCTGGACCCTACACCCTAAACCCTGGGAAATTCCTGTAGATGGTGCCTGGTTTCAAGTGCTGAGCTTGAAACTGAAGTATGATGAAGTGCTTTCACAGTTTTGCTTTCGATTTCCACTTGCGTGTGTACACTCGGGGCATGCTGATGTATCTAGAGGAGGTCCGCCTGACGGTCCGCGCCGACTCGCGCGACGAGCTGGTCACCGCGGAGGGGTTCATGCAGGCGCAGGCGGAGCTGCCGGTGGATGCGGCGAACCCGTACTTCACTCCGGAGCCCGGGTATGGCAAGCGCAAGCTGCTGCAGCGGATGGAGTGGGTGTCGTCTGAGAATTGGGATCGGATGCAGAAGGAGGAGCGCTTCTTCGAAGGAAAGGAGAACAATAACTTCCGCACCAACTGCTTCGCGGCGAACACCTACAACCCCGAGTTCCCCAATCTGGTCTTCAAGTCGATGAACAACGAGACGAACACGGTCGGGCACGCGTACGCCCCGCTGGGAGGCGAGCACGCCGCCGCCGCCGCCGACGCCGCGGGCGCCGCCGCCCACGCGCCTGCGGCGGCGGCGGCGCTGGGGGACACCTCCGATGACCACGCGCTCACCTTGTGCTACGGGAACAACAACCCTGACCTTTCTTGGGACTTTTGCAGCGGCATATGCCACAGTGACGCCCATGTCAATGCGCTGAGAGACGTCTGGGCGAACAATGGTGGCCTTGCGGGATCCGGCAGAAACGGGCAGAGAAAGGGCAAGGTTTGTCCGCCGTTTACGATGAATCAAAGACATGCGTTATGCTACGGCAACAGGTACGAAGACCTTCAGAAAGCAAAGTGCCGGGCTGCTAATACCGATGGAACGTGCATTTCGTATTGGCAAGCGGAGGAGCTGCGGAGACATTATGACGGATATGGTAAACATGAAGGGCGGGTCTATGGCTGTGCGCCGGATCCAGGGGCGCTTTGATACGGGAACAGGTACCCGGACCTGCAGAGGGAGCTTTGCGACGGGAAATGGTGCCGTTCACTCGAGCAGGATTTGAGCCTCGTGGTCCATTACAACACTCACGGCGTGCACCAACGCCGAAGGTGGGGGTGCGACTTGTCCGAGTCGGAAGGGGCGCTTTGCTACGGGAACCGGTACCCGGACCTCCAGAGGAAACATTGCGGCGGCAGCTCATGCCACTCGCTCCAACAGAGTTCAGACCTCTTGACCCATTACCACACTTACGGCAGGATCGAGCGCCGACATTGGGGATGCGAATCATACACGCAAAGCGTTCGAGTGGGCAACATCCAGTGGCGCGCGTCGTCTGGTAAAATGCCCACTGAGAAGTGCACTCGCAACGGTTATTGCCCTCAGGCCACAGGCTCGATGATTGAGAACGACGCATCGCACCCGGTCTGCCCGGATGACTCGCTGATGTCAGGGTTCATCTTCACCAGAGACGATCAATCGGGCTGCCGCTGCACGGGCTGCTCAGACAAGTTCAAGACGAACGCGCAGGGTGTTACCGATCTGGAGACAATGAACCGCGGCAACAAGATGTCGATTTCTTACAACTGCGTGCAGCAGGCTTCGTACGCCGCGCCGTTCGGCGAGTGCCGCGTGGACTACCACGCTCAGATGGCCATACAGCGGGGAGGGCACAAAGTGACGGACCTGATGGTGCTGGAATCCTTCACTGTGGCGTGCGGCAGGGCCTCACCAGACTATTATTTTCGCCAAACGTTAACGGTCGCTGTTTGTTCAATGCATGTTTGTTCAATGCAGAGTCTATCATTTTCTTGCTGTCACGGATAAACCCAGTCTCCTGTATGACTGATTCCCGACCTAAGTTCTTCACTTCAATAAGTTTGTTTCTCACAGCCTGAACCCGCACATGCGATATCCCACTTAAATGCGTCCAAGGTACTTCAGGTTAAGGTGAAACGAATACTTAGGGAAGGCCGTGCCCCACGGCAGGGGCGAGGCGCTGCGGAGTTTCATGACGACCACCAACGCCGGGGACGAAACAAAGATGGGCTGGAAGTATACGTGCTGCAAGTTTCCGACCGACAACATGCCCACCGTGTACCGCGAAGGCCCGTGCTTCCTGAGCTCCATTACCGAGCTGGACGAAAACATGGAAGAGTGGACGGTCGCGGAGAAGAGAAACAATATGTACCAGATTCTGATGACGCAACTTAGCGACGACAGGGGCGCCGCGTGCGGGCCAGGCGAGGCGCTCACGTCCTGGGCGGTCAGGCCGTGTGGCAATCAAAGCAGCAACCCTAAGTATGACACGCATTCGCACTTTGTGTGGGAGTGTGTGCCCATCGGTGGAATTCCCAGCCCGCCACCGCCCGCGCCGCCCCCGCCTATCGACGACAGCTTCCAGAACCTGGACTGGGTCGGCGACTTCTCCGCAACCGCCAAGATCGCCTTCGGGGACGACGTTGATAACGCCACGCTGTCAAAGGCGCTCGGGATCATCAAGGTTGCGGGTGAGTTCGATATCACGGAGGGCGAGTTCACGATGAACAAACTCGACATCCGCGCCGCCATTGAATTCAAAGTGCCGGCCAAGCCTGGGAGCTGGCAGGAGGGCCAGAGCCTGAACGAGCTCGAAATCACGGGCTTCGCGGTTATAACCTACCCGTGCAGCTCCATGGTGGACCCCTTCACCGGCGACACCCGCGCCATCGCGCTCATCTACGGCGAGGTGCGCGGCAAGCTGGCCATGGGCGACGAGGCGGACCCCATGATGATCGGCGGCGTCAACGGTGCGCGGGGCATCGTGCAGTACTCGTGCTTCGGCGGGCAGAAGCTGGAGGTGAAGCTGGAGGTGGGCATGGTGAAGATGAAAACCTTCCGCCTGGAGGACATTCTCATCAACGTCACGCTCGTCAGCAACCCCAGCGGCAACAACGACGTCGCCGCGTGGTTCGTCGCCGGGTCCATCGAGGGCAAGGTGGCGCCAGGGTCCCGCATGAACACGGCGGGTGCGGATCAGAAGCAGGTGGCCGCCGCCTCGGGTGCATTCATCTTCGACTCATCCGTGCCCTTCTTCGACCTGGCGTATAAGCACGAGTTCGGCGGGCCGTTCGACGACTTTTACCTGGCCCTGATGTTCCGCGTCACGCGCGGGCGCTGCAGCCGGCAGGGCGACTACGTCAAGGGCGTCATCAAGGCCAAGGGTGCGGACTGGAACCTGGCGGGGTCGCTGCAGGGCTCCACGTTCTGCGCCAACCCGGAGGACGCGACCGCGATCCGCCACAACCTTACGCTCACGGTGGACCAGCTCTCCTTCGCCGACGGAATGCTCAACATGAGCCACGCGGCGGTCATCGCCGTGGGCCGCGCGCCCTACCGCAGCCCCGAGGACGTGCACCTCGCCATGGCGGACTGGAAACTGACGGTGACCGCCGACGTCACCGTGGACGTGGCCGCCGGCAGCGACTTCGCGTTCAAGGTGCGGGGCGCCGCGGAGCTGGTCCTCGACATGGAGGCTAGAGAGCCCGCGGAGACCACCATGTTGGGGTCGCCTGGGTTTACGCTGAGCAGGGCCCGCATCGACTCGACCGTGGCGCTGTCATACCGGGGCGACGGCTTCGACATGCAGGTGGCGGCGCGGGGCACGGTGTCCTGGCCGTGCCACTCCTTCATGCAACTCGGTGGCTCCATGGAGCTGGCCTTGGGCGCGGAAATGAACTTCAACAAGCTGCACCTGTTGCTCACCGTGCAGTGCCAGGACCCCGAGGCGTACCAGTCCGAGTCCATCTTTATCATCGAGGTCTTCGAGGACGCCTCCAAGATGGCCGCTGTGGTGGTGCGCACGTACGAGGCCGACTACGCGGTGTTTGACAACGCGCCGCCCGACTACGAGGGTGACTGGAGCGTCAACGCGGATGGCGAGGCGGCGGACTACGAGGAGAAGGTTCAGGAGGTGGTCAACACCTGCCTGTACTCTGCCAAGGTGCGAGGCACTAACGTGCTGGAGGATGGTTTCTGGGGCGCGTCCCAGGTGCGCGGCGTGTACACGCGCTTCGAGGCTGAGATGGAACTCAAGAAGGCCCAGGACCACCTCGCGGCGCGCAAGAACGTGCCGGGGTTCCAGGCGTGCACCGCCAAGATCGCCCTGGTTCCCAACACCCGGGCTGCACAGAAGCTTAACGAACAATTGTTCGCCGAGTTAGGCGTGGCCGGGAAAAAGTTCCCCCCCCGCAAGGCGCTGGAGCTGGTCGCCGGGCGAGTGACTCCCTTCGTGTTCGCCGGCGGCTCGGCCAAGTTCACCATCTCCAACCTGCTGCTGGTGGCCCGCGCGTACGACAAGCCCGGCGCGCGGCGCGCCCCGGCTGTGCAGAAGCACGACATCTTCCCGGCCATGGACCTCAAGTACTACGACCTGCGCGGTGAGCTCACCGCCTCTGCCGACGTGGACGCCAAGGGCGACGCCGCGCTCGCCGCGGCTCAGTCTATGATGGCCACCAGCGCGGCGCTCGGCCAGCACGGCTTCAGCCTCGCCGCCTCCGCCACGCTCAACATGACCATTATATTTATCGACGCAAAGCTGGACTTCGCGTGGAACCTGAGCGTGATGATGGAGCTGAGCGTGGCGACCGACGCGATGCAGCTGCACATGCGCGCCGCGTACGACACTCCGTGTCTGGCCACCGGAGCGAGCGCGAGCGGCACGCTGGCACTCTCAATGCCCGGCACGCTCAAGATTGAAAACGCTGCGGTCGGCGGGACCCTGTACTGCGAGGGGGCGGACCCCCGGGTGGAGGCTTACGTCGCCATCCAGTCGCTGGTGCTGGCGGAGGTTCTCGAGCTTGAAGACGTCCGGCTGGATCTGAACAGCGTCGCCCCCGCCGGTTTGGGCGGCAAGCTAAACTCCCTAGATTGGAAGATCACCATCGCCGGCACGATGCGATTCGACAAGCTTACTGGCCAGATGCCCGCGGCGTCGTCCTCGGGAGCGGTGCTCAACGTGGACGCGGAGCTCTCGGTGATCGCGGGGGAGGTGACGCTCGACTCGCTGATCGTGCACTTCGTGGTCGACGTGACGTACCAGGGCGGGAACCCTGCGGGGGCGGGCCCCATGCTGACGGCGCACGGCGGCGCGGACGTCCACTACCCGTGCGGCACCGGCGCCATGGTCCACGCCAACCTCACTGTGGCAGGGGGGCGCCCACTCCTCCCCCCGTCACCTCAACCTGACTGTTTGCTCGTCGTTAATCGGTGTACCCGTGCACGATAACCGCATTCTCGTCCCCTGTGCAGCTCAACCTGATCGTTCTTGGGTAATTGTCCACCGGTGTAGTTACCCGTATATGCTCGCCGCATCCACGGGTACACCGGTACGGCATGATCAAACTGTCAACGGAACGAGCAGCCAGGGCCCTGCCCCGTGGGCCTCCACTTGGGCGCCGTCGTGGTGCCGCCCGTCACCGCCGACTTTGTGTACTTCTGCGGCGACCGGCTGGCCACGCAGACTGTGTACGAGATTGACGTGGTGATGCTCGAGCCGTTCAACGTGTTGGGCATGTTTGAAATCACCGAGGCGCACGCGCACGTCGACGCGTACAAATACTCGACGGGCGGAAGCTGGTTTACGGCGGGGACCTGTCTGTTTACTCGTGGTGTTCTGGTATAACCGTACACACTCGCACGACCTGGCCATTCGTTTCCCTTGCAGCTCAACCACAGCCATTCGATTCAGCACTGATTAGTGCTCCGCATAGTGTACGGCCTTGGATGACGGTGCGCATCAGCGGCGAGAACAACCCGGAGGCGGGCGCGCTTCACATCGACGCCGACGTCTTCGTCTCCACCCGGAGGGACCCCACTGACGAAGACTCCCGGGGCTTCACAATGGAGGCAGACCTGAAGGTGAGCTACTTCATTCATAGCAGTACTATTTTGATCAGCATAATTTTCAATCGGTCCATTATTTTCTGTGCTATACTCGTATGTGATGTACGGTCGAGAGTGGATGCATGTGAGGTACAGAGGAGCCTGATTGGTGCCGGGTACTGAGGCACGCACACCTGGTTGTGACCCCCCACCTGCAGGTGGGCTACCACGCCAGGGCGTTCGCTTTCGAAGCCGCGGGGCGGGTCACCATCTCGGACGAGTGCGACTCCATGGAGCTCACTGGAACCCTCGTAATAGGTAGGGCCCGGCAGAAAACACTGTAAACATCCTTCAACACATGTGCCAACCCTAATTTCTTGAGGTAAATGCCACAGCGCCTAATTTCTTTTAAGCATTTTCTACCGGGCCTTGAGGATGGGCTCGGCGGCGGGTGGCGCCGCGACAGGTCCGGGCGCCGCGCGGCTCGGAGGCGCCATGGGTGCCCTCAAGGTGGGGTGCTGCATGTGGAAACCCGCGTTGACAGCAACTGGTTTCAGCACTGAAACGAAAATTTGATGCACTGTTTTCAAGTTGTGCTAGCATTCAATCTCAACTTGCGCCCCTTCATCAAGGCTCGCGCGATCGTGGTCATTCCGTGCGCGGCAAAATACGTGGACCAAGACCAGGCTTGGGGGGTATTGCGAACAAGCACTCGACCGACGTTGAATCGACGAACATGACAATATGAGCATTCACCATGCAGTAGGTGGGTCGTGCGCCGATCTCGGTCGAGTGTTTTTCTCAAGACCCTGGTGCCAGGCAGGTGATCCCGCGAATTCGGATGCGTTAACGGGGCGCAGCACCCCGGCGGCGGGCATGACGGTTCAGGCGGTGAACATCAGCGCCAAGCTCGACGTGTGGACGGTCGGCGCTCTCAACGTCACGGACGCCGTCGTCGCGGCGGGGCCTGCCCGCTCATTCGTTCCCTCACCGTTTGCTCGTGCTGGTCTTGTGTACCCGTAAACACTCGCCGCATCCTCCACCCTTGCCTGGCCGCTCGTTCCCTGACTATCCGCTCGTAGTGCACCCATACACTCTCGCCGCATGCTCCTCCCTGGCCTAGCCACTCGGTCTGACTGTCTGTTCATAGTGTACCAGTGTACCCGTCAACCGGCGTACCAGATTGAGCTAAAGAGGGATCGGGGATGAACTGCCGGGGCCCTGGCGCTCGGTGGACGCCGTGCTGCGCAGCGACGGCGCGTTCACCGTGGTGGTGGACGTGGCGGGCGACGTGACGTTCAACTCGGCGGCGGGCGCCGGGCCTGCCGGCCTCCACGGCACCGGCGTCACAGTCGTCTCGCGCGCCGAGCTCCGCCTGGGAAAGACGACGTTCTGCCACGACTGCGGCCTCGAGCTGCTTTCAGCGGACGTCCGAGAGACCGTCGACGTGAAGCAAGACGCGTTCAAGCTGCACGGGCGGTTCCTGTTCGCCTACCCGTGCGAGCGCGGTGACGCGGTGACGGGCGCGGCGACAATGGACATCCGCGCCGGCGAGATGGCCGTCGCGCTGGGCGTCACTGTCAAGTACTTATGCGGCAATCCAAACGCCGGCAGCCC
>Ga0307488_10002897_pt1 | contig 14454 bp, 11 predicted proteins | sample SB02metaG_FD_202248 | JGI IMG/M metagenome (GOLD analysis project Ga0307488, IMG submission 202248) | Sea-ice brine microbial communities from Beaufort Sea near Barrow, Alaska, United States - SB 0.2 | ecosystem: Environmental > Aquatic > Marine > Coastal | place: USA: Alaska | collected... | reverse complement strand
GGGGACTTCTACCGTTAAGGTTTTCCTGATATCGGGGACAGAAGTCTTCGTTTTATTGCTAGCATAAGATGAAAGTATTAATTTATTTAACTTATCTATTTTAACAAACCTGACACCACATTTAAACTTATCTTGGGCCAATACTTGGTACATGATTTCAACAATAGCATCAATAGTTTTTTTAACGCCATCAACCATGGAATAAATCTTAATGTATGCCCTTAAACCAATATTGACTGGGGTCGGCATCTCTAAAAGCAAACCTGAACTTGAAACGTTGATAGTCTCAACTTTAAAGTCAATATGACTACTTAACGTTCCTTTTACTAACCATCTGACTGACCGACGAGGATTGTGCCTCTTTTCTTTTTTTGCTATATGTACTGCCTTATTAGCAATATTTTCTAAAGTCATACACCAAACCATTACCCGATAATTATCAATAATTTAAATATTTATCTACACTTAAAATATAGGCAATTACTGCTATTAATCTACAATCGCCAGATCACCTTTACTCTGTAACCAGGTCTTACGATCGCCTGCTCGTTTTTTAGAGAGTAGCATATCCATCAACTCCATCATTTCAGGATGATCATCAACAGTTAACTGCACTAAACGTCTGGTGTTTGGATCCATCGTCGTTTCACGCAGTTGTAACGGATTCATCTCACCTAGACCTTTAAAGCGCTGAACATTTACTTTACCGCGTTTTTTCTCGGCTTCAATCCGATCTAAAATACCGTCTTTTTCTTCTTCATCGAGGGCATAAAAAACCTCTTTACCAATATCAATACGATATAAAGGCGGCATAGCAACATATACATGGCCATGCTGAACTAAAGGTAAGAAATGTTGAGTAAATAAAGCACAGAGTAAAGTAGCGATATGGAGGCCATCAGAGTCAGCGTCGGCAAGGATGCAAATTTTACCATAGCGTAATTCGGTTAAATCATCACTGTCAGGGTCAATACCCAAAGCAACGGAGATATCATGAACCTCTTGCGATGCTAATATTTGACCAGAGTCGACTTCCCAAGTATTTAAAATTTTCCCTCGCAGCGGCATAATTGCTTGAAATTCTCGATCTCTTGCTTGTTTAGCACTACCACCAGCGGAGTCACCTTCGACTAAAAATATTTCCGTGCGCTTGATGTCTTGGCTACCACAGTCCGTTAATTTACCCGGTAATGCTGGACCTTGGGTGATTTTTTTACGAATAATCTTTTTACTGGCACGTAACCTACGTTGAGCGTTCGAAATACAAAAATCAGCTAAAGACTCCGCAATTTCAGTATGTTCGTTTAACCATAAGCTGAAAGCATCTTTAACCACACCAGTAACAAATGCGGCACACTGTCTAGAAGATAGTCGCTCTTTTGTTTGCCCAGCAAATTGTGGGTCTTGCATTTTTACGGATAAGATATAGCTACATTTATCCCAAATATCGTCTGGTGTTAATTTAACACCTCGGGGAATAAGGTTACGAAACTCGCAAAACTCTCGCATAGACTCTAATAGACCCTGACGAAAACCGTTAACATGAGTACCGCCTTGAACAGTAGGAATGAGATTAACATAACTTTCACCAATGCCCTCTCCTCCCTCAGACAACCATGTTACCGCCCATTCAGCTGCTTCATGTTGAGAAACAAAATTACCAACGAAAGGTTCTTCAGGTAAGTTGATATAATCTTTAACAGACTCTTTCAGGTAGTCTGTTAGGCCTGCTTCATAGCACCAATCGTACTTTTTGTCTTCGATTTTATCATGGAATTTTATCGTTAAACCTGGGCAAAGTACCGCTTTGGCTTTTAATAAATGAGTGAGTTTTAATGTAGAAAATTTATTTGAATCAAAATATTTAGCATCAGGCCAAAATTTTACCCTTGTCCCTGTATTTCTGCGGCCAACAGAACCTGTTTCATGTAGCTCCTCAACTTTATAACCATTTTCAAAAGCAATTTCAAAAACTTTACTATCTCGTCGGATAGTAACATCTACTCGTGTTGATAAAGCATTGACAACAGAAATACCAACACCATGTAAGCCGCCAGAAAATTGATAATTTTTATTAGAGAATTTACCACCCGCATGTAATTTACAAAAAATAAGTTCTACCCCTGAGACCCCCTCTTCTGGATGAATATCAACAGGCATACCACGGCCGTCATCAATAATTTCCAATGACTGGTCTTTATCTAGAATAACGGTTATATTTTGTGCGTGACCAGCAAGCGCTTCATCTACAGAGTTATCAATAACCTCTTGACCTAAATGATTTGGCCGAGAGGTATCGGTATACATTCCGGGACGATGGCGAACAGGGTCTAAGCCACTAAGGACTTCGATGGAACCAGCATTATATTCTTCGGTCATGTTAAACTTCTGATAGTGTTATTTTTAAAATAAGTTAAATACGCGCTAAGACGGATTAAGATTAAAAAATTTTGTTATTGTTGGCAACATTTTTTCAAAATCAACAAAACTGTGATTACCACCTTGTTGTTTAATAAGATGGGCATTTTGGTAGAAATTTATCGCTTGATGATAATCTAACACTTCATCACCTGTTTGTACCATTAGCAAATAATTATTTTTTAATAAAGTTACCTGTTCTAGGCTTCTCAAGTCAACAATAAAGTCGGTAGTCACGTGATAAACTTCCTCAGTATAAGGATTGGTTTGCTCACCCAAATAATCTGCCAATAAATTGTAGGGTTTAACCGCAGGGTTAATCACTACCGCTGGTCGTTGATATTTTTCTGCCAAATAGGTAGCCAAATACCCTCCTAATGAAGAGCCAATAAAATACCATTGACAAGGTAGCGTTGAATGTTGTTCGATTAATTGTTCAAGCTGAGTAATTGCCGCTTTAGGGTTACTGACGATTTGAGGGCAATAAAGGTTAATGTCAGGAAAGTGTTCCGTCACATATAGCCGAGTTAATTTTGCTTTTTCAGACAATGGTGATGAATTAAAGCCATGTAAATAAAGAATGTTAATGTTCATTTTAGATAATGCCACGCTGTCGATTTTCATTAATATCTTTTTCATCGATATAATGTACTGATGTTGTTATTTTTTTTTGATCATCGAGATAAAACAGCCGGTACCCTGGTCCTTGTTCTAAAGCTTGTACGCTATTAGCTAAGGGATCGAACTGTATAGAGGTTGCAGGGCAAGTATAAACAGTGACATTGCCTGTAGACTCAGCAGGAGATAATGTTAATGCGCGATGAATATGCCCACAAGCAATAGCTGAAATAGAGGAATGCTTATTAATCGTGTTCCAAAAAATATCCGCTTGTTTTAAACCATGCTTGTCAATAAAATAGCCAACATCTACTGGATGATGATGCATAAAAATGAGCTGTCGCTTTTCACTATCAATAGTGTCACTGAGTTTGAGGAGTTCATCGTCATCTACTCGTCCCGACGGTCCCACTATAACTTTGCTTTTGCTCTCTACTAATATGATTTGCCAATCGTTATGTTGAATTAACTTATCCGAAATAAAGGGTATGTTTTTAAGGTGTTTATTAAGCAATGCAGTGTCATCATGATTACCACTTAAAAATAATACGGGTACTGATATCTTACTTTTTTCTATTGCTCGAGCAAATAATTGATAAGACTCTTCACTATGATCTTGAGTTAAGTCTCCGGTAAAGATTAAATAATCAATGTCTTTATTTTGTTTTATTTCAGCTAAAACAGAGACAAAGTTCTGATAAACATTTTTGCCACAATGTAAAGAATTGACTTGGGCAAACAAATGACTATCAGTGATTTGGGCGATAATAAGAGCGTTATTCAAATAAACCTCGGAGTCATCAATACAAATATAGATATTTTATTCATTTAGTAAACACTAAAAGATTAAAGTAAGGTCAAATTAACTTGCCCTAACCTAAGGCACAGTTGTAACCACTCATTCAAAAACAAATTAATTTGATGTTTTTCATCAGGCTGATGCATATTACTATTGGGATAATCATAACGTGGCTTAACTTGTCTAATATCCTGCGAGCTAATCACTTCGGCCATTCGCGCGTCATGATATAAACGAATCACCATAGCGGGGCGAAATAATTTAGCTAAATTTGATGGTAACCTATCTGTTTTATTGATCGTTTTTTTACTAGGTTTTTTTTCAGTAGTAAATACATTAACATCTTGGGCAATACTCACTAATGACGTATAGCGGGTCACTTCTTTTACCGTAACCGTATATGATAGAAAGTCAGAGATAAAAAAACAGCGCTGCTCTCCCACACATTCTTTATTCGCCAATATTTTTAGCATCAACATGTAATTGATATCACAAAGATTCATCAAAGAGGATAAACTTAGTTGATATTTTCGAGCAAGATTGCTCATTTTAGCAACCTCCGCTGGATGCTTTAGCTTGTAATGCTTGATAGTTTAATGCCAACCATTGTAAACCAATGATAGTTGCCGCGTTGTTAATTTTTCCTTGAGACAATAGCGCCATTGCCTCGTTTCGGGACACAGTATGAACTAAAATATCTTCACCTTCATCCTCTAAACCAAAAACTACATTGTCATTATTAAGTTCAGAGCTATCAATACAAGCGGCATAAAGATGAATTTTCTCGCTCATGCCACCGGGGCTAGAAAAATAACTCAGAATACTGATTAATTCATCTGGAGGGATAATTAAGCCCGCCTCTTCTTCCGCCTCTCTGATGGCAGCATCTTCAGGATTTTCATTAGCATTAAACATGCCCGCCACAAACTCTAATAACCAAGGAGTTTCACCTTCTCTAATTGCCCCCGGCCTGAATTGTTCGATTAAAATAACTTTGTCTAATTTAGCATCGTAGGGCATGAGCACCACAGCATCACCGCGTTCAAAAATCTCTCGCCTTAAGATGTCACTCTGTTCCCCATTAAATAATTTATGAGATAGCTGATAACAATCAATTTTAAAAAAACCTTGAAAGCGCGTTTCTACGCTATGAATTGTTACATCATCCAGGCTGAAGTTATGCTTAAATCGAGTTTTAGATTGAGGATTTATTTTTGTATTCATCATTAACCGAAATAATTAGTATGTTGAAAAGATTTGAAATAATATTTTGTTACACTAGTATACACAGGTAAACACATATTTTATTTGGTTAAAATGAAAACCTCTGTAGGATAGTGCATAAATATGCCCAAAACATGTGTAAATTTATGGGCGACAAAATAAAAATGTAGCTAAAAGGGATTACCCACACATGAAAAAAACACTTATATCGCTTATTATTGCTGTAACGAGTGCTACTGTTAGTAGTAATCTCTATGCCGAAGATTTAATGACTGTCTATCAGCAGGCAATGGCAAATGATCCTGTGGTATTGAAAGCCACAGCACAATATATGATAGCCCAAGAAGATATTGAAAGTGTCCGAGCGACATTATTACCCCAAGTCAATGCTTATAGCGGATACACAAAAAGTGAAGCTGAGAGTGAACCATTCACCGCCCTTCTGCCTATAGGAACTGTAATTTCAACAAATGCCGACTCTATAAATTATGGCGTTCGTTTGGATATGCAGTTATACCACCATGACTCATGGCTACGTTTAGCCACCTCTAAAAAAGCAGCTCACCGCAGTGATATCAGTTTGCAGTCAGCCAAACAAGAATTGATCACCCGTGTATCTCAAGCTTATTTTAATTTATTAAGTGCTAGGGACGACGTAGAGTTCGCTACTGCAGAAAAAGTCGCTATTGAACGTCAATTAGAACAAACAAAACAACGTTATTCTGTCGGTTTAACCGCCATTACCGATGTTCATGAAGCACAAGCGCAATACGATACAGCTGTATCTTCTGAGATTCTTGCTGAAAACAGTATTTATACGGCAGAAGAAGCGTTACGAGTGATCACTAATGTTTATCCACGCGAACTTAATATTTTAGATACTAGCTTATTTAGTACTTCCAGACCTATTCCAGATAGTGCCAATGAATGGCAAAAAATAGCAGAAGCAAAAAATTTAGATTTGATATCACAAAAAGTGGCTGTGGATATTGCTAAAGAAAATATTAGCATTTCGCGCTCTGGTCATTATCCAACCATCGATTTAAATGGCAGTTACGGCAGTTATCAGCGAGACTCAGAAACTGAAGGGTTTGATCCAACCTCAAGCCCATATTTAAACAGTTACTCTGTTGGTATCAATGTAAATGTCCCGATATACTCGGGTGGTTCGGTGAATAGTTCAGTCAAAAAAGCTCAGCAAAGTTACGTTTCATCAAGTCAAGATTTAGCATTAACGCACCGTGGTATCGTCAGAGATACACGTAATGCTTACAATACCGTTATCGCTGCCGTTGCGGCAACTAAAGCTTTTAAACAATCAGTGGTCAGTGCCACTAAAGCATTAGAAGCAACCGAAGCTGGTTTTGAAGTGGGTACTCGTACTATTGTTGATGTGCTCGATAGTACGCGTAATTTATATAATGCTAAACGTAATCTTTCAAAAACACGTTATGCCTATATTCAAAACGTTTTATCACTTAAAAAATCAGCAGGAACGATTACCGCGCAGGATCTCAAAGATATTAACAAAGGTTTGATGGTAGCTCCCCAATAATTAAAATAGTTAATTATAAAGCCGCTTACTCAATAGTTAAGCGGCTTTTTTTATGTGTAAAGTGCCAATGACTCAATTATTACTGTGGCTAAATAGTCCATCAGTTGGCATTAAAAAAGGCAAAAGGGTTTAATAATCACCACGACTATAAACTAATGTCATCAATGATCTTGATGTTAATTAACCTCCTTAAACTTCATTATTTGTATAGAGTAAAAATTGTAAAATGATAGAGGTACCTCCTGATAAATTCTAATGACCAATAATCAACTCTATTTCGTTATCATTTAAGTTTCAATTAACAGGGTGATCCAATAGTGGGCTAGACAAAGTTCTAGTACAAAAGCCGATAAAACCTAATGAACGACCAATTACTAAACGATAAAAATAATTCTCAATCTAATTTAATCTTAACTACTATCATCATGAGTCATAATTTAAGTATAATAAGTGACATAGCACAATAAAAACAGCCATAAGTGAACAGAACTAGTGAGTAGAAATTCAATATTACAACCCAACTTTAAACTTTCTTTTCTGTTACCTAAGTATTGGCATACATGGTTAGCGGTTTTTATTTTATATTCTATCTCTTGGCTGCCTTATAAATTTCAACTAACTTTGGGTAGAGTCATTGGCCGATTATTATTTAAAATAGCCTCTAAACGAAAAAAAATCGCATTAAAAAATCTACAATTATGCTTTCCTAATTTAACTGATAGTGAACATCAGCGTATGTTAAAAGTTAATTTTGAAAACTCAGGTATCGCACTTTTAGAAACAGGAATGGGCTGGTGGTGGCCAAATTGGCGTGTTAATCGTAAAATTAACTTTATTGGCCTAGAACATATTAAAAAAGCACAATCCGAAGGAAATGGCGTTTTATTACTTACTATGCATTATTTAAGTGTTGAGATGAATTGTCGTGGTGCTGGTCACGGCAACCCTATGGTGGTTTTTTATCGTCCACATAACAACCCATTGATGGAGTTTTTTCAATTTAGAGGTCGGGGAAGAGCCAATAAATACATGCTAGGTAAACGTGATGTTAGAGGTTTAATAAAGGCATTACGAAATAAAGAAGCTTGTATTTATCTTCCGGATCAAGACTATGGACGCAACAATAGCTTATTTGTTCCATTTTTTGCTGTTGAAGAGGCAGCAACGACCAAGGGAACATTAATTTTTGCTCGCCAAAAAGACACTAAGACGATGATGTTCATCCCGACAAGGAATGATGATGGTAGCGGCTATACTATTGAAATAACACCACCTTTAGATAACTTCCCTACTGATAACGATGAAAGTGATTTGATTAGAATTAACCATGAGTTAGAAAAAGCTATTGCCCGTAAGCCTGAACAATATATGTGGATGCACCGCCGCTTTAAAACCAGGCCAAATAAAGATGACCCGTCATTTTATAAATAATACGTTTTAACTAAATGAGTGGCTACTTACTGTTCATATTGGGTAAAAATAATTGCCAAATATTAACTATATCGCCGGCATATTGCTGAAATATATTTTCATCTAAAAGTGAAGCTTGATCTTGTAGTGCCGCTCGATGGCTTTGGTCTCTTAATTGACAATAGGCTTGAGTTAGTAGTTTTTTTTGATGACTATTAATAATAGTCGACGAATAAAGTTGAGCAAATATACTGACATTATCAGAATATTTTGCAACATTTGGATATTGATAACTATTTTTTAACACCAGGTATTGCGCTAAAAACTCAATATCAACCAAACCACCGATCCCCTGCTTTATATCAATATCACGACGATGTGATTTATCTAGGTGGTTACGCATTTTATTGCGCATCCCTATCACATCTTGCGCTAACTTTTTGTGCTCTCGAGGCAAGCAGAGTATTTGTTGGCGTAAGTGATTAAATTTATTAATAGCATCTTTGTGGCCGAATACAGCTCTGGTTCTCACAAGCGCTTGATGTTCCCAAGTCCACGCATCTGCTCGCTGATATTGTGCAAAAGTATCAAAATGTACAACAAGTAAACCCGAATTACCCGAAGGTCTTAATCTCATATCCAATTCGTACAAAATACCACTAGCCATACGCGTATTAAAAATATGCATAATTCGTTGTGCCAGTTTTATATAAAACACACTAGAAAGTACTTGCTTCTTACCATTAGTTACTTCAGTCGCTTTGGAGTAATGTAAGAAGACCAAATCTAAATCTGAACTATAACTCAGCTCTCGCCCCCCTAATTTACCATAGCCAATAACAGCAAAACCCTTATTGTCATGCATGATAGTTGACTCAGGTACACCATACCTTTGTGCAATTTGTTGCCAGGCTAAGTTAATAACCGCCGAGATAGTTGCCTCAGCTAAAGCGGTTAAGTGATCACTTACTTTCATTAATGGCAATACACCAACGATATCGGCAGCAGCAATTCGTAATTGCTGCGCCTGTTTAAATTGTCGCAAGGTGTTCATTTGCGCCTCAACATCATCTTCAGGCACACGTAACATAATTTCACGTAACTCTAGCGCATAGTCTGAAAGCGCAGGAGGGTTATTCAAAAGCGTAGGGTCAATGAGCTCGTCTAGCAATATAGGATAAGTTGCAATATGCTCAGCAACCCACTGACTCGCCTGACAGAGGCTTATGAGGTGTTTTAACGCCCCTTCATTTTCAAATAAAAGCTCTAAGTAAGCTGTCCGGGTAGTAATTTTATTAAAAACAATCAATATACGGCTTAACGTTATCTCTTTCGTATGAGATTTTTGAAGGTGCCAAAGTAATAATGGAATAAGTTTATCTAATACTTGTCTGCCGCGGTTACCAATACTACGTTTACTAATATTATCTCGAAAAGCCTTTAACTCTTGCCAAATTAAGTCAGCTTTCCAAAATCTTGCTTCTTGTCTTATCCATTCAATACAGTCTTCATCTTGCCATTCGCTATGCCATAAAGTTAGCCAATGCTCATTTTCCCCCTGGTGATTAGGACTTTCTTCACCAATGAGTGAAATAAATTTTTGATGCACACCTGACATGTGCCTATTTAAAATTTCAAGAAACTCAGGCCAAGACTCAAAATTCATTACTTGCAATATTCTTGCTTGGTCTAATTCATTATGAGGTAGTGTTTGTGTTTGCTGATCGTTCAGCGCTTGAATAATATTTTCAACACGACGTAAAAATCGATAGGCACTTTCTAAGACCTCTTTACTATTATGAGACAGTTCGCCTTCGTTAACTAAAATAGGTAGCACAGATAACAAATGGCGTTGTTGAAGCTCCTTAACTCTTCCCCCTCTTATGAGTTGAAAAACCTGAACGATAAATTCAATTTCTCGAATACCACCCGCACCTAGCTTTATATTATTGACTAAGTTTTTCCGACGAACCTCCTGCGCTATCATAGCTTTCATCCGACGCAATGAATCAATGACACTAAAATCAATATAACGACGATAGACAAAAGGTCTAAGAGTATCGATAAGCTCTTGATGATATGGACTGTTCCCTAGCAGTCTTGCTTTGAGCATGGCATAACGTTCCCAGTCTCTGCCCTGTTCTTGATAATAATCTTCCATCGCATTAAAACTCATCACTAAGGGACCACTTTCACCAAAAGGGCGAAGTCGCATATCAACACGATAAACAAAACCATCAGCTGTTTGTTGATCTAATGCAGTGATCAATTTTTGCCCTAAACGGGTAAAAAACTGTTGATTGTCTAAGCTTCGACGAGCACCTAATGTTTCACCCTGTCTCGGGTAAGTAAAGATCAAATCGATATCAGAAGAGAAATTAAGCTCTTTACCACCAAGTTTACCCATACCATAAACTAAAAGTGGCATTGCCTTATTTGGATCATTTTTTGCTCGGGGTGCTCCCCAAAGTTTTTGACAAAAGCTGGTTAACCAATCAAGTGCGCCAAGAATTAAGCTATCTGCTAACAAAGACAATCGCTCTAAAGATTTTTCTAAAGGAATGTCTAAGATAAGATCGGCAAACGCTATGTGTACCATTTCTTGTAAGCGAAAACGACGAAGCGTTCTGTGCAAATCTGACTCGTCAACGCAAGGTGTTAATAAACCTGAGAGTGATGTTTGATAATCAGGACATTTTGGATCATAAATTCGAGAGGAAGTGAATAGATTAATGACCAAATCAGGTGCCTGCATCGCACTATTAAAAATAAAATCACTCAGTGCTATAGCCTTTTGAAAGTCACTTAATTGTGGTGCAGATAAAAGCTCAACATACTCACTATGCTGTGCGTTAAATTTCTGCCAACTTTGCAGTGATTGGTGCTGCAGTTTTGAGCTAAATTTTTTCATAATAGTGGTAAAATCATTTCTGTAAAATTAAATGTTAGACATACTATGCCTATGGTGATACTAATAACAACAATCATAGCATTTTTGCCATATATGCCGCTTATTTTTAATAAAGCTAAGTTTGCATTATCATACATGGATTAAATACTTCAACCTTAATTTAGATCGAGTTTTAGTTTGAATTTTAGCTTAAATAAACAACTCAGTTATTCAATTTCTTTTATCGTTTTATTACTGCTCAGTGCCTGCAGTGATCCACTGAAAGGACAAATTAACCTACAGGTACCTATTAGTGAACAACGTGTTAAGCAACTTGGTGACGCACTTGATAATAATCAAGTCCGCAATGCTACTTTAATTAAACAATATGCAGAAAAAGTGGTTCGTAAAAAACCTTCCTTAACTGCATTAGTTGATGAATTTCGAATAGATGCGACGTCTAAAGGTCGAATGTTTAAAGCTTTGGAAGATAGGTTAAATACGGTTAAAACACAGCCCAATATGTTTGCAAGTAACCAAGCCATATATGATGAGTTAATCAACATTTATAAAGCAGCTGATCCATTACTGTATTCAGATGCACTGAGCGATCCGTTAAATGTGTTGGCAGACATGTCTGATGGCGAGTTGCCAAGAGTAAACGCACTATCAAAAGCTCAAAGTAAAAGTGCTAATAACGCCCAAGACTTTGGTACGGGTGAACAGTTAATTGGCAATCCAAGTTATGGTAACTGGCAAACTGGAAGTAATGGCATGTCTTTTTGGGCATGGTACGGTATGTACTCAATGATGGGTGATTTGTCTGGGCGAAGGACCTCTTACAATGACTGGGGTCGCTCGCGAAATTACAGTTATTACAATGATTATGGACGTACTCGCTATAGCTCACCTTCACAGTTAAAAACACAAAACAAGCTTGATACCCGCGCCAGTAAATCCTTTGATAGTAGAGGGAAAAAATACACTAGTGCCTATAGCAAAAACCGCACAGGGTCATCCAGTTTATCTTCACAAAGTAAAACGGCACAAACTAGCGCGAACCGCTTTAGAAGCAGTAGTGTCAATAAAAATAAATCAAGTTATTCAAAGTATGGATCTAAAAATGCCAGTTTTAGAAATAGCAGTAATAATACCTCTAGAGGTTTTAGACGTGGCAAGTAGCTTTGCTGCCTAGGCGACTTTGCATAGAAAAAACTGACAAAAAGAATAAATTTATAAACTTTTAGCAACATTTAAAGTTTCAAGAAAGAATTTTATTAGGAAGCACCATGGAAAATTTAATTGAAATCACAGGGTTAAATCAAGATTTACTTATATTCTTAGCGATTGATTTAACTATTGCTATTATATTACTTGGCGCTATGCGTTTTGTTTCTGGGTTATCTGCTGGGGTTAATACTCAAGAAGAACTGGCACAAAAAGACAACTTTGCTTTTGGTATTAGCTTGGCAGGCAGTATTGCCGCATTAGGTATTGTCCTTACTGGTGCAATTACCGGCGAAACGGCGAGTAGCTTTATGATGGAAGTTGTTGGCATGTTATCTTACGGTCTATATGGCTTAATTTTGATTAAAGTTGGCCGGATTATTCACGATAAAATTGCCTTACAACAAATTGATAAAACTGCACTCATTAAAGAGAAAAACCTCACAATAGGTTTAGTTGATGCTGCTGGAGCAATAGCAACAGCCATTATTATTCGCGCCGTTTTATTATGGGTTGATGGTTTGGACCTTAATACCTTCATTGCTATTACTAGTGGTTTTGTTGTTGCCCAAACAATGCTAGTACTGGTCACTCGAATTAAAGAAAAACAATACGCAAGAAATAATCAAGAAGACAGCCTTCAAGAAGCATTAGCCAATGGTCAGTTAGCATTAGCGGTGCGTTATTCAGGTCAGGTTATCAGTACTGCATTAGCGGTTAGTGCTGCAAGTCACTTCTTAACATATAGCCCAGAAACATTAGCAATTAACCTATTAGGCTGGTTAGTTTTTGGTATTATCATGACAATTTTAGTGGCAATATTAACCGCTATCGCGAAGCGCATTGTTCTTACGGGTATTAATTTAGTGGAAGAAGTAGACCAGCAGCACAATGTCGGTGTAGCAAGCATTGAAATGGCTATTAGTATATCGATTGCCCTTATCCTTACCGCATTAATGGCTTAGAGGATGTTTAAAAATATAGCTATTGGTCATCAGTTTGAAATTGATAGCGAATAGCTAGTTATTAATAACTTCTATTTTTTTATGATCAAAAAAAAACAACACTTAATCGATGATGTCCTGCTTATTATCACCATGGCTGTGCTTGCAGGTTGTGGCTTAATCTACGAATACCTCTTGTCTCATTATGCTGGCCGTGTTCTTGGTGTAATGGAAAGTACTATCTATGCCATGATCGGCTTAATGATTGTTGCTATGGGCTTAGGTGCTTTTGCTGCGAGAAAAGTGAAGTGTGCTTTTAATGGTTTTGTTTATCTCGAGCTCATTATTGCTTTACTTGGCAGCAGCGCTATCTTGATTATCGGCGGTTTAATTGCCGTAACTCAGATACTACCACACTTACTTAGTGACACCTTTTCATTACCTCCTGATGCCCTGCCTAAGGGTGGTATTTTCAAACAACTCAGCTTTTTAGCGTTTAATAGTCCTTATTTCTTTGGTTTATTGATCGGCTTTTTTATTGGTATGGAAATTCCATTAATAGCGCGTATTAGAGAAGATATTCATCAAGCACATCTTGCCAACAATTTAGGCACCATATATGGCGCAGATTACATTGGTGCAGGTATTGGTGCTGCGATTTGGGTTATATTTTTACTTGCCATTGATATCAGTAAAGCCGGTGCGATTACCGCTGCTTTAAATTTATTGGTGGGCAGTATTTTTATCTGGCGTTATTGGACTAAGCTCAAATGGCATAAAACCTTTGTTAGTTTGCATATTTTGCTTGCTTTATTAATTATAGTTATTTTCAACTATGGTAACAATTGGCTTGGCCAAATGAGTAATTTACTCTATTTAGATAAAGTGGTTTATAGTGATAAGACACGTTTTCAACAACTTACCTTTACTGAACGTCAGATGGGCTTAGGGCATGAAAATGTCATTAACTTTTATCTGAACGGACGATTACAGTTCTCATCGATGGACGAAGAAATTTACCACAGTTACTTAGTTTCACCGGTATTAGCAGGGTCTGCACGTCATGAGAATATTCTCATTATCGGTGGTGGTGATGGTTTAGCACTTAGAGACGTTCTACAGTGGTCACCCAAACAGGTCACATTGGTTGACTTAGACTCGGAATTACTTGATATATTTCAAAGTCCGGAGCTTCATCTACCTAAAAGGCTTGCCAGACAAATCAGCCAATTAAATCAGTTAAGTTTACAAGATAAAAGAGTCAACATTATTCGTGGGGATGCCTTTATTGAAATTGATAAATTGCTGAGTCGACAACAAGTATTTGATGCCATTATTGTTGATCTCCCCGATCCTAGCCACCCCGATT
>Ga0307488_10002896_pt1 | contig 14456 bp, 20 predicted proteins | sample SB02metaG_FD_202248 | JGI IMG/M metagenome (GOLD analysis project Ga0307488, IMG submission 202248) | Sea-ice brine microbial communities from Beaufort Sea near Barrow, Alaska, United States - SB 0.2 | ecosystem: Environmental > Aquatic > Marine > Coastal | place: USA: Alaska | collected... | reverse complement strand
CATTCTAGATATTGATATGGGATATCTTGTCACTCTGCCTGTGGGAGAACCAGTCGTATCCATCTAGGAATACGTCCCAGTGTGCCACTACTCCCGAGGCGTAGGGGCGCAAGTTGAAGTGAAAATAAAATATGAGAGCAGTATGTCACTTATCAATATGAGTGTCAAACGCTGGAGCGAGGCGCTTTCAGCATGGGTTTTAATCTCTCACTACCCCACCGAGGCGCTCGAGCTGAAGTCACCGTTCTTTACTAGGTTGGGGCTGGGACCACCACGGCCGCCGCCACCACCACCGCCGCCGCCGCCACCGCCGCTGCCGCTGTCCAGGGGCTTACACTCGTCAATTTCTAGCTCAACTCGAGCCAGTCTAACTCAAAAACGAAACCTACTCACCCCGTCATACTCCCTTGCACCCCGTAAAGGACCCATAACCAACCCCTAAACGCACCCCCTATCCCACAGGTAGCGCTGAAGTTGAGCCGAAAAGTTGACGAGTGTAAGCCCCTGCCGCCGCCGCCGCCGGCGCCGCCGGCTTCGGCTGCGGCGCACAGCAGCTGATCGCGCGCCTGCCCCGCCGCAGGGGCTTACACTCGGCCACATCTTTGCCCAACCTAAGCCGTGTTTGTCACTGAAACCAGCAATGCACCCCAAGACATGTCACAAAAGTGCTCACGTTGAGCTGAAAAGTGGACGAGTATAAGCCCCTGCCCCGCCGCTGCCATCCCCGCCAGCTCCTTCGCCGCGCGCGCCGGCTCCTCAACCCGCTCCGCCAGCAGCGTCTTCGCCAGCGCCAGCGCTCCCGCCATCCCCGCCGGCAGGGGCTTACACTCGTCCACTTCTCAGCTCAACCTGAGCCAATTATGGGACTCAACACATCCCTCAATCCCTAAACACCCACTTTACCGCCGCCATCGATATCCCATAAACAGCCCCTAAGCAACCCTTGTCCCACAAAAAGCGCTTACGTTGAGCTGGAAGGTGAACGAGTGTAAGCCCCTGCCCGCCGGCACTTTCTCGGCAAACGGCGCAAGCGTCCGCTCCCTGTACAGGTGGAGGCTGGTTGTCTGAACCATGCTGCTGCTGCCCGGGTTCAGGGGCTTACCACTCTATTTTCTTCGGCTCAGCGTAAGCGCTTTCTGTGGGATAGGGGATGCATGTAGAAGTCGCGTAGGGTGTGTTTCGGAGGTGAAAGGGGTATTAGGGAGTTCGGGGGTGCATTTTGTGTCAGAAACGGCTCAGGTCGAGCTGAAAAGTGGACGAGTGTAAGCCCCTGCCCGGGTTCTGTCGATACCAGAACAGGGGGTACGGCACCGCCTGCAGGGTGTATCCCTGCAGTTATGGCCAGGACATAAAACGCTCGCAATGTCTTAGGATGACATGCTACCAAATCGATAAGCGTGTGTTTACAATATGGTGGATGACGTGGCGAGCACCGGTACACTATGTGGTGGATGAAGTGGTGGATGACGTGGCGGGCACCGGCACACTATTAACATGTCCACACCTTGAGAGCGGCTCGGGCGAACAGCTCCCAGTCCTCCCCAGTTGTAGCAGCGCAAGTTGAATTTGAAAGCAGAATTCGAAAGCAGTGTATCACACTTTAGTTTCAAGCGGTTAGTTCCAGGCGGTTTCATCTTGGGTTTCATAGGGTCAACCTGCACCGCCCTACCCAGTGCTGTCAGACCCGCCGGGGCCGCGCGCCACGCGCCACCCTCCCTGGCTCCAGGGTCAACCAGAAAAAGGGGGGGGATATTAATGAAAAGGTGATAGGGGTCTAATGATTGGAGCTAGCCGGTAAATCGTAAATCAAGGGCTCTGGTGCCATTCTCACGTTCAAAACCGGGAGAGAAGGGCGGCAGCATTGTGACGCGGGACTGTGGTCAACCAGAACAAGCACTCGAGTCGAGATCGGAGCATGACTCACTAACTACGTAGTGTGATTGATCACACAGACACGGGGCCCAGTCTCATCGGAACACATCAACGGTCGAGTGCTTGTTGCAATACCCCCCCTGCCAGGTCGTTGAAGGTCGAGCGGCGAATCAGCGCGTTGGCGTCGCCGAAAGAATCCTTGAACAGCCCGACGCCAGGGGCTTATACTCGTCCACCTTTCGGCTCAACGTAAGCGCTTTTTGTGTGATAGGGGGTGCATTTAGGAATTGTTTAAAGGGTGTTTACGAGGTGTTTAGGAGGTGTCATGTCAGGGGGTATTAGGGGGTGTTTAGGGTGTGTTTCTGTGTCAGAAATGGCTTAGGTTGAGCTTAAATGTGGACGAGTGTAAGCCCCTACCCGACGCCGACCGCGCCGCCCAGGGGCAGCCAGCGCCCGCCGGGTGTCGCCCCGTTCGGCGACCCGGAGCCACAAAGTAGGGCCGGGCAGATGATGCTCGCTACGTCGTCTTCGCAGATTTCTAGGGTACCTCAAATGGCGGTCGACAATTCTTGAGTAATAGACGGTGGAATCGCCATGTTGTACCATTGTATGACGAATCTGACCGTCTAATCACTCGAGTCTTCCGATTCGAACAGCGAGGACCGCCATGTGAGGTACCCTGCAAAACTGGCAAGATGTGATATCATTAAATTCGGAAATCGCGTGTCTAAACGTGGAGGATGACGCGGCAGGCGGTACCCATATCTGGCAGGCCCTACCAAACAGGTAGTCGTCCCCCGGAGCGCTGATGTCCGCCCCCGTGGCCACCGCCGCCCAGGGGCTTACACTCGCCCACTCTTCGGCTCAACGTAAGCGCTTTGTGTGGGATAGGCGGTGCATTAGATTGCAAAGGGGTTGTTTAGGGTTGTTGAGGGGGGTGTTCAGGGGGTTTACGGGGGTACTAGAAGGTGTTAGGGTGTGCTTCGTGTCAGAAACGGCTCAGGTTGACCTGAACAGTGGATGAGTGTAAGCCCCTGCCGCCGCCGCCACCAGCGCGGACACCTCCCCGGACTTGGCCGAGTTGTCATCGTCCATGAAGAGTAGGTACTCGCCACGGTGTAGCGACGCAAGGTCAAATTGAAAGCAAAGCTTGAAAGCGGTTCGTCAGATTATAGCATCAAGCGCTGAACCATAGGCGCTTAAAAAACGGGTTTTGATACTGTCAGCCTGCACCGCCACACCTCGGGCTTTGGACGCCGCGAGGTTGCGTGCCTCGGACAGCGTGAGGCGCGCAGGGGCGCGCACCACCACCCCCGGGTGTCGGGCGCCGGGCCCGCTCACGCGTTGCTCCACCTGCAAGAAAACGCCGATTTCGCTGAGTCATACTGACGTGGTGGATGATGCCGAGCCATTGGGTGGAGGCGGGTGAGGAGGAGGAGGTGAACGTGTCAAACAAGGCCAACCCAAGTGGATTTTGGGATTCGAGCAACATTGTGGGTGGATTCGTGGCGGGGCAGGGGGCGTGTCGGATCGGCGAGTCGGTCTACATTGTGTGGGCAAAATTATCCCTGATATACAACCTAAGCGCAAGAGCAACCCTAAACCCAGAACAGACGCGTCGTAGGGTCAAAATGACCCCAAAACCCATCCGACTCGTCCGAAATCGCCCAAAATCGGTGCGTGGGGTTGCTCGGATCCCGAAATCGAATTGGGTCGACCCAATCCAATGCCAGGCATTCACCTGCACCAGCTCCTCTACCACCTCCGCTGGGTCATCGCTGGCGTTATCAACAACCACGATGTAGCGGCGCAAGTTGAATTTGAAAGCAAAGTTTGAAAGCGGTTCATCATATTCCAGTTTCAATCGCTTGAATCACAGGCGGCTTCAACACCGGTTTTGATACTGTCAACCTGCACCGCCCAACCACGATGTCCAGTTTTTCGTAGTCTTGATCCAGGAGGGAGTCGACGGCCATCTGGAGAAATGCCGGGCGGTTGCGGTGCACCAGACACGCCGTCACTCGCGGCTTCCGCCCGGGGATCAGGGACTTGGACTTGTTGCAATCTTCAGCTTAACCTCAGTGTCGGAGGGACTAGTCCCTCTGATCTCCTCGAAATCGAGGGTCTATTTACCCAAGGATCGCGACCCGGTCGGACTGGCGGCGGGTCGGTCGGTGGGATGCTGGAAATGCACAGTTCTGATTGGTCGAACGGGATTAGATACCATATCTTCAATACCAGACCCGAGACTGAGTTTAACTTCAGAAGTGTTATTCCTGTGCCCACGTATAGTACTTCTATCCCACGAAGGTGTTTGAGCGAAGCTGGATAGGGAACGATTAGAAGGCCCTGCCAGGGACCAACTGGTTTTGGTTCTGTTTGGCAATTGTTTTCCGGGAGTTTGCGGACAGCGCGGCGAGGCGGCGGTGCACTGCGAGCCAGCGCGCGATGACGCCATTGTATGGCGGCGCAAGTTAAATTTGAAAGCAAAGTCTGAAAGCGCTCCATCATTTCTTAGTTTCAAGAGCACAGATCCAGGTAGTTTTAACACGGGTTTGATAGGGCCAATCTGCACCGCCCCACCATTGGCCTCCGCGCAGGGGCTTATACTGGTCCAGTTTTCGGCTCAACGTAAGCGCTCTCTGTGGGATAGGGGGTTCACTTAGAAGATGCGCGGGGTGTGTGCAGGGGGTATGAGGGGGTATTTGTTTGGGAGTGGCTAGGGTGTATTTTGAGTCAGAAACGGCTCAGGTTGAGCTCAGAAGTGGGCTAGTGTAAGCCCCTGCCTCCGCGGCGGCTGCGGCGTCGAGGGCATCGTGCTGTAGCGGCGCATGTTGACGTTGAGAGCAAAGTTTGAAAGCGCTTCATCACATTGTGCTTTCAAGCGCTAAACGGTGCATAGGAGGCCTGCCCCATTTATCAGAGTCAGGTAACAATGGTTCACAGGGGGCCTCCCCCATGTGCGAAAACAACGCACTTTCAAACTCGGGGTTCAGCTGGTTTCAACCTGCACCGCCCTACCGTGCGGCATGGCGGCGCGGCGCGCTCCCCCGCGGCGCGTGAGGGCGCCGACCAGCCGCCGAGCGAGGCCGGTCAGATTCGGGGGCTCGAAGGAAAGGTGGCGTCGGTCCCCAGTGTAGCGGCGCAAGTTGAATTTGAAAGCAAAAGTTGAAAGCATTATATTACATTTCAGTTTCAAGCGCTGAGGTCCAGGCGTTTTCAACATGGGTTTCATACGGTGAAGCTGCACCGACCTACCCCAGCCCCGACCCCCGCCGCGGACAACACTTCATCGGACGCCACTAGCGCAACCCCCGCCAGCAACAAGGGACCGTCACGTATTCCCCGCCACGTCATCCAGGGTTTAGGGTTCAGGGTTTAGGGTTTAAGGGTTTAGGGTTTAGGGTTCAGGGTTTAGGACGTTACAACCCTCATTTCTGGAGACAAATGCCATCCTTTGATGTGGCGAGCAATATCTACCAGGTCCATTGCCTATGCCTACCACGTCATCTACATGAATTTTGGACCCTCGTTTCTTGAGTGGAATGGTGTGCTGTGACGTGGCGAGCAATATCTGCCAGGCCCTACTGCCACCGCCTCGCGGGCTCTGTGTACTAGGTCCGGCGGGGGCGGTGCGGGTGGGGGCGGCGGAGCAGCCCTGACCCAACCCCCGCCCCCAACCCTGCCCCCGCCCCCGCCGAGTCCCTTGCTGTAGCGGCGCAAATTGAAATTTAATGCAAAGATTGAAAGCAGTTCATGATATACAGTTTCAGGCGTTGAAGCCATGGGCGCTTTCAACACGGATGTTATTACTGTCAACCTGCACCGCCCCACCTTGCCGTCCCCCCCCTGGCTCTCCACCAGCATCACAGGCAGCACCACCAATCGCACCCCGCCCTCCATTCGCACCTGCAGGCAGGGGCTTACACTCGTCCACTTTTCGGCTCGACGTAAGCGCTTTCTGTAAGATATGAAGTGCAATTAGGGGTTGTTCAGGGGGTGTGCAGGGAGTGTTAGGAGGTAATAGGGGGTGTTGAGGGTGTATTTTGTGTCGGAAACGGCTCAGGTTGAGCTGAGAAGTGGACGAGTGTAAGCCCCTGCCTGCAGGTGCTGCAACGCCTCCTCGTGCCCCATGTCATAGGGGCGCAAGTTGGATTTGAAAGCAACACTTGAAACCAGCTTATCACATTTCAGTTTCAATCGCAGAAACCAGGTGCTTTCAACACGGCGTTAAACTTGCACCGTCACACCATGGTAGTATACACCGCCACCTCCACCTTGATGTAGTGGCGCAAGTTGAAACTGAAACCAAGGTTTGAAGACGATTTATGACAATATGGTTTCAAGCTCTTAGTTCAAGGCGCTTTCAACATGGGTTTCATGGGGTCAATCTGCACCGCCCTACCTTGAGGTTCCACGCCCGCGCCCGGGCCTCGATGTAGCGGCGCAAGTCGAATTTGAAAGCAAAACTTGAAAGCAGTCCATCATATTCCAGTCTCAAGTGCTTAGTTCCAGGCGGTTTCAACATGGGTTTGATAGGGTTGAGCTGCACCGCCCTACCTCGATGTAGTCCCCGGCCGGCACCGCCTTGCTGTGGCAGCGCAAGTTGATTTTGAAAGCAAACGTTGAAAGCGGTTTATCACAATTAGTTTGAGGCGCTGAAACCATGGTCGCTTTCAACACGAGTTTTGATACTGTCAACCTGCACTGGCTTACCTTGCGCCGCCCACCGTGCACGGACTTGTCTGACATCATTCCTTCGCGACCGATGAACTCAACGCGTAGCGGCGGCGCACCCTCTGCCCGCGCGGCAGGGGCCTACACTCGTTCACTTTTCATATCAACTTGAGCTGTGTCTGACACACAAAAACACCCCCTAAACGCCGCCTAACACCCCCTTTACACGGGCTACACAATCCATGCGCGCACCCCCCATCCCATTAAAAGCGCTCAAGTTGAGCTGAGAAGTTAACGAGTGTAAGCCCCTGCCACGCGCCCCGCCACGCCGATGACACACCGACGGACAAGGAGTGAGACGACGACGACGACGAGGAGGAGACCTTCCCTCTTGTGTTTCGCGTGCCTTCCGCGGCCGCCGCCGACGCCGCCGCCCAGGGGCGTACACTCGTCCACTATTCGGCTCAACGTAAGCACATTTTGTGGGATACGTTGGGTGCATGATTTTCCCCCAGTCTATTAGACAGAGGGACAAGCAGAGGTGTGACCAACATGGCTTAGGTTGAGCTGAAAAGTGGACGAGTGTAAGCCCCTGCTGCCGCCTGTTCCAGCGCAGCGGTCACCGCGTCGCAAAACTCCACGAGCCCCGCGGAGGAGGGCCTGGTATGACAAAGTGCGTCAAACCACTTAGCGACTTGGCGACTTTGCGTGCTCAGTCATCTCGTCCGACCGATCAGGACCGTCAATTTGGACAACTTAGCACTCAAAGTCGCTCGGTCGCTAAGGGGTCTGACGCACCTCGTCACGCATGTTGCTCGCCACATCATAGGATGCCGCTGGACTCGAGCATCATGGGATCCGAATGAGTGTTGATGACGTGCCGATCAATATCTACCGGGCCTTACTGCGGCGGTATCGAGCGGGCCCCAGATGTAGCGTCGCAAGTTGAATTTGAAAGCAAAACTTGAAAGCGCTTCATCAAATAAGAGTTTCAGGCGCTTAGATCCAGACGCTTTTAACGTGGGTTTCATCGGTTCAACCTGCACCGGCCTACCCAGAACACGAGTGCTGCGACGTTGCACGCGTCGGAGCCTGTGTTTGCGTGCTCCCCCCCTCCCCCCTGGCACTCCATTGGGCTCCTCCCTCGGTGTAGCGGCGCAAGTTGAATTTGAAAGCAAAATTGAAGCAAAATTGTAAGCGATTTATCATATTTTAGTTTCGAGCGCTTAATTTCAGGCGCTTTCAGCGTGAGTTTGATAAGATCAAACTGCACCGCCTTACCTCGGTTGGTGGCGCTGCTGTAGTGCTCGGACCCCGCGCGGCGCGCCGCGGGCGACGCCGGGAGCCAGCGGCTTATACTCGTCCACTTTCCAGCTCAATCTGAGCCGTTTCTGACACAAAATACACCCTTAATTACCACCTAATACCTTGTGTCACCCCCTCCAGACCCCCTACATGATGCCTAAATGTACCTCCTATCACGCAGAAAGCGCTTACGGTGAGCCGGAAAGTGGACGAGTGTAAGCCCCTGCCGGGAGCGCCGCCACCATCGGCGCCGGCGCGCGTCGGAGCTTCTCGGGCAGGCCCTGCGACGCGGGCAAGGCCGCGATGAAGCGGCGCAAGTTGAATATGTAAGCACAGTTTGAAAGCAGTTTAACATATTCCAGTTTTAAGCGCTTACATGCAGGCGCTTTCACTTGGGTTTGATACGGTCCACCTGCACCGCCTCACCGCGACGTCCGCGGCGGCGGCAGCGGACTCCGCCACCACAATATAGCGGCGCAAGCTGAATTTGAAAGCAAAACTTGAAAGCAGTTAATCGAATTTAAGTTTCAGGCGCTAGATTTTGGGCGGTTTCAGCTTGGGTTTGATAGGGTCAACCTGCACCGCCCTACCACGGCATCTGCTCCCCCTACCACGGATGCCTCCATGAAATCCACCTCCAACTCCTCCACCTCGGTTCAGGGTCTGGCGGATGATGCTCGTCACGTCAGGTGATGTCATTTACACTCAGTGTCCGATGGACATGTCCCTCTGATCACCTCGAAATCGACGGTAAATTTACCCCAGGATGTCGACCCGATTGGACTGTCGGTGAGTCGGTAAGTGAGATTTTCGAAATAGACAGTGCTGATTGGTCGAATGGGACTCGATACCATGTATTCGATGCCAGATCCGACACTGAGTTGCACTCACGAAACGTGGGTTTTACATGTGCAATATGACGTGGCATGCCTCATCTGCCAGGCCCCACCCCGGTCGCCTCGACACGTCCGACCGACCGCCTCCTGACGCTGTGCTGCCCCCCGAAGTGCACCAGTATCGGGACACCCCGCGGTAGGGTCAAGCAAATTATGGTCGCCAAGTCATTTGATGGTCGCCGCATCAAACAATTCAACTCAATGTGCTTGAGGGCTGTGAATGACGCTACACAGTTCTGGTATGGGGGGCAAACGGGTATTTGGATTTGCTTGAGTTAATAGACGGTCGCTCATATAAGTTAGAGTGTACATGAAACTCCCGTACACGGGAGTTTGATAAATGTAGGCGAGGGTCTATTAAATCAACCATCATGACCAGACCGCGCGGCGCGCCATCCCCATCTGCCCCCCCCCACCAGAACTGCGTAGGGTGGATGACGTGACAACATCGTTCACTAAACCCTACCCCGCAGCGCAAGCGTCTGGCGCCGGGCAGCAACTGCATAATGCGCTATGCCGGGACTACCCCCACCGCCGCTGCCGCTGCCGCCGCTGCCCGCCACCAGGGGCTTACACTCGTCCACTTCTCAGCTCAACTTGAGCACCTTTGGGACACATCCACGGGCTGATCATGGTTATATGGGGGACAAAGTAGGCTTAATTCGAGCGGAAAGGGGCAAGGTAAGCTCAGGTTGAGCGGAATTGGGAACGAGTGTAAGCCCCTGCCCGCCACGTGCACCACCGTGCAGTGCGAAAGCGAAGGCGCGCTCCGGTCGACCCCGCCAGCCGACGCGAGCTCCTCCCCCTCGCCGCCACCGCTGCCGTCACCGCCGCCGCTGCCGTCACCGCCGCCACCGCCGCCGCTGTCTCTCGCAGTGGCGCCGCTCGCCGTCATCGAGCCGCCCCCCGTCGCCGCCTGCAGCCAGGGGCTTACACTCGCTCACTTCAGAGCTCAACTTGAGGACCTTCGGGAACACATCGCTCACGTTGGAGCTCAACGTGAGCACCCTCGTGACACATCCACGGGCTAATCTGAATTATATGGGGGACAAAGAGAGCTTAACTTGAGCAGAAAGGGGCAACGTAAGCTCAAGTTGAGCGGAAATAGGAACAAGTGTAAGCCCCTGCCTGCAGCTTGAGGAACGCGCGGTACGCCATGGCGACCGGGGCGGACAAGTCCAGGCGCATCCCCGCGGACTCGGGCCTTACACAAGTCCCCGGTCACCAATTCAGTTCCACCTCAGTGCTTGCTCATAGATTATCAGTGTAATCGTACATGATCGCCGAATCCTGCCCCATGGAGTTACACTGCTGGTACCTAGTCTGTAAAGCGTACTATATTTAGGATCTCGTGCTACCCGTGGTAAGTAAGCGTTTGGTGATTTTCACCAAACGTCATTCCACTTTTGGCCAAATCACCAAACTCCAGCTTACTAGAAGTTGCCAGCCCACATATTAGACACTAGCTCCCTTCTCCTTTTCAGCCCAGCTGTCAGTATCTGCGAGGTGTTAATAGGCCGATTTCGGTATATCGCCGAGCTGAAATACCCATACTGAGTTGCGGGCAATGCGTCAGCGCTCGGTGCAAGAGAGTGGGCGCCATGCAGAGTTGCAGGCAAAACAGCAGCGCTCAGCACGGGAAGCGATATACCGAAGTCAGCTGATAAGCACAGCTGCCAGTGTTTTCAGGGGAAATTGCTGCGGGAAAGGAGACGCCGTGTAACGCCGTGCTGCGGAGTCGGCGGGCACGATGGTGACTTGGAAGCTGTGCCAATTATTATTTTCTCCCAGGTTTTATGTATTAGGGTTTGAGGTTTAGGGTTTAGGCCGTGCCGCGGAGTCGGCGGGGACGAGGGTGACTTCGAAGAGGTCGGGCGGGAGGGGTGCCGCCGCTCCGTGGGCCACGTCCCAGGGCATCTTCAGCACCGCTGCCCAGGGGCGTACACTCGTTCACTTTTCAGCTCAACTTGAGCCGTGTTGACACACCAAAACACCCTACACACTCTAAACACACCCTAACACCCCATTAACATGGGCTACACAACCCCTAAGCGCAACCCCCTATCACATGAAAAACGCTCAAGTTGAGCTGAGAAGTGAACGAGTGTAAGCCCGTGCCGCTGCCACGTTGAAAGTGGTCACATCTTTGTTGCCGGCGCCCGGGTCCGCCATGACGATGACAGTGATTTTGGCGTAGACGGCCGACAGCGCCTAGAGGCAGGGGCTTACACTCGTCCACTTTTCGGCTCAACGTAAGCACCGTGTGTGGGAGAGGGGGTGTACATGGGGTATTTAAGGGTGGTTCGGGGAGTGTTATGGGCGAATTTAGGGTGTGTTTAGGGTGTATGTTGAGTGGCAGAAACGGCTCAGGTTGAACGGAGAAGTGGACGATTGTAAGCCCCTACCTGGAGCACGGTGGCGAGGCCGTGCAGGAAGGAGGTGGTCGGGTCGGCCGACTGGCTGTCCAGCAGCACGCACAGGTGGCCGGTGGTGCTCGCCAACCCGGCGCCAGGGGCTTACACTCGCCCACTGCTCAGCTCAACTTGAGCCGTTCCTGACCCAAAATACACCCTGAGCAGCCCTCGATACCCCGTAATACCTCCTAAACACCCCCTAGGCAACCCCTTAATGCACCCCCCATCCCACAGAAAGCGCTTACGTTGAGCCAAAAAGTGGACGAGTGTAAGCCCCAGCCTGACGCCGCTGCCTCCACCACCCCCGCTGCCACCGCCGCCCCCACCGCCTCCACCGCCATCTTCGCCACCACCGCCGCCACCTGTATCGCCATCAGTTCCCCTCGAGCTGCCAATAGACAAGTCGTCCCATCTAGTATGGCCTGGTAGATATTGCTCGCCACGTCATAGGTTGCCATTTTTGTTGGTGCCCGCCTGGTTTGAGTGGTATAGAGGAGAGACTCGAGCCTAGTCTGATGTTATAGCGGTGTGGCGCACGCCTGGGGGAAGTGAGCATGGTATCACGCCTGATACTAAGCACTCGCAGGCCTAGGCCCGAGTCTCTACACTATACCACTCAAACCAGGCGGGCACCCACAATTCTTCTCAAGAAACGAAGGTTCAACATGCGTGTCGATGACGTGACGAGCAACATCTGCCATGCCCTACTCGTATCTGGAGGTGCCCACAGACGAGACGTCCCGTCTGGTAGGACCTGGCGGATATTGCACGCCACATCATGCAACGTATTTGGCATCCTCGTTTCTTGAGTCGGACGGCATCCTATGACGTGGAGAGCAATATGAGCGAGGCCCTGCCCAACACTAGTCCACTTTTCAGCTCAGCCTGAGCCGTTTCTAAGACAAAATACACCCTGAGTACCCCATAATATTCCCAACCAACTCCTAAACACCCCTTAAACTACCCCTAAATGTACCCCCTATCCCACAGAAACCGCCTATGTTGAGCAGAAAAGTGGACGAGTGTAAGCCCCTGGGCCCTGCCCCCTGGAGGAGACGGCGAAGACGTAGACTGAGAGCAGCCAGAGTGTGCCGAGCGGCAGGGGCTTAGACTCGTCCACTTTTCAGCTCAATCTAAGCCGTTTGGTCGCACCTCCCCGTGTCCCCATGTCTAATAGACTGGGGGAAAATCATGCACCCAACGTATCCCATAAAATGTGCTTACGTCGAGCTGAAATGTGGAGGAGTGTAAGCCCCTGCCGAGCGCAAGGGCGCCGAGGGGTATGTACACCTGGTACACGTCGGTGGCGAAGGAGCGCCGCCCGCTCGCCAGGGGCTGACACTCGTTCCCATATCAGCTCAACTTGAGCTCTTCCGTCAACCATATAACCCAACTTAACTCATGAATATATCCTGGAGTTGCTCAAGTTGAGCTCTTACGTGAAAGAGTGTAAGCCCATGCCGCTAGCCGCGCGCCGGGCGATCGGCAGCAGCGGCCCTGTACGTGAGGGGTGGAGAAGGCGCAGTTGGGGAGGGTGCAAGGGCGTTGTTAGTGTTCATATGGAGAGAAAGAATATACCAGGCCTTCGGTACTGGCACGAGCATGGCACGGGCATGGGGCGAGACATCGCGGTGGCGGCAGGGCATGTTCACTCGTACCATGAACATGTGCGCATGGTGTACCGGTGTACCCGTAAGCACTCGCCGCATCCTTCTCCCCGGCCTGGCCGGTGGTTGACACCAGGGGCCTACACTCGTTCACTTTTCAGCTCAACTTGAGCAGTGTCTGACACACAAAAACACCCTACACACCCTACCCCCTAACATCCCCTTCACACGGGCTACACAATCCCTACGCGCACCCCCTATCACATACAAAGCGCTCAAGTTGAGCTGAGAAGTGAACGAGTGTAAGCCCCTGATTGACACCAAAGAATGGGCACCCCCTGCATTGCGTTTTGTTGCTTTTCGGCGGGATGCGAATAGGACGCGCGGCTTTCAGGGTGCCGCAGGCGGGGTGTGTGGGCGGCGCTGTCTGCGACGTACCTTTGCGGGGCATTGCAGCCGCCGACGGGCGCGGCACGGGTCGCTATCAGGCTGCCAGGGATGTGTCTCCTGAAGTGCCGCTACGAGCGTCATACCCCAGGGGGAGCAATCGCGGACACGTTGGTTGCACCATGCACGTGTTATTTTCCGATCCCACATCACACGTGAATAACTCCACACATCGTGTCTCTGGTATTACGGCGCTCACACGTCGCGTGCGCGGCAGCCCGTCTCCTCCCCAAGCCATCAACCGCCCAACCCGGGATGTCCGTCGCCGCCATGAGTTTGCGGGGCTTCGCCGCGGGGCCCCTAACCCGCGCCGCCTTCTGCCGAACGCGCGCCGCTCTCTGCAACCGCGTGCCCATGCCGGCGATGCGCCCCGGGACCGGGAGGGGCAGCAGCGGCGGCGGCGCCGGCGCGGGAAGCGGCGGCGGCAGCAGCGGCGGTAGCAGTGGCAGCAGCCGGGCTGGTTCTTCCTGGTCTAAAAGCAGGGCGCGTCGCGGCGCCGCGGCGGCGGACGCTGCCGCCACCGACGGCGCGCTGGCGGAGGGGTCCGAGGCGACAGTAGGGCCTGGCAGATAATGCTCGCCACGTCACAGGCTGCCAATCAACGACACTTACTGCGACAAACGTGCGTTCAAAGACGTGCCGATGACGTGGCGGGCAGTATCTGCGCTCGGGTCCGGCCGAAATTGCTCTCCCGGTCACGTGTAATGCCGCTCAACTCCAGAAGCGAGGGATGAAAGTGCGTGTGAATGAGGTGGCATGGCGGGCAATATTTACTTGTCCCTGCGCTGCGGCGCCGGCGGCGCACACGCCGGTGCTGATGCGACAGGTGCTGGAGTGCTGGGAGGGGCGGCAGCTGCGTGTGTACGTGGATGGCAGGCCCTTCCATACACTCGACAGCTGTGCCGCCTTAACCCGAGCCTTTTCTTCCCGCATATCTCAACGTTGCTCAAGTTGAGCTAGTATCGGCGCACCCGTAGCAGCGGCGCCAACTGCCTGTGTGCCCATAGTGTACCGGTGCACCCGTGGATGCGGCGCCACCTGACTGTTTGCTCATAGCGTACCGATGGACCGTAAACGAGCGTCAAACCCTGGCTGATGGGACGATGGGCGCTGGAGGTCACGCCAGTACGCTCGTGCGCGCACACCCGGAGATGCATACCTTCGTGGGCAGGGGCTTACACTCGTCCGCTTTTCAGCTCAACTTAAGCGCTTTCTGTGGGATGGGGGGTGCGTTTAGG
>Ga0307488_10002894_pt1 | contig 14457 bp, 9 predicted proteins | sample SB02metaG_FD_202248 | JGI IMG/M metagenome (GOLD analysis project Ga0307488, IMG submission 202248) | Sea-ice brine microbial communities from Beaufort Sea near Barrow, Alaska, United States - SB 0.2 | ecosystem: Environmental > Aquatic > Marine > Coastal | place: USA: Alaska | collected 2017-05-06 | reverse complement strand
CTCTCTTCGTACTCTCTTTGTGCTCTCTTTGTGCTCGAAGTATAGTTAGTTCCGGCTGTGCTGTGCGGGTTTCTCCCGAGGTTCTTGCCGATGGGCAGTCAAAGCCATTGATTTATGCGTTTTCATCTGCTCAAGACGAGTGCCTGCGCGGGCTAAGCGCGGGCTCGTTTTAATGAATAGCTCAATTTAGGCTTCGAGTGCGGCCGATTTCAGTTATCGGGATCGACTGTTTGTTGCCAAACCGCCATGTCAGGCTGTTCCCACGGCAAATGGCGAGTTGCTAGCACTGCCAAATTGTCTTTACTTATTAATGTAGGTGACGAACGGTAACCCAAGATATCTTCCACGGGCTCACCGGGTCGATTTGCAATAAGAGCCAATTCATCGGATGAGAAATTACACAGTCCACGTGCAATCTCGGTCCCTTTTTCGTCGTATACATGCAGAACATCGGCCTTTTGAAAAGAGCCGTGGGTAGATACTACGTCGTAGCAGACAATTCCATTGCCGGAATCGTCAAGTTGGTCTGCAACTTCTTGCCGGATTATTAAGCCGCCGGCCATTTGTAAGCGGTCGGTTAGCCAGATTCTCCAGTAAGAGGCAGGCGTGTTATGAGCTTTACATACAGTGCCTATGCGTTCTCCAGACATCACGGCACTAATAGGTGCATCTAAATGGCCGCGGGCTATGATCGTTGTGCAGCCTGCGTTTTGTGCCATATTGGCGGCTTGCAGCTTGGTAAACATTCCTCCGCTGCCTAGTGTGCTGGTTCCGGTTGCAACCTCAAGATATTCACTAACATTTTGAATCGAGCGCACGAGTTGGGCGCCTTCTTCGTCAGGATTTCTGTCATATAAGCCATCTATACAGGTAAGGATCACTAAATGTTCAGCATGGACCATTTGTGCAACTTTGGCTGCCAGGCGGTCATTGTCACCAACTCTTAACTCTTCGGTTGTGACGGTATCATTTTCATTGACAATAGGCATGACGCCTCGTTCAAGCAGACGAACGACTGTATTCTTGGTATTCAAAAAGCGCTTCATATTCTCAAGGTCTTCTAAGGTGACTAATACCTGGGCAATATCAAATCCGTATTCTAATGCAACCTGCTTATAGGAATTCATCAGGATAGGTTGGCCGCATGCTGCAGCTGCCTGCTTGTCTTTGATAGAGGCTTTTTCAATAGTAGAGCGGATGGCATTCATCCCCAAGGCGACGGAGCCAGATGAAGTTAATATAACTTCGTAGCCGTTTTTTTGTAGCGAAGCGATGTCGCTAAGTAAGCCATGGATAAACGCGTAGCGTGGGGTGAGGTGTTCGTCGTTTGCAAGCAGGCTGGAGCCGATTTTCACAACCACTCTAGGTTTGCTATCGGTGACTTTGTTGAACGAAACTATATTTGATTCTGTTAACGAGTTCATGATCTCCTTTCGATTTTCCTGCAAATTTACAATAGAAAAAATAGACATTAAAAACTATACCAGTCAGTCAATTAAAAAGCTTGGCTCAATGCCATATCGCTGGATATTTTAGAATGTTTAGTGCGTTTAGACTTAAGGACAAGCTTATGGTAGCATATCTGCGGTATGTACTCAATCAAAGTAACACCTACGCTAGGGCTTCGAGCTAAGACAGTAGTCTTTCTTTTTGCTAAATTAAAAAATGCGTCGTCAAATTTTTTTAAAACCTTCTCTCACTTAAAGCGCTGCTCGCCTTTTTTGCAGTGCGAGCTTAGAGTGTATGGGAATTCCCTTTCAGGTCTCTTATCTCCTTGATCTTCTAGGTTTTCAAGAATAGATTGCCAAGAAAATTTACTTGAAAATATCTATTCAACATTCAAATAAACTGGAGCGAACTATGTCACTACTTGTCATCGGCTGTGGAAAGATGGGAGGTGCCCTTGTATCTCGCTGGGCCAGTAAGACCGAGATTTCTATTACTATTGCAGATCCTTTTTTAGATGCTGCCCCAGCGGGGACTGTCGCTGTTAGTGGCCCCGCTGACCTGAAAGGAAAGATATTTGATAACTGTGTTATTGCCGTTAAACCTCAGTTAATTGCGGATGTGGTGCCGAGCTACTTACCTTTTATTAGTAAAAGCGCTTGTGTATTTTCCATTGCAGCGGGTTTTTCTATCGAATCGTTAACAAAGATTGTGGGTAAGCGCCCAATAATAAGAATGATGCCAAATCTGCCAGCCGAGATAGGCAAAGGTGTAACGGGCTATTTCGGCAACCCAGAGGCCTCGCCAAATGATGAAGAGCTAGCTAAGTTGCTAACCGAATCCATAGGCTTGAGCTTGCAAGTTTTGCAAGAGGAAGATCTTGACAAAGTAACCGCTGTTGCAGGTAGTGGCACCGGATACGCGTTTGAAATCATTCGCTGTTGGATACAAGCGGCTGAAGCTATTGGGCTGTCTGCAGACACATCAAGAGAGGTAGTATTAGCAACTATTGGGGGCGCGGTTGATTTGGCGTCAGTTAAATCCGATAGTATAGAGCACCTGCGCAATTCAGTGACTAGCCCTAATGGCACTACCGCAGCAGGTTTAGCTGAGCTTCGTAAAGATGAGTCTATGGAAAAGTTGATGAAGGCTACCGTTGAAGCGGCGTTGACGCGTGCTATTGAGCTGAGGTAGGAATGCAGCGGAATAGATGAGCAGCTATAATCAATTCCAACAAGTTAAAAATTAAAAAAGGAATTCTGAATAAATGAATACGCCGACGATCGTTTCATTGCTAGCCTATTTCTTGTTGATGATAGCTATAGGCGCGTATGGATATTTTAAATCCACATCAAATGTTTCTGAATACATGTTGGGCGGCCGAAAATTGCATCCAGCAGTGGTTGCACTGTCTGCAGGTGCGTCCGATATGAGTGGGTGGATGCTCATGGGGCTTCCTGGTGCGGTTTATGTTTCGGGTCTCGGCTCTGCATGGATTGCCGTCGGACTCACAATAGGTGCCTATTGTAACTATTTGCTAGTTGCTCCTCGCTTGCGTGTTTATACCGAGGTGGCTGATGATGCTATTACAATCCCGGACTACTTTGAAAAACGCTTTCAGGATAACTCTCACCTTTTACGGGTTTTCTCCTCATTAGTAATCGTTGTCTTCTTTACGTTTTATACCTCGGCTGGAATTGTAGCTGGGGGCAAATTGTTCGAAGCTTCATTTGGGCTTAGTTACCAAATAGGCATAGTTATAACGGCGGGGGCTGTTGTTAGTTATACGATGTTCGGAGGCTTCCTGGCTGTCAGTCTCACTGACTTTGTTCAAGGCTGCATCATGTTTGTGGCGCTTATCCTTGTGCCGTTTGTTACCTTGCAAGAGCTCGGTGGAATAGCAGCGGCAAGTCAATCTTTGGCTGTGCTAGAGCCGGATTATATGTCGTGGTTTTCGGGAGTTACGACGATTGGCCTCATTAGCAGCCTATCTTGGGGATTGGGTTACTTTGGTCAACCGCATATTATTGTGCGTTTTATGGCGATTCGATCATTAGGGGATATGAGTACTGCACGTCGAATCGGTATGACCTGGATGAGTGCTGCTGTTATTGGCGCCGTCCTAACTGGGTTGCTAGGTTTTCTTTATGTCAGGCAAACTGCGACTGTGCTGGATGACCCCGAAACGGTTTTCATCCTCTTGTCACAGGTTTTGTTCAATCCTTACATCTCAGGATTCTTGTTGGCTGCAATTCTTGCTGCAATTATGAGCACCATTTCGTCACAGCTGTTGGTCTCATCGAGTTCGCTTACTGAAGACTTCTATAAGGTTTTTTTGCGCAAACAAGCCGAGCAATCTGAACTTGTTACAGTTGGGCGTCTTTCGGTTCTTGGTGTTGCGGTTATCGCGACTGTGCTTGCGCTGGACAGCGATAGCTCTATCTTGAATTTGGTTAGCAACGCTTGGGCTGGTTTTGGCTCAGCCTTTGGCCCAGTTATTTTACTCAGTTTGTTTTGGGCAGGTTTGACTCGTAATGGTGCGCTTGCTTCGATGTTATCGGGGGCAATTACCGTATTGTTCTGGATCTATGGACCGCTTACGATCGCAGGTGAGCCATTGACGGCAACAATTTATGAAATCATCCCAGGTTTTGTTGTGGCGGCAGCAGCGGCTGTAATCGTTTCAATATTTGATACTGCGCCCAGCACTGAAATTAACGAAAGACACCAACATATCTCCTCCTTGATGGCGGGTAGCAAAAACTAGGTTAGCCGTCACGATTGACTCAACATTGCCCGCATATTGTTTTGTCATCAAGTAATTCACTTTTTTGCGTGCAGGGGTTGTTAATGCAACCCCTTGCGTACCTTCATTCAACGAACTCAATTCAATGGATACTATGTTTTTATCAGATCTCGACTCAATAAGAGAAAGCATTCAGCACTATTTTTCCGCAGATGAGCAATGGACTCTCGAACAATTAAATTCACCCAACGTGCTGTCAGTGGAGCAGCGCCAGAATATAGGCGAGCGTGCAGTAAAACTTATTGACTATATTCGTCATTCAGGAAAGCCGGGAATGATGGATCAGTTTCTTGGTGAATACGGTCTTTCCACGAACGAGGGAATTGCGCTGATGTGCCTAGCGGAGTCGATGTTACGCGTTCCTGATTCTGGCACTATCGATATCCTGATTAACGATAAAATCACGCCATTCGACTGGGCTGACCATCTTGGGAAGTCAGAGTTTGGTATTATCAATGCGGCTACTCTCGGTTTACTGCTTACCGGCAAGGTTTTGGACGAGGACAACAGTTCTAGCATTACCGGATTATTAAACAGAACCGTGAAGCGAGTCGGCGAACCAGTTGTTCGAATGGCAGTGCGTCAAGCGATGAAAGAGATGGGGAACCAGTTTGTACTAGGTCAAACGATTCAAGAGGCTATGAAACGGGCCAAGCCTGAAATCGAAAAGGGCTATCTTTACTCCTTTGATATGCTTGGCGAAGCCGCTCTAACTAAGGAAGGAGCCGATGCCTATTTTGACTCTTACGCTGAGGCAATAAGGGAAATCAGTACGCCGGAGCCTCAGACTTCGGTGATAGGTCGTCCAGGAATATCAGTAAAGCTGTCGGCGATTCATCCTCGCTTTGAATTTTCCCAGGCCGATCGATTAGAGAAACAGCTGGTGCCGCGGCTCAAATCACTGTGTCAGCTCGCCAAGAAAGGCGGCATTCCTTTAACCGTAGATGCAGAGGAAGCAAGTCGGCTTGAGCCGCTGCTTAATGTCTTTGAGAGCGCACTTCGTGACCCGTCGCTGGCTGGCTGGGACGGTTTTGGTATTGTTATACAGGCATATGGTAAGCGTGCAGTTCCAGTCATTGACTGGCTGAGCAGTCTGGCCAGCGAGTTAGATCGCAAAGTCACGGTCAGGCTAGTGAAAGGAGCATATTGGGACTCTGAGATAAAAACGTCCCAGGTAGTAGGTGCCGAGAATTACTCTGTATATACCTCTAGGGCTGCGACAGATATTTCCTATGTTAGTTGCGCAAAGAGGTTGTTTGAGTACAGCGATCGAATTTATCCGCAATTTGCTACACACAATGCTCAGACCGCCGCGACGATTCTCGAGCTCGCCAAAGGTCGTCGCTTTGAATTTCAGCGCCTTCATGGGATGGGAGAGAGTCTTCACAACCATTTGCTAGAAGACACCGATGCGCCGTGCCGGATTTATGCGCCAGTGGGTCCACATGAAGACCTACTGGCATATCTAGTGCGCCGGCTGCTGGAAAACGGAGCTAATTCGTCTTTCGTCAATCAGATAAACGACAAGAAACTTCCGTCTCTAGCCCTCGCAATTGATCCGTTTGAGATGCTTGAGGTCAATTCTATGGAGCGGACTTCGCCGCTGCCTTTGCCTCCAGAAATTTATGGACCTACCCGACTTGCATCTAAGGGCTGGGATGCCAGTAATCCGACCGATATTGACCGCATTAATCAGAGCCGCCGTATGTTTGACGATAAGGTTTGGAAGGCTAAGTCGCTGCTATGCAATCCTATCGAAACGAATTCTGAATCCGGCAACCCTGCACTGATTATCAATCCAGCGAACCATGACGACACGGTAGGTGAAGTTCTCTCGGCAAGTCGGGATGAGTTGGAATCAGCGCTCGATTCAGCAAAGCCGTGGCTTTCTAGCTCGGCAGTTCAACGAGCAGCAACGTTACGATCCGCGGCCGAACACCTTGAAAGCAACTCAGGCGAGTTATTTACGATGCTCTGCAGAGAGTCGGGCAAGACTATCTCAGACGCGGTTGCCGAACTGCGTGAAGCGGTCGACTTTTTACGCTACTACGCGAACCAGTGCGAAGGTTATGAGGGCGCACCTCCCCGAGGAATTATCTGTTGCATTTCGCCATGGAATTTTCCTCTTGCAATTTTTATGGGACAAGTTGCAGCGGCCCTTGCCGCCGGGAATGCCGTTATTGCCAAGCCTTCTGAGCTGACTCCTCTGATTGCTTTCCGGGCAACCGAATTGTTGCATGAGGCAGGTGTTCCTATTGCAAGCATGCAATTGGTTCTGGGAACAGGACAAGAAATAGGTCAGCACATTGTAGGAGACCGCAGAATTGCCGGTGTTTGCTTCACCGGCTCTACGCAAACAGCGCAAGGTATTCATCAAGCCATGGCAACAAATTTGGCGCCGGAGGCTTTGCTAATTGCGGAGACTGGTGGCCTTAATGCTGGGATAATTGACTCCACCGCCCTACCCGAGCAAGCGATTCGGGACACGGTAGCCTCGGCATTTCAATCTGCTGGCCAGCGTTGTTCGGCGTTGAGAATTTTGTATGTTCAAGAGGATATAGCGGATGATTTACTTGAAATGCTTTATGGCGCAATGGACGAGCTGAGCCTAAGCGATCCGAAGCGTTTGTCTACAGATATGGGCCCGGTAATATCGAATACGGCGAAGCAAAAAATTGATACATATATTGCTGACGCTAAAGACAAGGGTAAATTGCTTAAACAAATGCGGACCCCCGAAGGTGGAAGCTTTGTTGGTCCAGCAGTAATTGAAATAGACAGTATTAAGTCTTTGGGAGAGGAAATTTTTGGTCCAGTTCTGCATGTTGTGCGTTTTCAGTCAGATGAGTATGAGAGCATCATTGATGACATAAACAAAAGCGGCTATGGTCTGACTTTCGGTCTCCATACTCGAATTAGTCAGCGTGCCGATGCCATACCGAATCAACTGAAGGTTGGCAATGTTTATATTAACCGCAATCAGATTGGCGCTGTTGTGGAAACACAGCCTTTCGGGGGTGAAGGGATGTCGGGCACCGGCCCTAAGGCCGGGGGTCCTCACTACGTACGCCGTTTTTATCTTCCTGCTCGACGTCTGCACGCCTGCCCCTCTAAGGCGAACTCCGTTTCGAATGATCAGTTGCAGACAGAATTAGCTCACGCAAATGAGCAGTCCTTAGAGTTGCTTCACTCTATAGAAATGTCAGGTCCAACAGGTGAGTCCAACACGCTCAATGTGTGGCCAAGAGGTGTAGTACTGTGTTTAGGTCCCACGGCGGAAGAAGCACATATTCAGGCAGGCATGGCCCGAAGTTTTGGTTGTCCTGTTGTTGTTTGTGCCCCAGATGCTACTGGCTACTGCTGTATCGATGGGCAGCTAAAGGCAAGTCAGCTGGCAGATCTTGAGGGCTTTGAGGTGGTTGCATTTTGTGGACCCGAAGCCGACGCGAGGGAAATAAGGAAGGTTCTTGCTGCGCGCTCAGGTCGCATAATACCCCTGAGCGTTTCTGACGATATGCATCACCTTTGCATTCAAGAGCGGCACACTTGTGTGAACACCACTGCGTCTGGCGGCAACACTACGCTGCTTTCTTCAATGCAAAACTAGCATAGGTTTTTTCTAGTTAAAGCATCTGATGCTGATACTCGTGCTGTACGTCAAACTGACGTCAGCATGAGAACTAACGAAGAATAGAAAGGCCTGCCTGCGAGTGGTAAATTTTTTGAATATTAGCTTCTCAAAATTATGGAGAATTTGATATCAATGTATTCGTGGCTCGCCTTTCACTATGCGCTAGTCAAATTAATATTGTGTAATCTTTTGAAGATGTAAATTGAACAATTCATCGCAGTTGTCTGAACTTTTTCAAGGCCGGTCTACCTGCTAGGGAATCTTGGGGTTACTTGAATACTGAGCTCTAGTAGTAGCTTTATGCTGGTTTCAAAAGTAGTATAAATTTAAGTGTCACATTGCCTATAATCTATCTCGCTCCAGACTATAATAACCAGTAAATCTGAATAGTAAATTACCGCTCTCATTTAATGAGAGAGAGGTATTTTTTTCTGTTTATGCTGCCGCTTGGTAATTTCTAGTAGGTCATATTGTGGGTAAGAAGCTCTGCTTTTTTAAAATTTTAGGCATTTTCCCATACAAAAGGTATTTTACAGTAACCTTAAGGCTGGATTGATACATGGTTTTCCCAGAAAACTCAGAGCAAGTAATAACTGGTATTTCAGTACTAATTACGATTGCTTCTATAGCAAGTTAGATGATCTGTGTAGGCGATTTCAGTAGTTATAATACCAAGAATCGCTATAATAATTTCTTGTTAAAAATAGCAGCCAGGTGTGAGAATGCCGACTAGTAACGACGAGAATTAGCTTTTTATTCCCGTTGGGTGACGATGGCTATGGTCATCCCTTTGGATGTGGTTAGTTACAAAAATGATACAATCTCATTAGTACAATGAGCTTTTTTGCATTGGACCTTTCCTATTAAGTTAATCGGTCGCACCGGTTTTAGTTCTCTACCAGAACAACGTTTTTTACATTGCCTTTAGGATTTCGATCGACTTCTTTGTTAGACGGGTCTATGCCTACAGAAACGGGTAACGCGTTCACCGTAAAAACAAAGCTTTGCTCTTCTTGATCAACTCTTAGTTTCTCAACATGGATGATTACGGGAGCACCGGTCTCTTCATCTTCTTCTCCAAGTACAGCGACATCAATAAGTGCATCCATACTTAATCAAGATTATTCACCTTGTCCATCAGCTTCAAATTTTAAGGCAGAGGTATTCACCGTAACCTCAAAGCGCTCGTTGGGAAGCTCGCTGTAAAAGCTGTCCTCAGCGCGTAGATTAAAAATGATAATCTTTTTCAAATAAGTCAGTGATCATTGATTGAAACTCTGCCGGTGCGTTCTCTCTAATCTTGGCAAGCAAATGCATTGTAGTCGGATAGGGAGCCCCTTTGAACACCCCACTCATCAATAAATTTACTGAGTATTTTATTCACCACGTCTGCACCGAGATAGTCTTTGAGCGCGTAAATTACCAAGCTACCCTTTCGGTAGTGGATGTAGTCTTGGTTTTCTACCGGCATTAATGGTGACTCTTCGAGAACTTCTAAACCTCGGTTAGATAAATAAGTATCCAGTTCAGATTTCAATAAGCTTTGCATATAAGCCTCGCCATACTCTTTTTCCATGACCATGACCATGACCATGAGCGCTGAAAACTGTGAAAGGGTTTCGGTTAGCACTGCGCTACCTTGAACATCTGCCCCGGCTACTTGATGACCCATCACTGATGCGCGAACTCACGGGCGGTGACATAGAAAACAGAGTCAATATTTTTACGATGCTGAATATCAGCGAAAAATTCTATGCCTTCAGGAAAAGCAATCGTATTTGGAAACGATTAAGCAGGAACACTGTACTGCCTGGAAAACTCAAAGATACGGTATTGTCGATATTGATAGGGGCTGAAGTTATCTGTAAAATTGTCCAATGACTTCTTCGAAGCGTCAATCGTTCGATCAACATTGACCTTGTGTTTGTAATACACCTCAAGGTCGACGTCGTTCCATTTATCGCTTTACATTTCGTAATCAGCTGACAGATAGGAAACAAAAGGCCAGATATATTGATCCATTTTATGGTGAAAGTAGCGCCTGCCATTTTCTTCCCACTCGCGGACTAGGTATCCAGGGGTCACTGCAGTTTGATCCAGAGAGCTGCTTACGATTGACTCATAATTTGTGCGGCTGCGAGCGCCCAGGCCTATACCTTATTGGCTATGGCCATCTATCTTTGCCATGTGTTCGGCTGGTGGTCGATCGTATTTTCGGCGACGATTGTTATCTAACAGCTGCGCACCTGATTGATAGCCAAGCAAAGGAAAAGCTTCTGCATTAGTAAAAAGACTACCGCTGTTAAGCAAGCTTGTTGTTGGCGAGTTGTTGACAAGGCTAGAAGTGAACCAGTCAACGGTGAAAGACATTGCCATTGCGCCGCCAAGTCGCATTGAACTGTTGAGGGAGTAAATGTAGTAGCCTAACGCTGAGGCGGAATGGGTTAATATAGAGCTCGGTATATCAAGTTGAGCTAGGGTCAGTTCCGTAGAAAAAGTAAAATGTAATTCAGAAATAGCAAAGTGAAACAAAGCGCTCAGCGATCACATCCACCTGCAGCTTCCAACAAAGTATTAGTTGGGTGCAAGTGTAAAAGGTTCGTAGAAGGTGTCAAAAGTTGATATTAAACACTCGTCACTGCTGGAGCTCTGTCCAAGGGCCCGCAGCCCAAAAAAATCAGGCATTTGAAGCCTTCCGCTGTGTTAGATTATGGGTCGGCTCATACGGGCTGTACAAAAAATGGCGAAGTTCCCAGATTTAGGGCTTCACGCTAAGGTTTGGCAGGCTCAAGCTGGTCGAGCTCTGTTTAAGTTGAGCTGAGATTGATTCGCAATAGGGTGCGTGGCTGGAATGAGCCCATCAGTGGATTAGAGGTCGCAGAAGGGCTTGATTCGCGGACTTAGTAAGATGAAGCCTACACAGAGGAATTCGGCTCTATAATCCGGCTTAACGATCTTGACGAGCAAGATGCTTCGATAAATAACCGCCAGTGACAAAAGACAAGCCTTGTAGCCTTTAAGATATGCCAGAGTTCTCTTGCGCCTGATTAATGTTCGATTTTTGCTGAAACTGATTTATCCGCACGTAAACTAAATTGCTGAGAAATACGTAGACTAAATTTACGCGACTTTTGTTTTAAATTTAGGGCCATTTTTTGGTCCGTAACCTTGAGCTATAGAAAACCCTATGCATCTTATATTTTTTGATTTAGACGGTACGCTATTAAATGATGCATCTGAAATATCATCCTTCACTAAGGAAACGCTAATCCTGCTGAGTGAAAACAATATAGCCTATACCGTGGCAACAGGGCGCTCTATGCTTTCGGCGAAGAGCATTTTGGAGGGGCATGATTTTGCTTTGCCTCAAATCTACAATAATGGGGTGACAATATGGGACCCAAAAAATCTACAGCTAACGCTTGAAAACTTGCTTAGCAGCGCCGAGATTTCAACAGTAATTGACGCTGCGATATCCGTAGGGATTACTCCTTTTGTTCACGCCATTGATTATAATCATCATTATGTTTTTCATCCAGCAACACGGCATGATGTAGAAAAAGACCTTATTGATAAATACTTTTCGCAAAGCGATGCAAAACTGCTACCCCTGGACGCGTTATCCAATGACAGTCAAGTCACCAACATTAGTATGATTGGATCTGCCGATGCTGTGGGCGAAATGTGGAGAAAAGTTGCTATGCATGAGAATCTAACTGCTTACTCTGGAGTCGCGTTAGAAGGCAGTCAATTTAGGTGGATGGATGTCCATCACTGCCTCGCTAATAAAGGCGCCGCTGTTACCAGTTTAAAAGCGCAATTAGGAGCCAGCAATATAATTTGCTTTGGCGATAGTGATAACGATTTAAGTATGTTTGCGCTGGCTGATGAATGCTACGCTCCGGAAAATGCTAAAGACGAAATTAAGAAGTCCGCTAGCGCTGTGATTGGGCATAATAGCGCGGATGGCATAGCGCATTTTTTACGTGAGCGCTTTTCACTATAACCTAGCTCGAAGTTTTCAAACGAGCGATTGCCGTAAGTTAAAAGAGAGTCAAATTAGCCGCAGAAAGCCGCAATAATCAATCCAATCGGCTCAATCTTCCAGTTGCGTAAATATTCGGAAATAGTTAAAGACGTGCAGAGTGAATAAAAAGGCCGAGGAGTAAACTGAAGCTGGAGAGGCTCGCGCCAGGGTTCAGGGTCGCGAAGCTCGCGATATATAGCTGGCTTCAACCCAAAATCTACTGACTTCAAGTGGGAATTATTGTAACTGACTATAGTAAGCTGTTGAATTCCACCCTTTATTTCATAATTCGCCGCGAGGGAAAAACGAACTGCATCGCCATGTCGTATCGCTATGGGGGTTGGATGTGGCAGCCGAGATTGGGATCTAATTTTTATTCTAGCGCAAGATATTATCCGTACGAGCTTGGATTTAGACCATTTCTATTCGACGTTACACGTTTGATTTGGTGTTGGTGTTGGTGAGTCTATTCAAGTCGCTTTACTAAGCTGCTCACCCTCTTACTTATCTACTTACTCAAGGCCTGGGCTGTCGCCAATTAGTATACTTCGCGTGAATACCTTTGGTAAGAGATTCGAAATTCAGCTCCACGACATCGACGCCATGTAGAATTAACACTATAACTATCGCCAATTTAATTGCCACCAGTTCTCCAGCAATAGCAATGCAAACTCCAAGTGCTGCCAATGCCCAAATTACGGCTGCGGATGTCACGCCTATAACCATACCTTTCTTCGCTAGCATCACCCCTGCACCGAGAAACCCTATACCTGTGACTACTTGCCCGATTATTCGTGATGGATCGGTGGATTCTGTTGCGGACAATAAAGACAAGGCAACAAAGAGGTATGTGCCCAGAACAATAAGAGATGAAGTTCTTATTCCTGCGGGTTTGCCTCGCACCTGTCTTTCAATGCCGATTATTAATCCGCATAGTATGGAAGCACCAATGGCGGTCCAGCTAAATGGTTCAATGGAAAATATCGTTCCGATGTTCAACTTCTCACTCCTTTCTCAATTTTTTCTGGACTTAGTAAAACGACCGAGACCGTACTTCAGTCTGTTTTGTATTGCGCTTAGCTTTTAACCAGACTTTCAATCAAACGTATCAGTTTAGCGTTTTAGTAATGTATCGATTTTTTCATGGACGCGCATCAATTCAAGTTCGAGCTTTAGATTGATCTGGTAAGCATTTTTTTGTTTTAAGCGGTCCTTAGATACTTGCCTGCTCTGGGACATCATTATTATGGGTGCTTGAAATGCTGCCAAACTAGACAAGCCGAGGTTTAAAAGGATAAAAGGATATGGATCGAAAGCGGTGTCATTTACCCATGGCACGGTGTTTATGAGTATCCAAATTGTGATGAAAGAAAAAAACAAGCCTATGAAAGTCCATGAACCGCCAAAAGATGCAATTTTGTCAGCCAACTTTTGGCCGAGAGTTAGACTCCCATGAAAAGACATATTAATATCTTTTGTAACAGAGGTGTTAGCGGCAATGCTATCGATAACTCGTTGTTCAGTTGAATTTAAACTAGAGTATGACTTCCCCAGTAGGGCATTGGCTAAATTCTCAAAGTATCGTTTCATGCATTCCTTCTCGTATTTTAAAGCAATAAATTATTGCTAAAGTAGAATTGAAAATTTCAGTAACTGCCTAGCCTTCCTTCAATGATATACAGTAAAGTCCGGAAATTATTTACCTTTAGGCTGTCGAATTCGACGCTTCATTCGGCTGTTCTATTTTCCGAGTAGCAGATACCGAGGTAACTGAATTGACGTATTTTTCTTCAAACTGTAAAAATAGGCCGTTGTAAAATTTTTTAGGTGAATCAAAAAGTGAAGCTTCTAATGCTCGATCTTCCGTACTAAGTAAGTTTCCTTTAGCGCGCGGATGTTTAACAAGCAGTATTTGTTAAAAGTGGCTCGAAACTTAGCTTCCGGCAGTAGTCACCGGCTTTGAGTGATAATGCCTAAAAGGCGATGACTTAAAATTTGGAACGATTAACTTTAGGCTGGGGTAATAACGTAAAATAAATGATTCCTTATTTGGTGTCTTCAACTCTTAGCTTTAAGTGATTAAAATCAAAATACAAATGAATTTAGTCAAGATAGTTTACGGAGGTGAAATCAGCGAAAAAGAACGATAAAGATGTTGCCCAGAGATCAATAATTGATCTCTGGGCTTTCATCTATTGGTAAAAATGGCGATTAATAGCTCGGCATATCTGGCACGTCATCATCAATGCCAGCTATTTTCTTGTCTACCTTGTCTGAAATCATCACTTCAGTAGTCAGCATCAAACCTGCGATTGATCCCGCATTCTGAAGTGCTGAACGGGTAACCTTGGTAGGGTCAATAATCCCCGCCGTGAGCATGTCGCCGTACTCGCCGGTTTGCGCGTTGTATCCATAGTTGCCTTTTTTGCTGCGAACCTTGTTTAGTACTACGCTAGCTTCAACGCCGGCATTGGCAATGATCTGACGGAAAGGTTCTTCCATCGCTCTTAAAGCAATGTCTACACCGATCTTCTGGTCTGCGTTAAT
>Ga0307488_10002893_pt1 | contig 14457 bp, 13 predicted proteins | sample SB02metaG_FD_202248 | JGI IMG/M metagenome (GOLD analysis project Ga0307488, IMG submission 202248) | Sea-ice brine microbial communities from Beaufort Sea near Barrow, Alaska, United States - SB 0.2 | ecosystem: Environmental > Aquatic > Marine > Coastal | place: USA: Alaska | collected... | reverse complement strand
CCCATCTGCATAACGGTCTTGAACCCTTCTCCAGCAAATTTTAAAACAGTTTTAAATATTTTAGCGAAGGCGACTGTAAAAAGAATCAAGCCCGGCCCACCTATAAAAGCCCCAATTACTTTAAATAAACCTTGGATAAATTTATTACCCTTTTCTGGATCTAACGCTGAATCAAGACCTTCTGATAAAGTAGTGGCTAGACCCAAGAGGTTTTTTAACAAAGGAGCAAAAGTTAAATTACCTACTTTTGCTCCTAAGCTGGTAACAGATACAACAAGCGAATTAATTTGAGCAGTAAGTTGCTCGTTAAGTGCAATGTTTTTACTTGTAGCTTCATTAGTGGCATCAAAGGATTTGGCTGTAGCTTTCCCGAAAATAGAAGATTCACTTCCCATATCTTTTAACGCAGCACTAACAACGTTAATCTGGAAAACACCACCAGCGAGTTCTTTAATTTGACTCGCTGTAGTTGGATCTGAGATCCCCTCTAAAGCTTTAGAGAGCGCTTGGAGTTTTTGAACTCCAGTCTGGGTAGCATCAATTTGAACTCCCAATGCTTTAAGGTCTTCGATTGTAGATCCCCTACTCAAACGAGTAAAAATTGATTTAAATGCGTTACCAATAACAGCTCCACCTCGCGCAGTTCTCTGCTCGACAGCGGTAATTAAACCAAGCAGTTCATCGAAAGAAACTCCCGCATCCTCTGCCGTAGATCCAGCTCGACTAAAGCCATCAGCGAGGTCTTGAGCAGAAACGGCAAAAGCAGTATCAACAGCAACAATCTTATTAACAACCTGCTCTGCACTTAACCCAGCAGAGGTGAAACCATTCATTGCCGCAGTCAAAGCTTTAACCGATTGAGCAGAACCCAAACCTGATATCCTTGTTAGTACTAGTGCAGCTTCCAACCTTCTAGCACTTTCTGTAGCAGTCAGACCTTGACGAGCTAATTCCGCAGCTCCATCAGCAACGGTCTGGAAAGACTGACCAGTGGTTTTGGCTACATCAAATATCGCGTTCCGATATTTATTAAACTCTTGTGCGCCAGCTCCCAAAATAGAGTTAATTTCAACCAATTTAGATTGAACCGTTATTGTAGTAGAGACAAGAGCTTTAAATGATTGGGTTACTCCATTAATAACAGCCATCGAAGCTCCAAAAGCAAAAACACGAGCAGTAGAGGCATCTAGTGACTTCTGGAACTCGGAGGCTTGACCTGTAATCCTACCTAAAGCTTGTTGCACCTGCTTCGCTGATGCATTAATGCTTGAGGGATTTAAATTAAGATTAGCGTTAATGTTAATTGGAGCTGCCATCTCAATTTAATACACTTAAAAATCTTCAGCAGACAGTTTCCCATCTTTTTGCTTCATCTTTTGCTTTAAATCTTCAACTCCATGCACCACATTTTCCCCAGTTTTTTGTTCAGCCTGACCCTGATATTTATAGATCTTTACTGGGTCTTCCCTAATTGAAGCTGGGATGTCCATATTTTTAAGTTTATTCAATAAAATGGAGGCGTAGACAATTAAATTTTTTTGCCAAATAGTTATGGTATAAATATCTTTATTGAAGATACTCATTGGATTAGATTCATTGAGAGAATATAAATCAAAAAAGTATGGATCAAAAGCCGCTTTAACGATGCTCTCTACATCTATAAATTGAGAAACCTTCTGGTTTATTAAAGGCATAAGATCAAAAAGATCATCTTCGTCGATTTGTGTTTTCATCGCCTCATCAACGAAAACATTATCTAGCAATGTTTTTGTATTTCTTTTTCGAGAAGCAAAGCTTTCAGCGCTATGGGAAACAATACTATGTTTTTTTCTTTTGAGGGCATCTAATTTATCCTCATCTAATTTAATAGAGCTTTGCAAACTTTTTCTTAAATTCCAGTCTGAAACTTTTGATAAAGATTGATTAGATTTGTCTATCACCCATTCTAAATTTTGAATAGTTTCCTCTTCCTCTTTGGACCAAAATTTTTTTTCAATAGCATTTTTGAGGAGGGCTTCCTCGTTCTTGACTCCCATTTTTATAGCAGAGTTGTAGCTCTGCACTTCCATCTCAGATAAGTGCAGGTCATCATAAACAACGAAATGCTTTAGATAAAGACAATCGTTTTTGTAGCTTATCTTACTGAAACCTCTTAATATGTCTAAAAGAATCAGAGATGTTTCTGATTCCTTTTTCATTAATCTTTCTTGGACTCAAACTCTTCGGGGAACACTTGCTCTAAACTCTCTTGAAGTTCTTTCTGGTTGGCCCCCATCTTGTTATACCATAAGTTAGTAACTTGGGCTAACCTAGCAAACGATTCATCGAAGATGCCCTTATTTTTGAGGTTAGTATCTCCTTCAATATCCTCTAGATCCTCGCAAAGCAATAGGTAATGATCTCTTTTTTGTTCAAAGTCATCTCCGACAAACAAAGGGAATAAATCAGTTTTATCTTTAACTTTATCTTCATAATATGAGAAGTTAAAAATAAACCATTCCATAAGTTTTTGTTCTGCTTTCGATTCTGCGGTTTGGCTATACTGGCTTCTATTAAAACTCTCAAAATCATTGATTTCTTTTTGAGTTGAAGTAAATGTTTCTTTAGCTTCTTGTAGTCTATCCTCTTGTTCCTTTTCGAGTTCATCTTGCCCCTCGTAAAATTCGATAGTGCGAGCAGCTTCAAGGTTTTCTAAGAAAGCTTTAGTTAGAAGCTCATCAGACAACTTAGAAGACGTTCCTCCTACATCCCCAATCTTTTTGGTGAGCATAGACTTAGTGAGATACCCAGCATTAATGAAATCATTATATTGTTGCCCATAGAAGAATTCTCCAGCTTCAATACTCCCAAAATTAGGTTTAACGAAAACAACACGATTGTTAATGGTTTTCGTTTTGGTTTTCTTAGCTTCTACGATCTTGCCATTTTTGTCCTCTTTATCGTATTTGATTTCTTCCTTAATCTTTCTTTTTATCTTAAATGAGTAAAGCTCTTTCATACCAGTTTGCTATAAATTATCGAAGAGAATCTAGAAAAATCAATAACTATGTGTTATATTCACAATAGATTCCCCGTGTTTATCGAATTCAATATAATCAAAGCCCGTAGAGGTGGAATAATTATTAGAAATCAAAACGTCATTAATAAAGAAAGACATAGTACTGTCAGATTTATTGTGGACTAGTATATTAAACACTTCTCCAGCTTCATACCCCCCAACAAATCTTCCAGATTGATCAAAGATATAACCCTCATTCCCAGAGAAAACGAAGCCGCTATTAAGTAATCCTGTACTGCCCCCTTCTCCAGTAACAACATCTCCAGTCCCAGCAGCGATAGAGAAGCCAGAGTAAGAATCTTCAACAAGGGTATTAAACTCTATAGTGCATTCTTCTACGCCTGTGACATTTTGATAGACTTTCATTACATATTAATACACAAAAAAAAGCCCCACCTTTCGGTAGGGCTTTGAAATTATTTAAGGTAATCTATATTACCGCATCTGGATAACCATCTGGATCAGCATCATTACCGTCTCCATCATTATCGAGTGAATCAAGAGGGAATTCTCCAGTAAGATCGACCCAACCATTAACTTGGATTGGTTGCTCTGTAGCAGCCGCACCAGCAACAACATAAGAAGTCCCATCCATACCAGTTAAGAATACTCCTGAAATTCCGTCCGATGCTCCAGTAGCAGAAGTGAACATTAGTCCTTGATCGGTACTCGAAGCTCCTCCAATTTGAGCAGAGAAAGTTAAATCTACAGTTTCGTTATCATCTAAGCCTTGGGAGAAACTTTGGCTATCCAAAAGAGCGCCCGTAAGAACGAACTTATTTCTAACCATGTTCCCATCTTTAACCTCAATAGAAATATTAGTTTTTTTAGTGCTAGCGCGTCCAGTTAAAGCGTACTCAAGTGCTCCAGTGGTATACTCATTGACCAAGCTACTAATACTTACAGTAACATCAATTGGGAATTGAACAGGTTTAGCGTACGCTCTTTCTGACCCAAGAGATTCAATGACTTCACGAGCAAGAGGTATCTCTATAGAGCAAGATTGAATCGGCATCGTTGAGAAATTAACTCCACCTACAGCTGCGCCACTTGTAAGATTGCTGATTTGGTCATCAACAAAAGTAACTGAAACATCATGAGGTCTTAAGACAGCATGTCCTACCTCTCCAGTGTCAGGTGGAGGCAAGATAACCAATCCAGAATGAGTCCTCTCTCCTTCAAGATTAAGAGAAGGATTAAACAATCCAGATTGACATCCCGTCCAAAAAACGACATTGGAAGCTTGCACTTCTAAATCAACCCTAGGAATTTCTCCTACAGAAAGGTTTACAGAGTAGCTGTTAATAAAACAGTTTCCAAATCCAACAACATCATGACTATCTTCTTCTGAATTCCATTTGTTTGTGGTGAAAGCGTCTTCCCCTTCTTTTACTGTCGCGATAAAGATGTTTCTTTGAGATTGGGTTGGATCTTCATTAATAATTGAAGATATAATCTGGGTATCAGCACCACTAGAGTTATCAAAACCTAAAGCTAACTCATTCTCTCCATTTCCTAAGAAATATCCCAAAGACAAAGTTGGATCGATTTCTGATAATCTTACAGTAGAGATTCTAGATAATTGACCAAATTCACGCACATCTTGACGACTTCCAGCGAGATCAATCTCGAAAGAGGCATTGTCAATTCTGTGCAGCTGATGTCCAGAAATCATCCGCAGGTCTTGGGTAACATCTGACGCATGTTCCGTGATGTCCCACCCAGTTGGGGTGACATATACTGCTTTACTTTGTGATATTACTCGTGTTCTTGTCGCCATAATTTAATTTTTCTACGTTTTAGTTTGCCCATAGCCAACCACATTAAGCTCCATGTTCGATAGGCTGAGTAGCATCAGCAGTAGTGGTGCTAGACGAGCTTGGTCTAGTTTCAATTGAAGTTAGAGTGTCCATAAACAAGCCTTGATTAGAAGTGCTTGCTCCACCAATCTGGGCTGAGAACGTCAAGTCTACAGTCTCGTTGTCATCTAGCCCTTGAGAGAAGCTTTGACTATCTAACACAGCACCCTTCAAGGTGAACTTCATTTGGGCATCACCGCCTGCTTTCATAGTTACAGAAATATCAGTTGTACGATCTCCAGCAGTTCCAGTAAGAGCGTATTCAAGAGCGCCTTCTCCAAGCTCAGTGACAAGAGCAGACACGCTCATGGTCACATCAATTGGGAACTGAAGCGGTTTTGCATAAGCTAGTTGGGTTCCGATAGATTCAATGACCTCACGGGCAAGAGGAACGTCAATCGAGACAGACTGAACAGCACTAAGGCTTGTATCGAACTTTTGTCCACCAATTCCTCCCGCATTATTACCGTCATTTGTGACCCCTTCGTTATTAGCGAAAGCTAAGGTAATATCGTGAGGCTTAAGAACCTTAAGCCCACCATTTAAATCTCCACAAATTACAGCATCTGGTAAGTCAATATTGGCAACTGAATTTGGTTCTGCCCTAGTTCCATCTAAATTCAAACTAGGAGCGATCAACCCCTCACGATCATCTGAATAGAAAACCACGTTAGAAGCTTGCATCTCAATGTCAGCACGAGGGATCTCTCCAACAGAAAGATTCACGGAATAACTACTGAGGAAAGCATTACCAAATCCAATGACATCAGATGGAGACTGTGCGGTAAATCCTACAGCATCGTCACCCTCATTAACCACAGCAACAAAGATATTATTTTCTTTTTTAGCGGGGTCTTCGTTCAAGAAAGCGGAAATACACTGAGCACTAGATGATTCGGTGAATCCCAGATTAATTTCGTTAGTGCCAGAGCTAAGGTAATAACCGAAGGAAAGTTTAGGGTTAATCTCAGACATCCTGACTGTACCAATCCTAGCCAACTGCCCAAATTCACGAACATCTTGACGACTTCCAGCTAAATCAATCTCATAAGAGAATGTATCGACTCCTTGAAGCTGATTAGCCTCCAGACTCCATCCTCCCCCGGCATTCGTCCAACCCGTAGGTGCTAAATAAACTGCTTTAGATTGGGAAATTACTCGTGTTCTACTATTAGACATATGTTTTCAATTTTTAAAGGTTTAACTTAAATACACTGGATCAAGCTCGTGGGAAACGGAAAGTAGACAAATCAAAGTCGATAAAGGCGATAGAGAAGGACTGATTCAGCTTTTCCCTTAAACCCTCTGAGACAACCTTTGATGCTGTAACATTCTCTATAGAGGAAGAAAGTGCGTTGCTGCCTTGACCTGCAACAACCCCAGCATAAGTGTAAGGGAAATCTTTTACTGAGTAAGAGTAATCGTAGGGGAATTCCTCATAAGGAATGTGCGTAATTTTCTCCCTTACTGTGTCTCTCAATTTAGAAATAACAGCATCTAAAATATAAGAATCTTTGGTTAAGAGCATCACTCTAATTCTAGCTTTAGTATCCTCTTCTCCACCGAAAGCAAACTCCTTGTTCTCAGATGAAGCTAAAGATACGAAGCAAGCTGGTAAAAAATAAGCTGACTGATCAACATTCGCTGTCTCGTTATAAAAGTAAGGAGAGTCTTGCCCGTTTTCAATAAAGTCAGATTGCAGTATGAAATCTAAATCACTATCGTGAGAAATATAAGTATTAACTTCATTTACTGAATATGTCCCAGATACATTTAGCCCAGTCCCAGAAGCTGAAGGGAATAAGATGCGACCATTATTGTAATCGGTATACACTCCTCCATTCGCACTTGAATCTCCCGTGATAAAATCGTCTCCAACAAAGAAGCCAGAATTAACCACATCAATATCGTAGTCGGAAACAAGTTGCCTATACTCTCCTTGATACCCAACCATGTCAGATGGAATATCATCAAAATCAACATACTTAAATGAATTGGGGACATTAGTAAGATAAGCTTTAGAATCCGACTTTATTAAGCGGTTTTCTAACCATAAGTAAAAACTAGATAAAAGGTTTTGATCAAATTGAGCTTTCATTTTCTAAAATTTTGTGACATTTTGTAAAAATTTATTAATAAGGCCAGAGATGTAACTTCCTGTTTTAAGGCTAGATGCTCTTAGGCTGTTTTTAACTTGAAGACCAGTCCCTGATCTGGAACGAGTTCCCGATTCTCTATATAAAAAAGAGCCTAAATTAGAAATACCCTTCTCCATGCCCTCCGCCCAACTAGAGGCACTCGCCCAAGGAATTGGGGTTACAGCAAAAATACTCTGTACCGAAGGTGGGTTTGAAATAGTTATTTTAAATCTACCCGCACCTGCGGCCCTAACTTTAATATTTAGGCGTTTATTTAATATATCTTCAATAGGGGCTGTAGGATTATTCCCTTCGTTAAAGCCAATAAAAGAAAACAAATTTCCATATCCACCTAAAGTGCCGGAAGAGTTCGAGGCAGAAGGTCCAGATTTAACTTCTTGGGTGATGGAGTGAGAGTGAAAATCTCTAATTAAGTCTTTTCTAGCTTCCTCCATTATAGGATAAACATACTTTCTAATCTGAACACCAGTAATCTTACCATTCCTACCAGCAGTTACCTCTTTGAGAAGCGCGGCCTTATTTATAGTTACTCGAAACTTGGTTGTTGATATAAATGCTTTAGACATTAGTTTTCTCGTTTGAGGAACACAGTGTAGTATTGAGTTGAGAATGGCCCCACATTTTTGGCATCAGTATCTACGGTAAATAAAATATCATCAATTTCAATCCTACTAGAATCTTTTACCTTGTCGTAACCATCTGAATCAACTTTAATCCTCACCTTGCCATGAGAAGCGGTCAAATTAAATTGTGCTCCACCATCCACGACAGACTCTCCCTGATTTGGTGTGTAATTGACTCTAGCTTTCACTGTGTGCTTGACTAGCGTAGTTTGTGAACTCAACCTAGAGTCGTCCTTAGTACGGCCATACAGTGGATTGTAGTTCAAACTAGCGGGTCTTGTGGTTACCCTCTTCTCAATGTAGACGTAAATATCTCTGGCGAAAGTATCGTGGACTTCGCCTAATGCACTTTGGATTGCTGACTTTTGAGAAGATGTAAGTAATGAAGCCATTATAATGATCTGTAAGAACTTGTAGATTGATAGGAGTCAATGCTGTCAACAGGATCAACCCCATCTCGGCCAAACACCTGCAAGGGAGAAGACTTGTATTGGTTATAGCGGCCAACCAAGTCATTTAAACGATCAGTGGTATCAACCTTCAAGTCTCTGTATGTTTTAGCAACAGAGTTTTTGTTTTGTCTTTGAATGGTGGTGTCGCCCTCTTTTAGAGTTATCCAGTCTGTATCTCCTCCGTAAGTGAAGCCGCGCAGAGAGTCTCTAGAAGCTTTTTCATAATAGTGGATCTCATAAAGGGTCGTGAAAATATTTTCTTCAATCGGTAACAAGCCTGACCCAGTAGCTATTTCTATAGCTCCAGTGTCATTAACATAAAATTCTTCATTAGTAAGACCATTAAGCTCACCAATATTAACCTCAAGCCAACCAGAAACATAGGACACTGGAAATCTTTCTCTATCCTCTGAAAACTCGTAATTTACTATTTTTACTGCTAGTGAGCCAAGATCATTCATTAAATAATCTTACAGTAAAACCGGACTTTAGGGAATTCTATAGCTCAAACAGCTTCTTAACTTCGTCACTGACATTTTCAGCTACTGGAGTAGGTGGTCCAGCGACAGACACATTATGTTGCCTTAGGTATATGTCGAAAGACTTCACTAAAGCTTTTTTTAAAGATGGCCTTGAACTCATCTCCATTCCTGAAATCCCCACCCTTTGTGCAAGCTCTGTCATTTGAGAAATAGACATTGATCCTAAGTTCTCTGCAAAGATTTTTTTATTCAAAGTCCTATATGGATTCATGTCTTGAATACCAAGTAAGCTTTCTAGTTCTTTTGCTCTATTAATTTGATTTTCCTTGCTTGTGCGGTCTTTCCCATCGGCAAATTGAAACTCTTCTAGCAATTCTTTCTTATCGGACATAACTTATATTAAAGGCTTACACTAAAAAAATCAAATAAAAAGAGCCGCCCCTTGCGAGGCGACTCCAAATATTTTATCGTTTATCCAGTGGTTTACAGGACGATTCCGCAAAGAGCGCGATCATCGATGCAAACACGACCTTCTTCGAGTTTACCGTAGTAACCGATCTTATTCTGACGGACGGAGAACTGATCATCAACGAGAATGTTGAGTTCACCATTCGAACCTTCATCAAGAACGACAGGACGAAGCAGAGCGTCACGAGAACGATCAACACCGATAAGGATCTGCTCAGAAGCTTGAGTGAAGCTCACGCCACCCTTAACAGCATCAAAGATCTTATTGAAACGCTGTCCTTTGCCCATTTCAAGAACTTCGATGATATTGATACCATAGAAGCTTGGAAGTCCAGCAGCACTGTAAAGCTGAGAGCGAAGCTCTGCTGGAGCAGCAATCCCGTCAGTGCCAGTTCCAGCTACAGGGCCGGTATTGGTGTTAATAGGGTTGTATGCCATAGCACGGATATCTTCAACAACTTCGGGAGAAACGAGAAGATCCGTAACGCCAGACTTGGAGCCACCAACAGGAGTTCCACCGACAAACGAGCTATTCACACGCTTAGAGAGTGTGATAAGCTTGTTCAAGTCATCAAGAACAAGGCTAGTGCCAGCAGCAGCAGTGATATGATCACCAGCAGTAGCAGTTAAGCTGTTCCCACCAACAAGAGCGGAAGCAAGCACATTGAATGCGGTACGCTCCTGCTTAAGCATAACTTCCTGAGCCATGCGAGTGAAGGTCTTCGAAACAACGTCAACGCGAGCCTTCTTAGCATACTTACGGTCGAAAGCGAGTGCGCTATCGAGGGTGTAAGTGCTAAACTTAAGCTCGTTATGGGCTGGGAAGACTTGGTTGTAAGGGAGTCCACCAGCAACTTGCTGGGAGTAAACCTGAACATAATCTTCATCAGTTACATCGTGGAAGAGGTCGAGAGGAAGGGAAGGATTGTCATCAGCCTGATAAGTCAGAGTGGTGAAAAGATTTCCAACGGTCACAGCGTTGTTGATAACTTCAGAGACCACAGGTCCGAGAAGTTCTGCAACGGCGGCTTGAGCCTCGTAAGCCTCCTCACGATTATTCGAACCCATTGCGCGAACAAGGGCTAACTGATCTTCAGTATTTTTAATAGTAATTTTCATAATCTATGAGAGAATTAGATGTTGATGTTGACAATTGCGTATGCTCCTGCGTGGGTATCACCAGCAGCACGAGATCCAGTTGCGAGAACCTGACCAACTTTAACTGCGGTTCCGCCAGCTACGCCAAGTTTTCCACCAGCGTGTCCGTAGATATCTACTCCGACAGCAGGAACGATAGACCCAGTGAAAGCACCTTGCATTAGAGTGAAGACTCCTTTGGTTGCGACAGGCACAGATTCTCCAGAGAGAACGCACTGAAGCTCTTCTTTCTTTTCAGGGTAGAAACGAAGCTTCTCGCCATTTTCATCCGTGTCGCGAACGTCACGAAGAAGAATTCCAAGAGCTGCGTCTCCAGATCCAGCAGAATCCACACGAAGTGGGTTAACAGAAAGTGGAGAGTAAGCATTGCCCTGAGAAGTCAGGAATGCGCTTCCACCGTCAATGAGATCAATAAGATCGTCATTGAGATTAGCGGCTGATACTTTTACAAGAGTACCCGCTGCCTTATCAGTGCCTTCCATAGCAAACATGTTGATAACATCGTTATCGTCATATTGGCGAAATGGTAGCAAATTGGTAATTTCATTAGCCATAATTTTATATTATAATTTGATTTTTATTTCGTTACTTCAACAGAAAAGTTTTCTTTCAGCTTCTCAACCAGAGAAAGTTGTTCCGAAGCTTCTGCGTTATTATTTGGAATAGGAGCGGCCTGAACCTCTTCAACTTCCAACTCGTCTTCGCTAGCCTTAACTTCTTCCTGACACTCAGGAGCCTCTTCTGCCATCTTGGAAGCAATAGCCTCTTCAATTTTAGCTTTGACTGCCTCTTCTTGAGCTGCGATAGACTCTTTGGTCTTACTCGCGAAAAGAATAGAAAGTTTTTCTTTGAAGGTGTCGAAAGCCTCATCAGAAGCCTCAACAACCTTCAACTCATCTACGATCAACTTAAGCTCTGCTTCAGTCAGTTCGTATGTGGAGTCGATAAAGTTCATCCGAGAGTTAAATAACTCAACAGCAGCTTGAGCTTCGACCTCAGATTTGAGGGCGGAGAATTCTGTCTGAACAGCATCAAAAGAAGCTTTCATTTCAGTCAGATCTGCTTCTGCTTTTTCACGAGCTTCGGCTTCAAGTTGAACTTTAGATTTCCAGTTTTCGGAATGCTCTGTCAGAGCATCACGCATAATCTCACCAACAGAGCTGGCTTGATCGTCCTTCTTAACTACTGAAGCTACGCTTTCGGCAACTTGTGTCATTAATGTCTCGAATTGTTCTTTATCCATATTAGAAATAGCGAATTTGTTGTTTGTTACAGTGTTTTTTCCTTTTGGGGAATTTTTAATAATATTATTATCTTCTTTTGCTAAAGAATTATCAACAGGCTTCTCGTTTTTCTTCACCTCTGATGTATGAACTCCTTTAACTCTAGCAGCAGGCATATATGTTAATGCAGCTCCCAAAGGGTAAGTTTCACCATGTATCAATCGGTGAACTGGTGTGCCATCTTTATCCATGCCTTTACCACCAAAGCCTTTTACATATTGTTTAAGCTCCTCCTTCTTTGAACCTTCGGCAACTTCGCACTCATCCAATCTATCCGATCCATAGACAACTTTATAGTTCTTAAATGCAAGCTCCCAGCTAGTAGCAATACTCTGATATTCTTCATTCTCTTCTTTTGCGGCTGTTTCAATAGCTTCTGCTAACTCTGGAAAAATATTTTTATAAATTAAGCCAGCAGCGTTAATGTAAAATGGTTCTTTTTTTTCAGCATATGATTCAATAGCATTATCCTTAAAATCATACTCCTCCATAGAGAAAGAAGCATTGATCATGTGGCCTACGATCTTATGCTTCTTGTGTTCAATGTTAATCGGCTTGTTGATAAATCTTTTTACTGCTGATACTGCTGTTTCAGAATCTATACCATCGCCGTTTTTGTTAAATTCGTTTACTAAGGCTAAGTTGAATACAACAGGCAATACATCAATATTCTCAGATGGGTCAAAGTTTTCCGGCAATAAAGATTTGGCCGCTTCTGCGATAGATCCTTCTGATACCCCAAACTTCTCGTAGTCAGCTTCTTTGAGAGCCTTGATATTGCAATCAAAGCTACTTACCTCAAAATCTTTTAAATCCATAAAATGATATACACTTAAATTTTAGTTGAGTGATATAAAATTGCAGCAGACATGTCATCGAGTTGGTGTTTAGCGCCTACGTCTAACACCTCTGGATCGACATTTAGTTTAGAAAGATTGTTTAAATTTTCTACAACGCTGGACAAAGTCTCATCCCATTCTCCTACTGGCTTAGAAACGATGATTGATTCACAAGCCCGAGAAACTAAATCTTTCCGCTCCTCATCAAGTTCTTCTAAACCGAACTTAAGAGAGAAGTCACGATAAGCTCTAAGTTCAAATTCGCTAACCATTTGGGTAGCTTCAACAATATGTTTCTTTGAAAAGCTTGAGTTGGAAACTCCCATCGGACGACCACCAGAAGGAGCTATAGGAGCGACTTCGGGTTTAGCTTCTGGAGTAGACTCCTCTTCGTTTTGGAAAAGGTTAATGCTATTTACTAGAGGCATATAATAACCATCTTCCCTCTGCTCTTTAAACTTGTCTTGAGCTGGCCCTAATTCTTCTGCTTTGGGGAATATCCCATTATGGACAACGCTCATACCTTGTTCTGGGGTAAGAACTCCAAGCTCCATCATGCGAGTAGCAAGCCTAGTCATATCAGAGTTATCAAGAGTATCTGTTTTAACAAATTTAACTTCTGGCCAAGAACGCATACCCGCAGCTTTACAAATACGGCGGATCTCTGGCTGTAGGAAGTCTTTAACAAATTGACTACGAGATTCTTCAAGACGCTGAATGAATATCTTCATCTTAAGCTGTCCATCTGCATATTTGTTATCTCCAAGGAGAACATTCTGAAGCCCCTCTTGAATGTCGCGGTTCAAAATCTCATATTTTTCAGGGCCAATTACTTTACGGAGATCAGGAATAACAAAGTCGGCTTTTGTAGTATAATCAGATACAAGAACGCGACCAACGCTTTGATTCTTGAAAATGCTTTGCATTGCTGCCAATGCTTTATGATTAACCCCACCCTTGTCCGGCTCTGCACCCATAGTAACCAACAAAACAACATTCTCAATGGAACGAGAGATGGCTTGGTCAATTTTTTTAAGTTCTAGTTTTTTATTAATGTCATCAAGAACAGAGAAAGCATATGGAACAGAAAGAGGCTCATAGTCCTGCTTCTTAGCAAACACAACATGCAATAGCTCCGAAGCTAATTTAATATAAAGGCGCTCACTAGTAGTAGCAGAATTGTTTTGGATTCTTACCTGAACATCTTTCGGCAAAGAATTATACATCTCGATCTCATGGTCAGTTTTGGGATCTTTAAGTCTAGAGATCTCGTAAGGAGTAAGAACTTTGAAGTATTGGAAGTCATTAAAAGAAATAGAACCCTTGGTGGCAATATCAGTTGGGTTCATGATCAAATACTTGATCGGGATGGGGACACTCTTAGTAGCTCCATAAGCTTCCAAGATCTTCCCTGTATCAGCGGTTTTAATCTTACCGTCTAAGCGATACATGAAGACGTTACCTGATCGGTAGTATTCACGGAAATATTGTGACTTAATATCATGAATTTTAATTCTTTTAAACCAAGCGTTCACAAAGTTCCTAGCTTTTGCAGAACCCCCCTCTAAAAACAAATCAGAATCAGCGAAGTCAGAGAGCATGTCAATAGTACTTCTAAATGCTGGGACATTAAAGTAAGCCTTCTGGCATAATTGAATAGCATCACGTACATTTACAGAGTCACGAGAGTAGTCGAACGGAAGAAGCCCATCGTCAATATTTTTAAATCTATTTTTAGTATAACTTTGAGTGATACTATTGGTTCTTGAACCTGAGCGGCCTTTTGAATCTGAAAGGCGAGAAGCGGTGGTCTCATACAAAGATTCTCCGACCAACTCTGGAGAAAACTCCTCTGCTAAAGATTGGTTAGTTATGTCTTCCAAATTATGATTGGGGCCGTTGCCTTTAAGCTTATTCCAATATTCAGACCTTTTTGTATACTTACGCTTTGCCATGCTAACAATTGTTACACTAAAGTTATAAAAGTTACTTTGAAACTTTTCAAATAGTAAACGGAATAAATGTAGATGTAGGTTTTTTCTCAGGCTTAATATGTAAAGAATCGAAATACACTTT
>Ga0307488_10002892_pt1 | contig 14462 bp, 12 predicted proteins | sample SB02metaG_FD_202248 | JGI IMG/M metagenome (GOLD analysis project Ga0307488, IMG submission 202248) | Sea-ice brine microbial communities from Beaufort Sea near Barrow, Alaska, United States - SB 0.2 | ecosystem: Environmental > Aquatic > Marine > Coastal | place: USA: Alaska | collected... | reverse complement strand
AGTATAACCGTTTTATTGTTTTAGTAGCGGGAATTGGATTCATTTCTCCACGTTGTTCCGCAATGGGCCAAAGAGGAAAACAGCCCAAAGAAAAATAAAAGCGCAAAACGCTTTCTGATATTTTTTGTACTTCTCTAAAAGTTGAAACCTGTTTCACTTTTAGAAGCACAAAAAAACCTCTTAATTTCTCAAGAGGTTTTCTTAGTAGCGGGAACTGGACTCGAACCAGTGACCTTCGGGTTATGAGCCCGACGAGCTGCCTACTGCTCTACCCCGCGATTTGAATGGCAAAGATATAACTATTATTTCAATTGCTAAAATAATTTATGAATTAAACGTACCTTTGCACCCCAAAACATTGAAAATGACGCATAAAGCAGGCTATGTTAATATTATTGGTAATCCAAACGTTGGAAAGTCAACATTAATGAACGCATTTATAGGTGAACGTTTATCTATTATTACCTCTAAAGCACAGACGACTAGACACCGGATTTTAGGGATTGTTAATGGTGATGATTTTCAAATTTTATTTTCAGACACTCCTGGGATTATAAAACCTGCTTACGAATTACAAGAATCTATGATGGATTTCGTGAAATCCGCATTTGATGACGCCGATATATTAATCTATATGGTTGAAATGGGTGAAAAAGAATTGAAAGATGAAAAATTCTTTCATAAAATCACCAATGCTAACATTCCTGTGTTCTTATTAATCAATAAAATTGATAAATCCTCTCAAGAAGATGTGGAAGAAAAGCTTGTTTATTGGCAAGAAAAAGTTCCTAACGCCAGGGTATTTATCATCTCAGCACTAGAGAATTTTAATGTGCAGCCAGTTTTTGATGCAATCTTAGAAAATTTACCGGTTTCTCCTGCATTTTATCCGAAAGACCAATTGACGGACAAACCTGAACGTTTTTTTGTCAATGAAGCGATCAGAGAGAAAATCTTAATGCATTATAAAAAAGAGATTCCTTATGCCGTAGAAATAGAAACGGAAGAATTTTTTGAAGAAGAAAAAATTATAAGAATTCGTTCTATTATTATGGTTGAACGTGAAACTCAAAAAGGAATTATCATCGGTCATAAAGGAGGAGCTTTAAAACGAGTAGGAACTGAAGCAAGAAAAGATCTTCAGAAATTCTTTCAGAAAAAAATTCACTTAGAATTGTACGTAAAAGTCAATAAAGATTGGAGAAATAATAAAAACCAACTGCGTAGATTTGGCTATCAAGAATAGGCCTCTATTTCAACTCTAAACAGTATCTTTGCAAAAAATATTTTTATCAAAATGAATACCATTGTAGCAATTGTTGGGCGACCAAATGTAGGAAAATCAACTTTATTTAATAGACTGATACAGCGTAGAGAAGCGATTGTTGACTCAGTAAGTGGAGTAACTAGAGATAGACACTATGGAAAATCGGATTGGAACGGAAAGAACTTTTCTGTAATTGATACAGGAGGTTATGCTGTAGGATCTGATGATATATTTGAAGAAGAAATTAGAAAACAAGTTAATTTAGCAATAGAAGAAGCTGATATTATTGTTTTTGTGGTTGATGTAACCGAAGGAATTACGCCTATGGATACAGAAGTTGCCAATTTACTTCGTAAAGTAAAAAAACCAATCTTCTTAACGGTCAATAAAGTTGATAATGCAATGCGAACTGATGATGCATTGGAATTTTACAACCTTGGATTGGGAGAATATCATTCTATATCATCGATTAATGGTGGAGGAACTGGAGATTTATTGGATGCTGTAGTGAAATTGATTCCAGATGAAGAATATATTGAAGATGAGTTACCACGATTTGCCGTTGTAGGAAGACCAAATGCTGGAAAATCTTCTTTTATCAATACTTTGATAGGTGTGGAAAGAAATATCGTAACTGATATTGCTGGAACAACACGTGATTCTATTGATACGAAATATAACCGTTTTGGATTTGACTTTAACCTAGTAGATACTGCTGGAATTCGACGTAAAGCCAAAGTAAAAGAGGATCTTGAATTTTACTCTGTAATGCGTGCTGTGAGAGCCATCGAACACAGTGATGTATGTCTTCTTGTAATTGATGCTACTAGAGGATTTGAAGGGCAAGACCAAAGTATTTTTTGGCTTGCTGAAAAAAATAAAAAAGGTGTCATTATTCTTGTAAACAAATGGGATCTTATGGAAAAAGAGACCAATACTGTAAAAGAATATGAAGCTATGATAAGAAGAGAAATTGCTCCATTTACGGATGTGCCAATTATCTTTATTTCTACATTGACCAAACAAAGGATCTTTAAGGCCATTGAAAGCGCAGTAACAGTATTTGAAAACCGTAAGAAACGTATTCCTACAAGTAAATTAAATGAAACAATGCTTGAAGTTGTTCAGAATTTTCCTCCTCCAGCATGGAAAGGAAAATTTGTGAAGATTAAATACTGTATGCAATTGCCTACGATTACACCACAGTTTGTCTTTTTCTGTAATTTACCGCAATATGTAAGAGACCCTTATAAGCGATTTGTCGAAAACAAACTTCGTGAGATTTATGATTTTAATGGAGTTCCTGTAATTATTCACTTTAGACAAAAATAAATTATGTAAATTTGAGTTACGTTTAATTTTTATTCTAAAAAAAAGAATTCATGACTCATAACAAGCAACTTTTATTAAACAAAAGACCTTTTGGCCTTCCAAAAGAAGACACTTGGAAACTAGTTAAAAGTGAGATACCTCAACTTAAAGACGGAGAATTTTTAGTAAAATGTGAATATATTTCACTAGATCCTGCTATGCGCGGATGGCTTGATGATCGGAAGTCATATATTCCACCTGTTCAATTAAATGATACGATGAGAGCAGGAGGTGTAGGAAAAATAGTTCGTTCCAATCATCCTGATTTTAAAGTTGGCGATTATGTTTCTGGACAGACGAATGTGCAACAATACGCGATTTCAAATGGTGTAGGGTATCACAAAATTGATCCTTCTATTGCTCCTTTACCAATGTATACTGGAACCCTTGGAATGACTGGAATGACAGCCTATTTTGGAATTTTGGAAGTTGGTGAATTGAAAGAAGGTGATACTGTTTTAGTTTCAGGAGCTGCTGGGGCTGTAGGAAGTATTGTAGGACAAATAGCCAAAATAAAAAACTGTAAAGTAGTAGGAATTGCTGGAGGAAAAGATAAATGCAAGTATCTTATTGACACATTAGGGTTTGATGCTGCAATTGATTACAAAGATGATGATATCGGTGGTAAACTAAAAGAATATTTCCCTAAAGGCATTGACGTATATTTTGACAATGTAGGAGGCGATATTTTAGAATTAGCCTTGGCCCATCTTGCCATGAAAGCAAGAATTGTAATCTGCGGAGCCATCTCTCAATACAATAATACCAAGCCTGTAAAAGGACCTTCTAATTATTTATCGTTACTTGTTAATAGAGCAAGTATGAAAGGAATGGTTGTATTTGATTATGCAGAAAACTACCATGTTGCAGCTCAACAAATGGGTCAATGGATACACCAAGGAAAATTGATTTCTAAAGAAGATGTGTATGAAGGGATTGAAAATTTCCACGAAACATTTTTACGATTATTTTCAGGTGATAAAATGGGGAAATTGGTATTAAAGGTTAGTGAAGACTAATTGCCGTTCCTTGTTTCGCAACATGAAATCCATTTTTAGTTACCATCTTATGAGCCTCACTTCCATCAATTAATAATGGATTGGTGTGGTTGAAATGAATGAAGTGCACTTTGTTCTTGTTCGCTTCAGATAAGCCCTTAAATAGATTCATACTCTCTTCAACGAATGGATGTGGAACTTCATTCATATCACGATTGATTTCACCATTTTTAAAGAAAGTTGCATCTAGCAATGCAATATCTACTTGCTTGACATAATCAACCACACTTCGCTCCCATTTCGACCATTTATCAATATCAGGGATGAATAATACTTTCTTCTTACTTACATCAATTAAATATCCTACAGTCTCAGAATACTCATCTCTATGAGGTACTTGAATAGGAGTGACAGAAATTCTTTTATTCAATACGATGGTAGAATCTTTTTTCAATTCTTTCAAATCAACGTTTTCTTTCTCCACCAACTGATTCCAAGGACCATTTTCTTCAATAAAGGATTTCATCTTCGGCATCACATAAACTGGCATCTTATTTCCTCCCATTGCCTCATGTCCTAAATACATAATTCCAGTATAATGTCCAATATGCGCATGCGTTAGAAATATTCCGTTGGGTAAGTTATTCCGTTCTGAAACTTGAGTAGATAATAATTTAAGTTGAGCTGTAAAATCAGGCGTTGCATCGAAAATCCATTCTTCATTAGATATAGGATCTACAATTGCAACTGAAGAAACCATTCTTCGGTTGGATAGATCAGTATAAACTCGCTCACAACATTCTTTCTCACAATTTGCTTGAGGGTAACCAGCATCTTGGGCTATACCTAAAATAAATACATAAGGTTTCTCTGGAGAATTTTTATCTTGAACTCTTTGGTCTTTACAAGAAGTAAATAATAGAAAAAAACTAATGAATAGTAAATAAGATAGTTGGATCCTTTTCATCATATATATTAATTAAAAAAATTACCAGCCTCCAGAAGCAACGCCTCCACCGAAGCCTTCGCCTCCAAATCCGTCGCCACTGAAACCTCCTCCTAATGATTTTCTAAATCCTCCACCTATTCCAGCATTACTTAAAATAATGGCTTCAAGAACACTTCTCTGCATCGAATCTCTTCCTCCTCGATTGTTATGACTTCTACCTCCACGATCACTTTTAGACAGTACAATAATCAGAATTATAAATATGATGAAGAGTATTAAATCTATTGGAATTCAAGAACTTTCAGTCTGTGGACTGTCATTCACATATTTACCATCCATTATATTTATTATGATGTCAGTCGCTTCATCAAACCCTTGTTAATAAGGGTTTTATTTAAAATTTGGTGCCAACACATTTCTAATAATTCTTCCAGACCAAGAATCTGTCAATAAGTATTCCGTACCATAAACTGTTCTAATAGTCATTTTGCGGTCATCTTTTGCCACTAAAATAAAGATACCGTTGTCCTCATCTTCTTGACCTATCCCGCATTTATGGGCCCATTCTTTAGAATATCTAGAAATATCATTATTTCAAATTGTATTAACTGTTGCTATTACAATCTGAGTGCTCTACAGCTGTATTATTAAACCCTACTGCCCAGTTATAAAACCCAAAAGCAATAACAGCAACTATAATTAAAGGGATAAGTAATTTTTTTATGATAATTGATTTTTAATTTTAGTCAACTCAGTTTTAATTTTTTCTAATTTTGAAACGATTTCTTGATTATTTACAATTTCTTCGGGGTTCTGTTTCATTTTCTTTTTCGCCCCATCAAGCGTATAACCCTTCTCTTTTACCAAATTGTAAATGAGTTTTAAATTTTTTAAATCAATGGAAGTAAAAAGGCGATTTCCTTTATTATTTTTTTTGGGCTTTAAAATATCAAACTCATTTTCCCAAAAACGAATTAATGAAGTGTTTACACCAAAAGCCTTGGCAACTTCTCCTATTTTATAATATCTCTTTTCAGGTAAATCAATAAACATAAATAATAGTTGTTCAAAGAAAACGAATATACAAAAAAAAGTAATCCTAATAAATAACTAGGAATGAAAAGTTGCTATTAAACATTAATAAGAGATGTAGATGTAAAAATCACTACTTATTTAAAAATAAAACTAATATTTAAGAACTAATCTAAAGATTGCCCTTCAACTTGAGCTGCTTTCTGCATTGCTTCAAATTCTTCAGGAGATAAATTCCCATAATAAAAATTTATTGGGTTAATTGCTTTCCCTTTTTTACGCACCTCATAATGAAGGTGTGGTGCTTTTGAACGACCAGTATTCCCAACAAAACCAATTAAATCTCCACGTTTTACCCGTTGGCCTCTCCTTACATTATACTTACTTAAATGCGCATATAATGTTATATAACCATAACCATGATCAATTCTAATATGATTACCATAACCAGAAGATTTATTATCTGCTCGTATTACTTTTCCATTACCTGATGCATATACCGGAGTCCCACGAGGCGCTGTAAAGTCCATACCTTTATGTTTTTTTCTAGCTTTGGTAAACGGATCTGATCTCCATCCATACCCTGAAGCCATTCGCGTCAAACTTATATTTCTTATAGGTTGAATTGCTGGAATTGCGGCTAATAAATCTTCTTTATTCTCAGCCATTTTTACAATCTCATCAAGAGATTTAGATTGGATATATAATTGCTTAGATAAGATATCCATATTCTTAGTAATATCAATAATCATTTCAGAATTGTTAAATCCCTCCAATGATTTATACCTATTCACTCCACCGAAACCTGCTGTTCTCTGCTCTTCAGGAATTGGATTTAGTTCAAAAAACGTGCGGTAAATATTATTATCTCTTTTTTGCAAGTCTTCTAATACTTTTTCGAATTGAATAATTCGCTTGCTATGAAGGTCTTCATTTAATTTTAAATGCTCCATTTCGCGCTTTAAAGCCTTCTCACTTGGTGTTTCTAAAAAATAAGAAAACACTATAAATCCTAATAACATTGCCAATCCAAATGTTGTGATTGACACGAAAAATTTAGTGAAATACATGCCTTTCTTTTGCTGTACCTTTTTATAAGATAAAGTTTCAGGATCGTAATAGTATTTAACTTTCGCCATAAGACTAAAATATATTAGATTTGTACTTTAAAACGTTTCAATTTATTTGTTTATTGCTATTCAGAATCAAGCAAATTTACAAAATGTTTCGATACCGTTAAAAACTCAACAGTTTTTTAGATTTTAATTAACATTTATATGACATCACAGGAAATTAGACAACGCTTTTTAGATTTCTTCAAAAACAAAGAACATAAAATTGTTCCTTCTTCACCTATGGTCTTGAAAGGTGATCCAACATTGATGTTTACCAATGCTGGAATGGTCCCTTTTAAAGAATATTTTTTAGGTCAAAAAAAGGTGACGGATTCACGTATTTCAGACACACAAAAATGTCTTCGTGTTTCAGGAAAGCACAACGACTTAGAAGAAGTGGGTATGGATACTTATCACCATACGATGTTTGAAATGCTAGGGAATTGGAGTTTTGGAGATTACTTTAAAAAAGAAGCAATTTCTTGGGCTTGGGAACTTTTAACTGAAGTCTATAAGGTTGATAAGAACAGTATGTATGTATCTGTTTTTGAAGGAGATAAGGAAGATGGTTTAAGTTTCGATCAAGAGGCTTATGATTATTGGAAAGAATTGGTTCCTGAAGAAAGAATCATAAATGGAAATAAAAAAGATAATTTCTGGGAAATGGGCGCGCAAGGACCTTGTGGACCATGTTCAGAAATTCATGTAGATATTCGTTCGGATAAAGAAAAAGCGAAAATTCCAGGAAAGTCTTTGGTCAATATGGATCATCCACAAGTAATCGAAATTTGGAATTTAGTATTCATGGAATTCAACCGAAAGGCTGATGGTTCTCTTGAAAAATTACCAAATAAACATGTAGATACAGGAATGGGGTTTGAAAGGTTGTGTATGGTCGTTCAAGGAGTTCAATCCAATTATGATACTGATGTTTTCACACCTATCATTCGTGAAATTGAAACCATTACTAATTCTAAATATAACGCTTCTGAAAAAATAGAAGATGTTGCAATTCGTGTGATTGCCGATCATATTCGTGCAGTTTCATTTGCGATTGCCGATGGACAATTACCTAGTAATAATGGCGCTGGATATGTGATCCGCAGGATATTACGTAGAGCAATTCGTTATGGATTTACATTTTTAAACCAAAAAGATGCTTTTATTTATCGATTGGTAGATGTGTTGAGCAAACATATGAGCGATACTTTTCCAGAAATAAAGGCTCAAAAACAGTTGATTGAAAACGTTATTAAAGAAGAAGAACTTTCATTTTTAAGAACATTGGATCAAGGCCTTAATTTATTGGATACAATAATTAGCAATAATAAAGATTCAAAGATTTCAGGTAGAAAAGTATTTGAATTAAAAGACACATATGGTTTTCCTGAGGATTTGACGGATTTGATCTTACGTGAAAACGGATTGACTTATAACGTAGAGGAATTTACCAAAGAATTACAACAACAAAAAGAAAGAGGACGTAAAGCAACTGCTGTAGAAACTGATGACTGGCAAGTATTATACGAAGATGACGAGGAAGAGTTTATAGGATACGATACACTGGAAGCAACCGTTAAAATAATACGTTATCGCAAGGTGACTTCTAAGAAAGATGGCGAAATGTTCCAGTTAGTATTTAATATCACACCTTTCTATCCGGAAGGCGGAGGACAAGTTGGCGATAAGGGATATATTGAAGATACTCACGGTGATGTAGTCTATATACTGGACACTAAAAAAGAAAACAACGTCATTATACATTTTACTAAAAATTTACCAAAACACATTAATGAAACTTTTAAAGTTGTAGTGGATGAGAAACAACGGTTCAGAACGGAATGTAATCATACTGCAACTCATTTATTACATCAAGGATTACGTAAAATTTTAGGAACTCATGTTGAGCAAAAAGGCTCAGCAGTTCATTCTAAATATTTACGCTTTGACTTTTCCCATTTTTCAAAAGTAACTTCTGAGCAATTACAAGAAGTTGAAGACTTCGTAAACGCAAGAATTAATGATAAAATTCCATTTATTGAAGAGCGGAATACTTCTATGGAATTGGCTGTTGAAAAAGGTGCAATAGCACTGTTTGGCGAGAAATATGGTGATTCAGTTCGTATAGTTCAATTTGGTAAATCAATGGAATTATGTGGAGGAACCCATGTGAAAAATACAAGTGATATTTGGCATTTTAAAATCACTTCAGAAAGTGCTATTGCTTCAGGAATAAGACGTATTGAAGCAATTACTTCTGATGCTGTGAAAGACTTTTATGCTATGCAAAACAAAGAGTATTCGCTAGTGAAATCTATATTAAAAAACACCCCAAATCCTGTAAAAGCCATTGAGCAATTGCAAGATGAAAATGCTACTTTGAAAAAGCAGATCGAAGAATTGATGAAGGATAAGGCTAGTAATTTAAAAGCCACTTTAAAGTCTGAAATTGAAAAGATTAATGGTGTGAATTTTATTGCTAAAAAAATCGATTTGGATCAAAACAACATTAAAGATTTAGCATTTGAACTTGGAAATGAAGTTGAGAACCTTTTCTTTTTTGTTGCTACTTCTCAAGCAAAAGATAAAGCGATGCTAACTTGTTATATCGCTAAAAATTTGGTGGAAGAAAAAGGCTTGAATGCTGGACAAGTTGTGCGAGAACTTGGAAAACTAATTCACGGAGGTGGAGGTGGACAGCCTTTCTTTGCAACTGCTGGAGGTAAAAATCCTGGAGGAATCCCAAAAGCGCTGGAAAGTGCAAAAGATTATTTAGTTTAAATTTTTGTTTTTATTCAAAAAGAAAAGTGTTTTACGTTGTCAATTAAACCTTATATAATAATTAAAGTCTAATTTTACATAGAGACTATTTGCGTCTTATTTCAAATTGAATAAATTAATTATATGTCCCACTTAGATTCGTTTTCAGGAAATTGGACTTCCAAAGAAGCAAGACATTTACTAAAAAGAACTTCTTTTGGGGTTACACAATCTTTAGTAAATGAAGCCGTTTCTTTAGGTTTAACAGAGACTATTAACACTCTTTTTGCAGAAAATCCTTTGCCAGAACCACCTCTAAAATACGTTTTAGAAGGAACTGAAAATGGACAAGCTATAGATCCTGATACCAATTATGGAAAAACCTGGGTTAATGGTAATGTTAAACCTGTTATTGACGCTTCTACATCTAGTAGTACTGTAATCTTAAAATATAGAACTAGGTCTTTATATGCATGGTCTTTTTTGCAAATGCAAAATAGCAAAATGTCTATTAGAGAAAAACTTACTTTATTTTGGCATAACCATTTTGTTTCTGTTTACTCAAATCCTCATATAGAGTATTATTATATGAATAAATTGCGAAGTAATTCTTTAGGAAATTTTAAAGAGATCTCAAAGCAAATCACCATAGACCCAAATATGCTAAGATATTTAAGCGGTCGTGATAACACAAATATTGCACCTAATGAAAATTACTCAAGAGAACTTTTAGAACTTTTAACAATTGGTAAAGGAGACGCTGTTGGTAGTGGAGATTAGACTAACTATACAGAAGATGATGTTGTTGAAATTGCAAAAGTACTAACTGGTTGGAGAGTTAGAGGGCTTAATGATGATGATGCATTAAATTCATATTTTACTAATAGTAGGCACTCAAGTGGCAGTAAAAATTTATCTCATCGGTTTAATAATGCAATTATTGCTGAAAACGGAGAACATGAATATAAAGATGTAATAGATGTTATTTTTCAGCAAGACGAGTGTTCTAGATTCATCATTAGACAATTATATATTTGGTTTATAAACTCAGAAATTACATCAGAGATTGAAACAAATATTATTGAACCTTTAGCTTTAATAGTTAGAGATAATGATTATAATATAGCACCTGCTTTAAAGGTTTTATTTGCATCTGAACATTTTTTTGAAAATGTCTTTTGCATGATTAAAAGTCCTTTAGACTTATTATTTTCTGCAACAACATCTTTATTATTAAACGCTCCAACAACCTCAACAAATGATGAGTATAACTATGCATACACTCTTTATTTAGTTGCAGCGGAATTACAACAATCTGTTTTTGAACACCCTGATGTTGCTGGTTGGAAAGCTTATTATCAAGAACCTTTACATTATAAAACTTGGGTAAACAATTACTTATTACCCAAAAGGTTAGACTTTTGTCGAGTACTTGTTACTGGCGGTAATTTGGCGGTAAATGGTCGAAATTACACGATACCTCCTTTGGTGCCAGTTTTAGAAATTGCTGCAAGCATTTCAAATAGCAATAGCCCAAATATTCTAATAACTGAACTAGCAAATCAATTGTTTAATTATGAAATAGCAGAAAATCAGATTACAAGTTTAAAAGATATTTTAATTCCTGGATTACCAGATTTTGAGTGGACCGTTGAGTATAATGCTTATTTAGCAGACCCTAATAATGAAGCATTACAAATTTCTGTTGAAAATAAACTCAAAAATTTAATAGCAGTAATGGTACAAATGTCTGAATTTCAAATAATGTAAGAATGAAAAAGAAGCAAAAACTTAACCGTAGAGATTTTATAAAATTAAGTACAGTTGCATCTGCCGCAATCCCCTTTACATTAAGTGGTTTCCCTTTATTTGCAAATGAAAAACCTAATGAATATCAGTTTTCAGAAGACAATGATAATATTTTGGTTTTAATCCAATTGCAAGGTGGTAATGATGGATTAAACACTGTTTTTAATGCAAGTCAATATAGTAACTTACAAAGTGTACGTTCTAATATCATTATCCCAGAAACAGAATTACTTTCTGTAAATAATGAAACTCTTTTTCATCCATCAATGACAGGAATGAAAGACATATTTGACCAAGAAAAATTGTCTGTTATTCAAAATGTTGGGTATCCAAACCAAAATAGATCACATTTTAGGTCTAGTGATATTTGGAGTTCCGCTTCAAGTTCTTACGAGTATGTTTCTACTGGTTGGATAGGTCGTTTTTTTGATGTAAACCATTCACAATTTCCACAAAATTATCCAACTACAGAAAACCCAGACCCATTTGCAATTACAATTGGAACTATTGTTTCAGAAACCTGCCAAGGAACAAATGCCAATTTTTCTATGGCATTAACAGACCCAGATAATCCTGGGACAGCTTTGGTCTCTAATACTGGAAATATACCAGATGATTGTTACGGAAACTCACTAAATTTTGTAAATGACACTATAAGTCAGACCAACGCCTATGCAGAAATAATAGAAAACGCATCTTCAGCGGGAAATAATCTATCTTCAAAATACGATGATACGAGTTTATCAGAAAAATTAAAAATTGTTGCTAAATTAATTTCTGGTGGCCTAAAAACCAAAGTGTATGTGGTTCAACAAGGAGGTTTTGACACGCATGATAATCAAGTTGTAGATGGTGAAACAAAAACAGGTAAACATAGTGAATTATTAAATGAATTGTCAGAAGCAATTGCTGCTTTTCAAGACGATATAGAATTGCTAGGAGTTGATAATAAAGTCATTGGAATGACTTATTCTGAATTTGGTAGAAGAATTCGTTCTAATGGAGGATTAGGAACAGATCATGGCAATGCAGCGCCCCTATTTATGTTTGGTAATTGCGTGGAAAATCAGATTTTAGGTGATGCGCCAGAAATTGATAGTGCTGTAGATATTTATGAAGGTGTACAAATGCAATACGATTTTAGAAACATTTATAGTTCCGTTTTAACAAATTGGTTAGGAGCTACAGAAACAGAAACTTCCACAGTTTTATTTGAGAATTTTGACCCATTGCCTCTTTTTAAAGATGAGTGCTCTTCATCACTTTCAAATGATGATTTTATTTTAGATGAAAAGTTTTCATTGGATATATATCCAAATCCATGTTTAGATTTCATACATATTAGTTTTTTTGGAAATAACGAAAACGTAAAAATCACATTGTATAATACTATTGGTGCAGTTGTAAAAGAAATTACGAATGCTAGATATAGTTCCATTCAACATAGGCTAACAGTAGATATGCAAAGATTCGCAAAAGGGAATTACTTTGTGCATTATCAATCGAAAGGAATTTCTAAAACTAAAAAAGTGTTGAAGTATTAGTTTCAAGTATTATATTTGAAGTGAAAAATTCTTTTCTGAATCATTAACATGAATCTTCAAACCAAAATTACATTAAAAAAAGAAACTAGAAATCCAATTTCTTATAATTCTAAAATCTTCCTTTTTGGCTCTTGCTTTAGTGAGAATATTGGTTCAAAAATAGAGTACTTTAAATTTGAAAACACGATCAATCCATTTGGAATATTATTCCATCCCATTGCAATTGAAATGCTTATTACCAATATTGTTAATGAGAAAATATATACCGAAAAAGATATTTTCTTTCATAACGAACGTTGGCATTGTTATGAAGCTCATTCTGAATTAAGCAATCCTTCCAAAGAAGATTTATTACTAAAATTGAACGCAGCTATTTCTACTGCCAATACACAATTAAAAGAGGTTAGTCATGTTATCATAACGCTTGGCACATCATGGGCCTATCGTCTTATAGAAACTGACACTGTAGTTGCCAATTGCCATAAAGTACCTCAGAAAAAATTCTTAAAGGAATTACTTCTCATAGACGAAATAACGAATAGTCTTGAGGCAATTATTACCTTGATAAAAAGTGTTAATAACAATATTGAAATTATTTTTACGGTTTCTCCTGTTCGTCATTTAAAAGATGGATTTGTAGAAAATATGCGTAGCAAGTCGCATCTACTTTCAGCAATACATCAAGTTATTGCCCCAAGAGATCACACTCATTATTTTCCGTCTTATGAAATTATGATGGACGATTTACGTGATTATCGTTTTTACAGTTCAGATATGATTCACCCTAATGAAACTGCCATAAATTATATTTGGGAAGCGTTTAAAACGGTTTGGATACACGAAAAATCAACTGATTTAATGTCAGAAATTGATACTATTCAAAAAGGATTGTCTCATAGACCTTTTAATAAAAACTCAAAGCAGCACCTTCTATTTTTAGAAAATTTGCAACTTAAAATTAGTGCGTTACAAGAAAATCATACTATTACTTTTTAAAAAACGCCTACTTAAATCCTAAAGATTGTTCAGATTGTGGAGAAGTTCAACAAAACAAAGTTGAAAAATTCCTCCAAGTACTTCGAGAAAAACACGTGTACTAATTAGGGCTGTGAAACTAATAAGTTTTAGAAAAAGTTATGATATAAAAAAGAGAAAGAAACCTTCTCTTTTATTTATTTATATACTGCGCAACATTTTGCCAAGGACCTCCATTGATTACATCAATATCTTCGTCCATCAACATTTGCATTGCCACGCCACTACGTCCTCCACTTCTACAAACTGTTATTATTGGTTTTTCAAATGCTTTTATTTTTTCGACAGAACCTTCAATAGTATCTAAAACAATGTTTTCAGAGCCATCGACATGGCCTTCTTGATATTCTTCAATTGTTCTTACATCAATCACAATTGCGCCTTTTTCTATATATTCTTGTACTTCGTTCATATTCTGTTTTTTCTTAAATAGGTTAAAGAAACTCATCTTAAATTTTTGATAAAAGTAAAAAAGAATTTTCCAATAACTATAAATCAAATCGATTTTAATTATTTTTGAGTAAATTATAGTCATATCCTTTTAATAAATGAAACAAGAAAATAGAAAAGATGAAATAATTC
>Ga0307488_10002891_pt1 | contig 14463 bp, 9 predicted proteins | sample SB02metaG_FD_202248 | JGI IMG/M metagenome (GOLD analysis project Ga0307488, IMG submission 202248) | Sea-ice brine microbial communities from Beaufort Sea near Barrow, Alaska, United States - SB 0.2 | ecosystem: Environmental > Aquatic > Marine > Coastal | place: USA: Alaska | collected 2017-05-06 | reverse complement strand
ATAGTACAATATGAAATGAACCTGAAATAGGAACTATATTTTACTTTATATTAAAAAAACAAATTATGGAACAACCAAATTTATCATATATACATAGTATGTCTGGAGGTGATAAAGCCTTTGAAGAAAAAATAATAAATATTATTAAAACAGAATTTCCTTTAGAAAAAGAGGAGTACTACAACAGCTATAATGCTAAAAATTTTAAGTTAACTGCAGGCATTATTCATAAACTTAAACATAAAATTAGTATTTTAGGCCTTGTAAAGAGTTATGAAACTGCTGTAGCATTTGAAAATAATCTTTTGGAAGGCCAAACAACCTTAAATCAAGAATTCGAATCTATACTAATTAACATAACTAATTATTTGAAACAACTATAATTAGTATTTATGAATTGTATTATTATTGATGATGAAGCAACAGCTAGAGCTATTATTGGTCAACTATGTTCTAACGTAAAAGAACTTACTATTCTTGAAGAGTTTCCAAATGCAATTCAGGCAGTAAAATATTTAAATCAAAATGGAATTGATTTAGTTTTTTTAGATATTCATATGCCCGATTTCACAGGTTTTGATTTTATTGAAACATTAAAAAATCCTCCAAAAATAATACTTACAACTTCAGATTCAAATTTTGCTATTCAAGCATTTGAATATGATTGTATTATAGATTATTTAGTCAAGCCCATTGCACCAGAGCGTTTTCTAAAAGCAATTCAAAAAGCAAAAGACAAACCAAATAAATCTAGTGGCTCTTCAGAACCTTCTGAAAAAGTAGAAACTACATCTGGAAACGATTTATATGTAAATATTGATAGAAGACTTATAAAAATAGATATACCAAGCATCTATCTTATTGAGGCTAAAGGAGATTATATAAATGTAAAAACAGAAGATAAAAATTACACTGTCCACTCTACCTTAAAAAAAATTGAAGAGAAACTTCCTGAAAATTTATTTTTAAAAGTTCACCGCTCTTACATAATTAACATTAAGAAAATTATTGATATAGAAGACAATAGTGTATTGATTAAAAGAGATGTTATTCCTGTAAGTCGTTCAAACAGGCCTGAATTAATGAAGCGACTTAATTTATTGTAGATACTGTTCGCCTACGCTTCATTGATGAATATAGAATTGATTAATACTTTTTTTAGTAGATACTTCGGCAATTGGAAGATTAAAATAAAATGTTGTTTCTACATTAGGAGTACTTTTTAAGGATACTTGTCCCTTGTAATGAGAAATAATTTTTTTAAAAATACTTAATCCAATCCCTAGAGATTTCGTTGATTCGATTACTTCAAACATTTTGAATATTTTCTTATGGTATTTTTCATGTATTCCAACTCCATTATCTTTGATTGAAAAAATATAATCTTTTTGCGTTGTTTCACACCCTATTTCAATGAGACCGTTTTCCTTATCAACATTTGCTATAGCATTGCCTATTAGAATTTCAAATACTTTTTCCATCATATTTCCATCGATAAATAAGGTGGGTAATTCATTTGTTATTTTAATTTTGACATGAGGATTATTTATTTGATTTATAACCCGTTTTGTGATTGTATTGAGGTTTACGATGTTGTTTTTAAAGGTAGCAGACGTGATATTGTTATATTGTTCTAGTTTTATTAACAACAAGTCCATTTTTTCTATTTTGCCTTCCATCAGTTGAAAGTTAATAGTAGAATCTTGAAAATTATTAGTTTCATCTCTATCCTCTTGAGACCAAGTTAATAAATCTGAAATATTTCTTAATGAAGATTTTAATTCATGTGAAATTAAATGAGAATAATTATTTAGTTCATTCTTTTGGTTTTGAAGAATCTTAGATAATAATGCAGTTTTAGCAATAATATTTTGATCTATTATTAATTTTTTTTTAATTTTATTTTCGACCGCATTTAACAAATCGTTTATATTTAACGGCTTCGTTAAATAATCTTCAGCCCCTAGATTCATTCCAATTCTAATATCTTCTTTTTCTGCTTTTGCTGAAAGAAAGATTAATGGAATATCTGCTGTCTTCTTATTTGTTTGTAGTTTTTTAAACATTTCAAAACCGTTAAGGTGAGGCATAAGTATATCTGAAATAATAAGATCTGGATGCTCTATCAAAGCGATTTCAAAACCAATTAATCCGTTTTCGGCCTGAAAAACTTCATAACCCTCCATTAAAAGAATATCATAAATTTCCTCCCTTATAGCTAATGTGTCTTCTATAATTAATACTTTATACATCTTGTTTGTTTAAAATCTTTATAATAAAAGAGGTCCCATTACCAATAGTACTATTGACAATTATTTTTCCTCCTATTAAATCTATTGCCTCTTTTACAATTGTTAAACCAAGACCTGTTCCCTGAATTAAATCAACATTTTTTCCTCGAGAAAAAGGCTTAAAAATATTTTTAAGCTCTGATTTGGAAATTCCTATTCCATAATCTGTTATCGTAATAACGGTGTACTCTTTTTCGGATGACAAGGCAACAGTAATATTTTTAGTAGTCGGAGAATACTTTACAGCGTTACTAATTAAATTGATAAAAATATTTCTGCCCAATTTTTCATCAATAAGAATATCAGTGGTTTTTAGATTTTCTGTATCAATTAGCACTATATCGTGTGATTGATTACAAGCACTAGATACTTCGTCAATGATTTCATGTATAAAGTCTCCAAGATTTATTTTCACCAGGGTTTGTATAATTTTACCTGCTTCAGCCTTACCAACAATTAAAATATCGTCTAATAGTTTTGTCATATGCAAAACCTGATCTTCTATTTTGTCTAGTTTTTTTTGTCTAATTACTGGCTCCATTTTAGCCCAGTATTTTTTAATAGAGCCTGCAGCAAAATTAATTGATGATAACGGAGTTCTAAATTCATGAGATGCCGTTGAAACGAATCTCGATTTTAATTGGTTTAATTCTTTTTGCTTTTCTAATGCTTGGTTTAATTTTAAGGTTCTTTCGTTTACCTTCAATTCTAACTCGTTACGATAACCAGCTAACTCAGTGATATCTTGTCCTACTCCTAATACCCCAATAATTTCCCCGTTAATATCACGTCGGGTACTTGAGTTTAATAATACCATTACACGTTGTCCATCTTTTGTAAATAGCGGAAATTCATAGTTGGCAGTTTCTTGACCAAGCAGCGCATCATCCAGTACTTTTTTTACTGACTCTCTGTAGTCTTCTGTGATATAGGTTTGTACCAGATCTTTTCCTAATACTTCGTCTTTTGTAAATCCAGTAATGCTTTCAGAAGTCTGGTTCCACTCGTTAACAAGTCCTTTACTGTCGATACCAAAAATAGGAGCGTTTGCCGTTTCAATAAACTGCCTTAACTCTTTGGCAATGGATTCTGATGCCGTTCGTAGTTTATCTATTTCCGAAATATCCTGACCCACACCTAATACACCCGTTATTTTCCCTTTAGCATCACGACGTGTACTTGAATTTAGTAATACCATTACACGCTGTCCATCTTTGGCAAATAGCGGAAATTCATAATTGGCAGTTTCTTTACCAAGCAAAGCATCGTCCAATACTTTTTTTACCGACTCTCTGTAATCCTCGGTGATGTAGGTTTGTACCAGATCTTTTCCTAACACTTCGTCTTTTGTAAATCCAGTAATACTTTCAGAAGTTTGGTTCCACTCGTTAACAAGTCCTTTATTATCAATACCAAAAATAGGAGCATTAGCAGTATCAATTAATAATGTTAAATCATGCGCTACATTTTCCATTTCAGAACGGTAAACATCAAGTTCAGTTTGAAAGACAAGTTCTTTGTTAGCAAGGATTAATTCATTTGCACGTTTTTCTTTCTCTTTATTAGCCAGGACTAATTCATCTGCTCGTTTTCCTTTCTCTTTGTTGGCTAGAATTAACTCATCTGCCCTGTTATCTTTCTCTTTATTCTGAAAGGCAAGTTCGGTATTAGCGATCGCTAATTCGTCTGCTCGTTTTTGTTTTTCGCCGTTTTGAAAGGTGAGTTCTTTATTTGCAATGGCTAATTCATCTGCTCGCTTTTGTTTTTCATCGTTTTGAAAGGCAAGTTCGGTATTAGCGATTGCTAATTCGTCTGCTCGTTTTTGTTTTTCGTCGTTTTGAAAGGTAAGTTCCTTATTTGCAATGGCTAATTCATCTGCTCGTTTTTGTTTTTCATCATTTTGAAAAGCAAGTTCTTTATTTGCAATGGCTAGTTCATCTGCTCGTTTTTGTTTTTCGTCGTTTTGAAAGGCAAGTTCTTTATTTGCAATGGCTAATTCATCTGCTCGTTTTTGTTTCTCACTGTTCTGGAAAGCAAGTTCGGTATTTGCAATGGCTAGTTCATCTGCTCGTTTTTGTTTTTCGTCGTTTTGAAAAGCAAGTTCTTTATTTGCAATGGCTAATTCTTCTGCTCGTTTTTGTTTCTCTTTGTTGGCTAGAAATAAATCATTTGCCCTGTTATCTTTACCTTTATTCTGAAAGGCAAGTTCAGCATTAGCAGTTGCTAATTCATCTGCTTGTTTTAAGAGGACTTCTTTTTGTGCAGTTTGGGAGTTGACATCAAACATGATTGCGACATATTTAATTATTTTCCCATTTAGATCTTTAAAAGGCACAATGGTTATGTCCATCCAACAGAGTTGTCCTCCTTTTTTCTTATTCAACACTTTGCTTTTAAACACTTTCCCAGAACGAAAAGTTGAGATCATATCAGTAAAAAAAACATCAGGCTGTTTTCCGCTCTTTAATATTCTGTGATTTTTACCTATTAATTCTTCTCTATGGTATCCGTAAAGTTCACAAAAATTATCGTTGACAAATGTAATATTAAAGTCAGCATCAGTTTCAGAAACGATACCCGCTTTATTTAAACAACTATTTTGTTGTTCCAATTCAACTTTAACAGCAGCTAATTCATTTGTTCGCTTATCCTTCAAAACGTTTTGAGAAGAAAGTTCTTCATTAGTACTATTTAAATTATAAATAGTTTTTTGTAATTCGACTCTCTTTTCTTTAAGTAAACCTTCAGTTTTAGTTCGTGCTTTTTTTTCTTTTTCAAGATTTTTTCTTAATTTAATTTTAGCCTTTTCAGTTTCAGTAATGTCTGTCATGGAAACACCAACTCTATTTTCGGAAAATTTCCATGCGGTAACATGATAAAACTTATCATATGCTGCGCCATAACTCTTAAATCTAATTTCTTCTCCTGTCTTATCAACACTAGCAAAAGAGGTAAACCAATGGTCTTCTATAACATCAACAATTGATGATATTTTTTTATCTATTAATTGTTCTTGGGTTTTGCCAAAAAAATTTGCGAAAGAAATATTTATTACCCTGATATAGAAATCGATGGGTTGTCCATTCTTGTCATAAATAAGTTCTATAACATCAACCATGTCTGCCATATTATCAAAGAACTTTTTATATGTTAGTTCTTTTGAAGAACCAATAGCATTTTTTTTAAATTCAATGAGCCCCTTTTCCAATTCTTTATACGAAGGTTTACTCATAGTTTCATGATTTTTAAATTAAATCTAGTGCGTTTTTGTTTTAGATGATCATTTACTTATGGCTCACACTTTTATAACTCATTCTTTTTTAACCTAACTTTAAACAAAAGGCCTATGCAATAACAAAGGTTAATTGTCTATAATTCATTAAATTTATGGTACAAACTTACTTTCATAAGAGTTCTTCTAGTATATATTTCGATGGATAGCAGTTTAGCTTAGTCGAATAGCAACTTCTTGATGTTAAATAAATCTATATTTATTGCGATTTTATCTTTGGTTTCTGCTAGAGCTTTAGTATTCCTGAGGTCATTACATACTTGCTTTATAATCCATTCATTAATGGTTGTTGGAGCAATACTATAGTTTTTCCTAATTGACTCTTAGTATATTTTCCTATACTAAGTTCGGCTAAAATTTTTAATTTGAAAGGTTCGTTGTAACATCTGGTTACTCTGTTATTTTATACAGATGCTTGTTGTTTAGTGTATATATTTCAGGACGGGTCAAAATTGTAGTTTGATAGGTATACTAAGTGTTAATGAAGCGCCTTAACTTATTGTAATACTATTCGTCTACAATAATTCCCCATTTAACTAACAACTAATTACACTTAACGAATTTTAAAATAATTTAGCTTAAAGGTTTTTAATTTTGACATGTGTTAAAATAAAAAACATGAAAAAAATAGTACTATTTATTATTATCTGTTATAGCTTTAATATAACAGGTCAAAGCGAAACGACGCCAACAGATTTTAATTTTGGTACGGCAGCTAATTTTATACTATTTACAGGAGCTGGAGCAGTTGCCAATACCGGAACTTCTACAATTACTGGTGATGTTGGAGCTGATGTAGGTGCGATATCTGGTTTTGGAGCACCTACAATTTTAAACGGAACTATAGAAAATGCTAATCCAATTACTGTACAAGCCATTTTAGATTTAGCGGCGGCTTGCGTTCAAATTCAAAATACCGCAGTAACCATAGGAGATCATAGTACGATTTTTGGAGATGTTGCTGGCGAGACTATTTATCCTGGAGTTTATTCTACTGGAGCAGCTACATCTATTATTGGGACGCTAACATTAGATGCTCAGGGAGACCCTAATGCTATGTTTGTTTTTAAAATTGGAGGAGCACTTTCTTCGGTTGCTGGCTCAGAAATTATTTTGGCTAATGGTGCCTCGTCTGACAATGTTTTTTGGATTGCTGTTGGCGCTGTTGGTTTGGGTGCAAATGCTACCGTGGTTGGTACGTTTATAGGGTATCCAGGAGCAGTCTCACTAGGAGCAGGTGGAACTCTAGATGGAAGGTTTTATGCTACTATTGGCGCAATCGCAATTAGTGGAACAGTTGCGGCAATTCCATCATATAATATCCCTTTTGATAATGATTCTAGTGCTTACTTATTTCAGAACAATGATGTATTTTCCATAGATTTAGCATCAGGGAATTCTTATGAAATTGCAACAGATATTACTACAGGAAATATAAATGCAACGGGATACAATCCAGCAGACGGATATATTTGGGGATCTTTAAGTTCACCAGAAAAAAAGATAGTACGTATTGGTAAAAATTTTAATACAACTAGTTTCTACATAGACGAATTACCAAGTAATGATAGAACTATTGGAGATGTAAGTGCAGACGGTATCTATTATTTAAAAGGTGATGGTACTACCTATTATAAAATAGACCTTGACCCTAATTCAGCAACTTATACGCAACACCAATCTACTGAAAGTTTATCTCAAAGCATAAGTATTGATGATTGGGCTTTTAATGCTGTTGATGGAAATTTATACGCAGTAGAAAAAAATTCAAATATTTTGTATCGTATAGATTCTTCAAGTGGAGTAGTTGAATCTCTAGGGGAAGTGCCAATCTTATCAGGATTAACCTATACATATGGTGCTGTCTATTTTGATGCAGATGGACGTTTTTACGTTTCAGCCAATGAAACAGGGACAATATATGCGATTGAAAGTGTACAAAGCTTAGCAGTAAATGATTCAATAGATTCAAATTTGTTTGCTTTTGGACCCTCAAGTTCTAATAATGATGGTGCACGTAGTCCAACAGCTGCTGTACTTCAAGAAATTTGTGATAATGGAATTGATGATGATGGTGATGGTTTAATTGATTGTGATGATCCGGCCTGTTCAGGGATTGGAAATTGCCCCATAACCTCAAATACTTCAGGAGGCAGTGAAGGAGGTTTAGAAAGTAACAATCGACTGTCTAATAAAGTTAATCAAAGAAATTATAATCGAGTAAAAAACAATTATAGATTTGACAGAGATATTGCTAGAAGAGTCACAAAATCTTCAAATTATGCGCAAAGAAGTACAAATTTAAATTTTCAATTGCAAAACTTCATTCCGCTTACAGTTATTAATGAAGAATATGTAGTAGAATCAACTCCAACAGATTTATTAGGAATTACAAATGCAGTAGATGTTTATTCTGTAGATTATATTAAAAATGAAAATTCAATTGCATCAATATTAGTATTAAAAACTGTGGACGGTGTTTATGAACATACTAAATATATTTGTGATCGATTATTAGGAGCAGAACTTATTTCTGTATCAACTATAGACATAAATGGATATAGTTTTATTAAATCTATCATTAGAAACACAAATAATTCTATTGAGTTTGTATTAAGCCTTTCGGCAAAAGAAATTAATAATGATGAAAATTTCGCAATTGAAAGTCACTGGAATTTAGATAAATACGAAAGTGATATGACCTTTTATAATTTTCAAATTTGGTCAAATTCAATAGATGATTTATTATTATTAGGAGAAGATGTTCTTAATTTATTAGATATTGAAAAACCAATTTCTGATTATAATACTTCAAGCCCTCCAACTGTTTTTGTTAGAAAAGGAAATTACATTAACGGAACTTTAGATTTACAAATCGTAAATACAAATGGTAGTGAAATGGTTACTATTGATGGTGGGTTGAGAGTTACGGAAACTAGTGATATAGATTATTTAAATTCTACAATAGATTTAAACGAAAATTACATTACAAATTTACAATTTGAAACGGGAAATTTATTTGATATTGGATTTAGAATAAGTGATGCTTCTGGAATACCAGATGATTTATTTATGTCAGATGGGCCCTGGGGAATTGATGATTCTGCAGGTACAACAGAAATCGATGCGTATGCTGTTTTACCTACCACTATAGATTTTAATCCTAACGATTTTTCTATCGAAAGAAATGTTGTGCTACAAGCAACTACAAGTCAATATGTAGCCGTTTATAGAGCCCTAACACCTAGGTTTAGTCCAGTAAACTTATCAGAGTTCAGTAATTTTAAATTAAGAGCAAAAGGAACAGGAGAAATGCAAATCAATTTTATCAAGAAAAGCATATCAACTTGGGAAGAGCAACATAGTGCAACAATCCAATTGACAGAAAGTTTTCAAGATTTTACTATTTCATATTCTGATTTTACAAATATAAGTGGTTCAGAATTGTTCCTTGATGATATTGTAACTGTTGTTTTTACAATGGTTTCAGAAGACGGAACAAATGTGACTAAAGAAATGCATATACAAGATGTTAGATTTTCAAATACTAGCGCTGTATTATCTGTAAGCACTTTTGATGTTGATTCAATGAAAATCTCTGCAAGTCCAAATCCTATGGATTCTATTACTACAATTTATTTTACAGCAAATCAATCTGAAAAAATGCAGTTTGTAGTTTATGATATATTAGGAAAAAGGGGGTATCAAACAAGTATTAATGCTACTACTGGTAAAAATAAAATAGTTCTTAATAGACAAGATCTAGGTGCAGGATTCTATTTCTGTAAAATTTCAAGTTCACAAAGTTTTTATAAAACTTTAAAATTAATAGTTAAATAATTATAGATTATGAAAAATCAAAGCAATATTGTATTAAATCTAATGAATGTGGAAGAAAGACCATATTTAAAAGACCTAGACTATGTAAATGAAATAGAATAGGTGCTGAATGGCGTAACTAGTCCTCTGCTTGACACTATTGGGTACATATAAACGTGCCCAGTCTAGTGTTAATTAACTAATAAATATGAAATCACACAACTATTTTTGAATGATAGGATTAATAAATATAAGTTTTTTAAATAAATCCCATCTCAATCTAAAACCAACTTCGGTAAATGTAAAACCTGTCGCAGTTGTAGAGGCAATATTACTATGTAAACCATAAAGGTTAGCTGTAAATCTATTAGAAATGTTGTACCCTAATTTTCCTTGAAACCTATATGTACTTTGTTTCTCTAGGTCTTCAATAAACTGTAAACCTGTTGCAAGATTTAGATTATAAAACCATTTTCCCTTTTGGTTTTTTACAAGTTCTACAAATACTTCAACTACATTAAATTTTTCTGGACTAAAGTAAATAGTTGGCACTTGGTCTTTAAATGTTATGTATTGGTAATTTAAGCCTGTTTTAAGTAGCGGTTTATCAAAAAGGTTATAGTATAGAGAGGTAAACAATAAATGCTTCTGATTATTGTCGTTTTGCCAAGTGTAATTGTATTGTGTATACCAACCTAAATTAAAATTAGTATTTACATTATAATTACTATATATAGTGTTTTGTACAATTTCTCTACTTAGTAAATCGGCATTAAAATCTTGCCATTCTCGTTTAAAACCAATATCTAAAGTTTGCAGTTTAAAGGGTTTTATATTAAAAACAATATTTGTTAAAAACTGCGTATAATTTGTTGTTTTTGCATTAATATCTGTAACACCAATATTTGTTTTAACACCTATGTTTGGGTGTAATAAATAAGAGAAACCAAATAACACATTATTTGCTTGTGCTTCATTATTGGTTACTGTGTTTTTAGAATCTCTATAACTATACACACCATTGACTTGCAATTTTGTAGATAATGGCACAGTTACGTTTATGGTAGACGTTATAGCTTCATTATTTCCGTTATCGAAACTATGAGCAGTTCTTGTTTCAACAAAAGGCACAAATTGTTTATCTAGTATGTTTATAAAGTTTACCGCATCTTTTTGATTCTTAAAAATGGACAATGTTCTATTTACTGCATTGTAAGCATCGTTATATAAACCAGACGCTTTTAGCGCATTCGCTTTACCTAAGTTACCATCAAATGAAATACTGTCGTTTACTAATATTGCGTTGTAATCTTTAAGGCTCTTTTTAAAGTTTCCTTTGTATGTATTTAAAGTGGCGCGTAGGGCTAATAACCAATTCTCGTTTGGTTTCGTTTTTATTAAATTAGCGATAAGTGTGTTGGCTATCTTATATTTTTTATTCCAAATTAAGGCTTGTATGTGTCTTTCTGTAGTTGGTTGTATAAGTTTTGGGTTGGTATTGCTTCCTAAACTTTTAAACGCTTTACTACTTATATTAAGCGCGTCTTTTTCTTTTCCATTTAAGTGTGATACTAATGCTAAACCATTTAATGCTGTTATAGTATTATCAGGGTTTTCGGCTAAAAGATTATATGTGTCCCTAGCTTTATCTAATTGATCTGAAATTAAATATAAGTTAGCAAGATTCAATAACGTGTCTTTATCATTATTAAAAAGGACTAGGTTTTCTTTTAACAAAGCTTCAGCTTCACCATACTGTTGCGCTTGCTGATTTTGATAGGCAAAACCTAAATAGATGTATTTTTTAGAATTCAATGCATTTTGGTTTCCTGGTAAAACGATTAACGATTTATTTACATAAAGTAAAGCGTCTTCGTATTCTTTTAAATTAGACAGTGTGTTTGCATAACTTAATAAAGCCGGAAAACTTTTAGGATCTTCCTCTACCAATCCTTTAAAATAGGTTTTGGCTTTTGAGAAGTTACTATTCCATAATAAAGATTCTCCATAATTTAATTTCACTTCAAAATCTGAAGGATAATCTACTAACAATTTAGTAAAAAGGACACTGGCCTGTTCTGTGTTTCCGTTAAGTCCTATAGCGCGACCATAACACAATCGCGCAGTCTTATTATCTGGATGTTCTTTTAGTATGGTTTGAAAAAACGTTTCTGCTTCTTGATATTCCCCTGTTTCTAAATAATTAAAACCTTCTTGCATATCTTGTGAGAATGCTAAAAAAGAAGTAGAGATAAAAAAAAGTAAAAAATAAAATTTGATTGTCATCAGTAATTTTTAGATACTGCAAGTTAAGCATTCATATTTAATATTTCGTCTATATAAAAGGTCTTCTCGTCGAAATTCAAAAGGGTTTTGTAGGTGTTTGAATGATATTTGTAACAGAAAACAATATAATAATAATTTAAAAACTAGAATTATGGCACTACAAGTTTTAGAAAACAAAGGTACATTTCATTTACAAGGAAGTCTAAATTCATTAACTGCAATATCATTTATTATTCACTTTGAATATATTATTAATACTGTTAAAAACGTAAAAATAAATATTGACAAAATAAAAGAAATTGATCAAACTGGTGTTGAAGCTTTTAAAACGTTAATAGCAATTGCATTGAGAAACAACAGACTTTTTAATATAGTTGGTGATGGAAGTAAGGACATATATGAAGATTATTCGTATTCAAACACAGCTTAGTCTAGAATCAAAATAAAAAATAGGATGCACGATATCTCATTGATACGATCGAAAAAAATCAGTCCAGAACAACTATTTATGTTGAGTGTTCTGGTTGTCAATGGAGGTAATTATCTATACAATTTAATCCTTGGAAGAATCTTAGGCCCAGAGCAATTTGCAGATGCAGCAGTACTAATTACTTTTTTGCTAGTCTTATCTTTTGTCGCCATGACATTTCAATTGGCAACTGCAAAGTTCTCAGTAATATTTGAAGCTAATTTATTTATAAGCTTTATTTCAAAAGTTTATAAAAATGCAATCACTGTAGGAATTAGTCTTGGGGCTTTAATTATTATCTTTTCAAAACAATTACAAGAAGTATTTAATACTTCAACATCAAGTATGTTTGTTGTATTTGGAATTGGTGTTCCTTTATATTTTTTAATGAGTGTAAATAGAGGTGTTTTTCAAGGAAAAAAAGCATTTAAAGCTCTTTCAATTACATATCAAACTGAAATGTTAAGCAGGCTGCTAATCACATTAGGCTTGTTATTTTTATTTAATATAGAATCATCACTTGTAATCGCTATCGGAATTTTAATTTCTTTCGGTTTTGGTTTAATTCCATTTAAGTTTGAAAATTTAAATTTTAAAACTTCTGTTGTTATCGAAGCGAGCCAAACTAAATTGGTAAGAAACTTTTTTATAATAACAGCATTTTATGAATTCACTCAAATCATAATTAGTAACAGTGATATGCTTTTAGTGAAGCACTATTTTGAATCTTACGAAGCAGGATTGTATGCTTCATTGGCTTTAATAGGTAGAATTGTATACTTCACTGCCTGGATGTTTGTAATGCTATTATTACCAACAGTCGTTCAACTTAAAAAAGAAGGAAAGGCTACCGCTCCAATTTTATTAAAATATGTTGGTTACATAGCTACTATCTCTTCAGTTATTGTTTTATGTTGTTCATTATTTCCTGAAACTGTAATTACTTTATTATTTGGAAAAAGTTATTTAGCTATTGCTCCTTTACTTTGGAAATATGCTTTAGCAACTGGATTGTTCGCTATCTCAAATATTTTTGCTTATTACTATTTATCATTAGATAGATATATACCAGTAATCTTTTCAGCAATTTTTGGAATGCTTCAAATGGGACTTGTCATCTTCTTTCATGAAAGTTTAGAACAAGTAGTCCATATGCAAATTGTAGCAATGATATTGTTACTCGTTTTCCAAATTATTTATTTCGCTTTAGATTCTAAAACGCAATTAACAAAAGTTAAATGTTCTGCTGAACAAGATTGGGAATGGCATTATGAGTCTATGTAAGACTCTCAATTTCACTAAGCTTTATAATGCGAATTTGTAACATAATTAAAACGAAAATCATGAAACTAGCAATCGTAACAGCATATCCACCAAGCAAGGTAACTTTAAATGAATATGCATATCACTTAGTAAAGCACTTTAGACAAAAAGAGAGAATCACAGAAATAGTATTATTAACTGATAAAACTGAGGGTAAAAAAGACATTACTTTTATCGAAGAAGGTTGTAAAATAACAGTTAAAGAGTGTTGGAAATTTAACAGTTATTTAAACATAATCAATGTGACAAAAGCGATTAATAATACGCAACCAGATGCAGTCTTATTTAACTTACAGTTTATGAAGTTTGGTGATAAGAAAATCGCTGCAGCTTTAGGTTTACTATTGCCTTTAGTTTGTAAATTAAAACATATTACAAACATCGTATTATTGCACAATATCTTAGAAGAAGTAGATTTGGATGCTGCTGGTTTTACTTCAAATAAATTATTACAAAAAGCATATGGATTTATAGGAGCTACCTTAACAAAGCTACTATTACAATCAGATACAGTTGTTGTAACAATGCAAAAATATGTTGATATTTTAGAGAAAAAATACAATGCTAAAAATGTTTTTTTAATTCCACATGGAACATTTGAAGTTTCAAAAGAAACACCAGATTTTTCAATTAGAAATAGACCTTTACAAATTATGACATTCGGAAAATTTGGTACTTATAAAAAGGTGGAATCTCTAATTGAAGCAGTTGAAAAAGTAAGAAAAACAACAGGATTGGATTTAGAAGTTGTTATTGCAGGAACAGACAATCCAAATGCACCTGGTTACTTAGCAAGTGTCCAAGAAGACTATAAACATGTGCTACAATTAAGATTTACTGGCTATGTTGAAGAGCAGGATGTCTCTAAGCTATTCAAAGAAAGTGCTGTTGTTGTATTTCCATACACATCTACAACAGGAAGTTCTGGCGTCTTACATCAGGCTGGTAGTTATGGTAAAGCAGTTGTAATGCCAGATTTAGGT
>Ga0307488_10002890_pt1 | contig 14463 bp, 9 predicted proteins | sample SB02metaG_FD_202248 | JGI IMG/M metagenome (GOLD analysis project Ga0307488, IMG submission 202248) | Sea-ice brine microbial communities from Beaufort Sea near Barrow, Alaska, United States - SB 0.2 | ecosystem: Environmental > Aquatic > Marine > Coastal | place: USA: Alaska | collected 2017-05-06 | reverse complement strand
CGCGGCTGATTGTGCCACGAATGTTCGCATCTGTATTGGCAACATAAAAGTCTCTTAGCTTGGTAAACCAATCTTGATCGCTAAAACGAGACATGTTCCTCAATGCTCTAGTGGCGATGCTTCTAGGCACACTAGTCGGATCTGCCAAATATTTATTGGCTAGTTCAGCGCTGACTTTTTCCACTTTTGGGGTGTTAGCATAGCGACTTAATATGCCGTATACAGAACCCCGTAAACGTGTTGTATCAGTTGTGTCGGAAGGTTGATCTTCGACACCCAAGCGTTCAAACCAAGGCATGAGTTTTTTGGCAGCAAATTGCCCAAACATGGCTTCGTTATCTGTGTCTACCAGATACAAAAATTCACTCATCGTAGATACTACAGCTCTACCAATCATAGGATCCTTGTCGTCGACTAAGGCATCTATTACTGCCATAATTTCGCCTAATTCAATTTCACCGGCTGAGAACAGTGCTTCTGTATTGTAGAGCAAGGACTTTTTCTCTCGTGCATTTAATACTGACATATCGTCTAGTAAGGCTGAAAGTTGTGCGGGTGATACTTTCCATCGCATATAACCCATGGCGTTTTCGTTAGGAAAAATCCAATCTGCCTCAGCAAGTTCTGCAACCGTAGTTTTGGCTGCATTTAAGAATAAATTAGTGCGAGATATTTTACCGTTTTTCTTATAACTAATTGCAAGAGGCACAATCCAAGTTTGTTCTTTAACGTCTGCTCCTTTGAGATGATAACGAGATTGGCTCACCTCTCCATTTGCCGAAAACGCAACTAATGGGTAGCTAGGTTGTTCTAGGTAAGTTTTCATCATGGCAGGCACATCAAAATCCGCCACCGTAGATAACACCTTCCATAGGTCATCGGCCTGTGCATTGCTAAAAGCGTTGTTTTTCATATAAGTCTGAATGCCTTTTTGGAAGACTTCTTCACCCACCATAGACTCAATCAGCTGTAAAATCGACTCACCTTTACTGTAATTTAAGCCTAAACCATCCATGACATCGGTTTGGCTTCTTACGACTTTTTTAACTGGCTTTACCGTTGGGCTGGCGTCAGCGCCAAAAGCACCTTCTTGTACTAATCGGCCTTTAAAATTTTGCTCTGGGTACAAGTCCATCATCACTTTACTGGCCATCCAAGAAGCGAAAGCTTCGTTTAGCCATAAGTCATCCCACCATGCCATGGTGACTAAATTTCCGTACCACATATGCGCTAATTCATGAGCAATAACGTTTAGTGTGCTGCTTTGTTCGGCTAAGCGAGGTTCATCTTCAAGTAACAACAAACTACTGCGGTAGGTCACTAGGCCAACGTTTTCCATCGCACCAAAAGTAAAGTTAGGCACAGCGACAAAATCTAGTTTTTCGTAGGGATAAGAAGAACCAAAATAATTTTCTAAGTTTTGTAATATGTCTGCTGTGTGTTTGGCCGCAAACTTAGTGCGCTGTGCTTGGCCTTTGGGTGTGTATATTTTACCTGGGACACTCAAATTAGGGATATCATAAGAATCTAGCTCTCCCACGGCTAGTGCAACTAAATAGGTAGGCATGGGTTTAGTTTTGTTAAATTCTACTGTTTGCCAACCGTCTTTGACCGTGCGTTTATTCACTAGGGTATTGGATAAAACCGTGTGTTTCTGTGGTGATATCACTGTTACCTGATAGGGAATTTTAAATCCTGGCTCATCAAAACTAGGAAAAGCCCGTCGTGCGTACATATCTTCAAATTGCGTAAATACATAGTTCAACCCCTCAAACTTTGATAAATACATGCCATCTGATGAGGTATTGAATATTCCATCAAAGACAATATGTAAGGTGTAACGGTTGGCAGCAATGTTCTGGCTTGCTTTACCGCGCTGGATCTCATAGTCATGGGATGTAACGGAAAGTGGTATGCGAGTGTCACCGCTAGTTAAGTAAGCTTGTTGAATGTTGAGATCTTTTTGATAAAAGCCAATCGTATCTGTCGCCTTTGTCACATCAATTGTAATGGTTGTTTCACCACTAAATGTAGGGCTATCTGGGTCAACCTTTAAGGTAATCTGCTGAAAACTGGGTTTAATAAATGTGGATAATCGAAAGGCGGTTTCTTTGGCATAGCCGTTGACTGAAACAGTCATACTTAGCATCAGCCATAAACACATATGTGTAAGCTTCATATAGTTTCCTGAAAGTTTTTATAGTGAAAAAAATAGTTACAGACCATGTACCCTAATTAGATTATCAAAAAATGCAATATCGGAAAGGTTAATGAATGTGTATGGGAAAGGCATTTAGTGCTAACAAAAGCATACAAAAAAGGCGCTAATGCGCCTTTATCTGAACTCTTTTGTACTTAAGCTGTGATAGGAAATTGATAATCCGCTAAACTTTTTCTCAAAGCCAGCTTATTGAGCTTCCCAGTGGCGGTATGGGGTAATTCCTCCACAAACACCACATCGTCTGGCATGGATATTTTATGAAGCTTATTACGCATAAACGCCAATATTTGTTCGGTTGATACGTCTGTTCCTGCTTGACGAACGACTACTAGCAGTGGGCGTTCTGTCCATTTTGGATGGTAACGTCCAATCGCTGCTGCTTCGGCTACGTCTGGATGGTTCACTGCTGCATTTTCAATTTCTATTGAACTTACCCATTCACCGCCCGTTTTAATGACATCTTTGGTACGGTCTGTAATTTGCAAATAACCTTGTGGGCTAATAGTGGCGACGTCACCTGTATCAAACCAGCCAAGCTCATCCACGGGACAACCTTCTGACCCAGGCACTTGAGACAAACCATAATAACCACTGCATACCCAAGGACCTCGCACTTTAAGCGCCCCAAAGGCGACACCATCCCATGGTAGTTCATGATTATTGTCATCTACAATCCGCATTTCAATACCAAAAACACCTCGGCCTTGTAGACATTGTAAATCGATTTCTTCTTCTTCAGTCAAGTCTTCCATGCCGGCTTTTTTGCAGTAAATAGTGCCAAGTGGGCTGGTCTCGGTCATGCCCCAACCTTGGATGACTTCTACTTGATGTTGATGTTTAAATCTTTCGATAATGATTCTAGGGCAAGCCGCACCACCCACGCTGGCACGTTTGAGACTAGGGATGGTTTTACCGGTTTTTTCTAGATAGTCCAATAAAGCTAACCATATGGTAGGTACGCCAGAACTAAAGGTGACTTTTTCGGTTTCAATCAGGTTTTGTAGTGACTCACCATCGGCCATTTTAGGCCCAGGCATCACCATTTTTGAACCTGCCATTAATGCGGCATAAGGTGCGCCCCATGCATTAACATGAAACATTGGCACTATGGGCAGGGTGGTTTCTTTATAAGAAGCCGCAACCACATCGGGCATACTGCCACCTAATGCATGTAGAAGAGTCGAACGGTGGCTATATACTACACCTTTGGGATTACCCGTTGTGCCTGAGGTGTAACACATAGCGCTGGCAGTATTCTCATCAAATTCAGGCCAATCAAAGGAAGTAGACTGCTTGCTTAAAAGTGTTTCGTAACACATCACATTAGGTAAAGTGGTTTCGGGCATATGCGCTTCATCGGTTAAAATGATGTAACCCTCAACTTTAGGAAGATGATCTTTTAGCGCTTCGAGTAAAGGGACTACCAATAAATCCACAAAGATAAATCTGTCTTCTGCGTGATTGATAATGTAATTCACTTGCTCAGGGAACAATTTAGGATTGATGGTATGACACACCATACCACTGCCAGAAACACCATAGTAAAGTTCGAGATGGCGATAATCGTTCCAAGCTAACGTGCCAATACGATCACCAAATTTAGCACCTAGCCCGGCTAAAGCATTGGCCAACTGACGACTGCGATTAGCAAAGTCTTTATAAGTATGTCTGTGTCTTGGGTTATCTGCAGTGACAGAAACAATCTCCGAATCTGGGAAGTTCTTATCCGCATGTCTAAGTATGGAGGAGATCATTAACTGGGAATTCATCATCAAGGCTTGCATATATTTTCCTTTAAATTAACTAGTTTTTATAAAAGTACAAAGCGTTGGCACCACAGAGGGCAACCTGTGCCGCACTGGGACTTCGCTGCACAGAGGAAAAAAAGGTAAGCACTACGTCTTCTTTTCCTCTGTGCTCTTAGTGTCCTCTGTGGTAAAAATCTTTTTATATTGTATATCTCTTAACTTGAAGCTATTAACGTTTGCTTACCAAGCCGTCACGCCGCCATCGATGGCGATAGTTTGTCCCGTCATATAAGAATTACCTGGAGACAAAATTAATAACATGGCATTGACCACTTCTTGTGGTTTGGACAAACGTTTCATGGGCGTGCCTCTGGCTAATTGTGCTTGTCCTTCTTCTGAAGCAAACTCACCTAAAATAGCCGTTGGACTGTAGAAAGGGCAAATTGCATTGCAGCGCACGCCTTTTCGGGCATATTCTACCGCGGCAGTTTTGGTTAAACCGACTACCGCATGTTTGGCTGCTGCATAAGCGCCGCCTTTTGGCGCTCCGCCTAAACCCGCTAGAGAACTGATATTTAATACATGGCCCTCGCCTTGTTTCAGCATTGCCTCTATTTGGTATTTCATTCCAAACAATACACCATTGACGTTGACGTTAAATTGGCTGTGCATAGTGTCTTCAGTCAATTTATGTAAAGGGGTTAGATCGTGGGCGATGCCAGCATTGTTGACGCCAATATCCACTCGGCCAAATTTTTCTAAGGCTTTGTCTACCATGTTTTTGCAATCTTGTTCTTTGGACACATCACATAACATCGACATCGCGTTTTCTTGGTCTGGTAATGAGGCCAGTGTCTCATCTAAGTTTTGTTGATTGATATCACTTATCACTAACTTACATCCACGTTTGGCTAGTCCTTGGGCTAACAAACGACCAAAACCGCCACCTGCTCCGGTAATCAATGCGACTTTTCCGGTAAAATCTAATAACTCATCCATCAAATTGTTCCTGTTCTTTTTTAACTAAAATTTAAAGTGGGTTGGCATTCATAAAGGTTAGTAATACTTCAGCTAATTGTTCGCCTTGATCTTCTTGCAAAAAATGCCCGCCTTGTTCAATAGTGGTATGTATCTGACCTTGGCAACCGGGAATAAGTTTTTGCATGATTTTGTCACCACCTGCGGTTACTGGATCTGAATCACTGAAGGCGGTGATAAAAGGTTTGTCAAATTGCTGCAGAGTTTGCCAAGCTAGCCTGTTGGCTTCGCTTGCAGGGTCATCTGGGGTGGTCGGCACCAGCACAGGAAACTGCCTAACACCTGCTTTATATGTTTCATCGGGAAAAGGTGCGTTATAAGCGGCCAGTACATCAGGACTTAGAGGGATAACAGTGGCACCTTTTATAATCCCCGCTACCGGAAACACCTCTACTTCTTGAGAAAAGTTTTTCCAATTCAAGAATGCTTCGTTGGCTCCATGATCGCCAGTGGGCAGCATAGTGTTGGCTGCCAAAACCCGTGAAAATAAATCAGGGTGTTCAGCCACTAGACGTAATCCTAATAATCCGCCCCAATCCTGACACACCAATGTTATGTCTTTTAGGTCTAATTGAATAATGACTTGGCGTACCCAATCAAGATGTCGCTGATAAGTATAGTCGCTGCGTTCGGTGGGTTTATCTGATTTTCCAAAGCCAATTAAATCTGGTGCTATCACCCGATAACCTGCAGCGAGAACTGGGTCTATCATCTTGCGATACAAGTATGCCCAGCTAGGTTCACCATGGAGCATTAGCACTACATTGGCATCCCTTGAACCTTCATCTACATAATGTAGTTTTAACGTACCGCCTTCATCATCACTGACTTGCAAATAATGAGGCGCGTAACCAAAGTCTGTTATTTGTTCAAAACAATGTTCAGGGGTTGTCAAAAATTGCAAAGGTCGTCTCTCGATGTAATCAAGTTGTAAAACATTTGTGATGTAGAACACCAAAAGTGTCATGAAAAGTCAACAGGCTCAGACTAATACAGAATTATCTATTTAATGAATAGAAGCAGTGGATAGCTTAATATCATCAATAAAGCCTGCTTATTCTGCAGTATAAAATCAATAAATTAGAATGATTGTGACGGGTGGCCTACTATCCGCTATAAATATTAAGCTGGTAAGAGGTCTACATGAGCCAAGTCGAATCAAAAGCAGTCAATCGTGACGCGGTAAACTACGAACTAATTGAAACGCCATCTGCAAATAAAATAGCGGCGTTATGGATGCAAAATCCCCCCGTTAATGCATTGTCTAAATCCGTACGTGTCGGACTTATCGAACACTTAAATGCTGCTATTGCTGATGAGTCAGTTGAAGTGATCGTCATCTCCTCTAAACAGAATTTATTCTCTGGCGGAGCGGATATCAGCGAATTTTCAGGGGGTGATTTAGAGCCTAATTTACCCGCAGTATTAGATGTCATTGAAAATTCGCCCAAACCAGTGGTTGCCGTTTTAAATGGACCTGCATTTGGTGGCGGTCTAGAAGTGGCCTTGTCTTGTCACTACAGAGTGACATTTGCATCTAATAAAGTGGGATTGCCAGAAGTTAATCTAGGTATTTTACCAGGCGCCGGTGGCACCCAACGTTTGCCAAGATTAGCAGGTGTACAACAAGCGCTAGACATGATTGTTTCGGGTCGTCCTGTTGCGGCTGAAAAATTACCCGGCGTTTTTGATGTTGTGGTTGATAGTCCAGAAACACTGCTAAGCAGTGCATTAACATTTTGCGAAAAAGTGATTGCTGATGGTAGCAAAGTTCGTAAAACCTGTGATGTGCACATTGATGTGAGTACCGCGCCAAAAAAATTATTTGCCCAGTATCGTCAAGGTTTAGCCACTAAGGCTAGAGGCTTTTTTGCTCCTGAACGTTGTATTCAAGCGGTAGAAGCTTCGGTTGCATTACCTTTTGCTCAGGGGTTAGTACGTGAAGGTGAGTTGTTTATGGAATGTATGCGTTCTAAAGAAGCGCGAGCGCAACAGCATTTCTTCTTCGCTGAACGTGCCGCATCCCATGTCAAAGATTTTGATAAAGAAACACCAGTAAGAGATATTAAACAAGTCGGTATTATTGGCGCAGGTACTATGGGCGGCGGCATTGCTATGAACTTTGCCAACGCGGGTATTCCTGTGATTATGCTTGAGCTAAAACAAGAAGCCTTAGATAAAGGTTTGGCGCTTATTCGTAAAAACTACGAAAATTCAGCTAAAAAAGGCAAACTCACTGCCGAGCAAGTCGAAGACCGTATGGCCTTGTTAACGGGTTCAACAGAATACGCAGCCTTAAGTCATGTGGACTTGGTGATTGAAGCGGTATTTGAAAAAATGTCAGTCAAACAAGACGTCTTCAAAGCCCTAGACGCTGTGTGTAAGCCTGGTGCAATTTTAGCCTCTAATACCTCTACCTTAGATATTGATGAAATAGCCAAAGCCACTAAGCGCCCTGAAGATGTGATTGGTTTGCATTTCTTTAGTCCAGCCAACGTAATGAAATTGCTAGAAGTCGTTAAAACCAGCAAAACATCGCCTGAAGTCATTAAAACCACCATGAAAATGGCTAAGAAGATCAACAAGGTGGCTGTATTGGTGGGTGTTTGTTTTGGTTTTGTCGGTAATCGCATGATTGAAACATACGGCCGTGAAGCTAGCCGTATGATGCTTGAAGGTGGCACGCCAGAACATATCGATAAAGTCATTTACGATTTTGGTTTGCCTATGGGACCTTTCACTATGGGGGATATGGCTGGGCAGGATATTGGTGCCTTTGTGCGTGAATCACGGCGCGAATTTATTAAGCATGATCCCACTTATTGCATCTTATCTGACAAGTTAGTCGAACAAGGCAGGGTAGGGTTAAAAGCCGGCAAAGGAGTGTATTTGTACGAAGCGGGAAGCCGTGTGCCTATTCCTGATCCAAGCGTAATTGAGCTAGCAAAACACGTCGCTGCAGATTTAGGCGTGGCGCAACGTGAAATCAACGATCAAGAAATCATCGAACGGATTATTTTCCCCATGATCAACGAAGGTGCATTGATTTTAGAAGAAGGCATTGCAGCCAAGTCTAGCGATATCGACGTGATTTATGTGTATGGCTATGGCTTCCCTGTCTATCGGGGTGGGCCTATGCAGTATGCTGATGAGATTGGTTTGAAAACTGTGTATGACGCCATGTGCAAATACCGTGACGAGTTAGGCGAGCACGGTAAAAACTGGTTCGAACCCGCTCCATTATTAAAAAAATTAGCAGAACAAGGCAAACGATTCGCTGATCTGTAGTCTTCAGCGTTTGGTTTACCCTTAACGAATCAAAGCCATTTTAAAGAGAATTTTATGAAAGAAGCAGTCATAGTATCAACCGCTAGAACACCCATCGGCCGTGCTTATAAAGGCGCATTTAATAATTTGGAAGCCCCAAGTTTAGGTGGCCATGCTATCCGTGAAGCAGTCAGAAAGTCTGGTGTTGATCCCGCCAGTGTCGATGACGTAATCATGGGCAGTGCGTTAACCCAAGGCAGTGGCGGCATGAACATAGGCCGTATGGCTGGTCTAGCGGGAGGTTTACCCACCTCAGTATCAGGCATGACCCTTGACCGTCAATGTAGCTCAGGTATGTATGCGATTGCTACAGCAGCTAAACATATTATTACCGACAACGTACCTGTGATGGTTGCTGGTGGACTGGACTCGATTAGTTTAGTGCAAAACAAAGCAATGAATACTCACCGCATGGTTGATCCAGCCTTAGCAAAAATGCACAAAAATATTTATATGCCTATGTTACAAACGGCTGAAGTGGTTGCCGCTCGTTATGGTATTAGTCGTGATGTGCAAGATGAATATGCTTTTCGCAGCCAAATGCGCACAGCTGCGGCGCAGGCTGCAGGTAAGTTCGATGATGAAATTGTGCCAGTCACTGCCACTAAGGTGATCACTGACAGAGAAACGAAAGTAGAAAGTTTTCAGGAAGTGACACTTAGTAAAGACGAAGGCAACCGCGCTGAAACCACATTAGAAGGTTTACAAAATCTAAAGCCTGTTATCGAAGGTGGTGTTATCACTGCAGGTAATGCGAGTCAGTTATCTGACGGCGCCTCTGCCAGTGTGTTAATGAGTAGCACACTAGCTGAACAACAAAACTTAACGCCATTAGGGGCGTATCGGGGTATTGCTGTGGCAGGTTGTGAACCCGATGAAATGGGTATTGGCCCCGTTTTCGCCATTCCAAAATTGCTAAAGCAGCATGGCTTAACTATGAACGATATTGGACTGTGGGAGCTAAACGAAGCGTTTGCGGTACAAGTATTGTATTGCCGCGACAAGTTAGGCATTGATGACAATATCCTTAATGTAAACGGTGGCGCTATTTCTGTAGGTCATCCTTACGGCATGAGTGGCGCACGTATGGTTGGTCACGCCTTGATTGAAGGTAAACGTCGCGGTGCTAAATACGTGGTTTGTACTATGTGTATAGGTGGCGGTATGGGTGCTGCAGGTTTATTTGAAGTGTATTAATATAGATTGGCTTCCAATGAAAAGAAGTTAAAGACAAAGATACGTAAAAGATTTTAGAGGTAAGTAATGCAATATTTTAAAGCCCCACAAAAAGAAGCCTTATTCGTGATGAACGAATTATTAGGTTTTGAAAAACATTATGCTGATTTAGGATTTACAGATGCTACGCCCGATATGGTTGAAGCCATTTTCTCAGAAGCCGCTAAATTCGCCGAGAACGTCTTAGCGCCAATAAACGCCAACGGTGATGAAGAAGGCTGTAAATGGGAAGACGGTGATGTCACCACGCCTGCAGGTTTTAAAGAAGCTTACAAACAATATGTTGATGGCGGCTGGACAGGTATGACTCACCCAGAAGAGCTGGGTGGGCAAAACTTACCTTATTCTTTAGGCAGTGTGATGGCGGAATGGTTTTCTTCGGCGAATCATTCTTGGGCCATGTACCCAGGGCTCAGCCAAGGCTGTATTGAAACCTTAAAAGAACATGGTACTGCTGAACAACAAAAAATGTTTTTGAATAACCTTATTGGTGGTCAATGGACAGGCACAATGTGTTTGACCGAACCGCATTGTGGCTCTGATCTTGGCATGCTTAAATGTAAAGCAGTAAAGAATGATGATGGCACTTATAGCTTAACAGGTACTAAGATTTTCATCTCTGCCGGTGAGCACGATATGTCAGATAACATCGTGCATATCGTGATCGCACGTTTACCTGATGCGCCAAGTGGCACTAAAGGTATTTCACTGTTTGTGGTACCTAAATTTCATGCAGGCCCTGAAGGTGAAAAGTTAGACAGAAACGGTGTGACGTGTGGCTCTATTGAACACAAAATGGGTATCAAAGGCTCGGCCACTTGTGTGATCAATTTTGATGATGCTAAGGGGTATCTGGTTGGTACTGAAAATCGTGGTCTTAATTGCATGTTTACCTTTATGAATACGGCACGAATTGGTACAGGTTTAGAAGGTTTATCTGCTTCTGAAGTCGCTTTTCAGGGGGCTTTAGTTTATGCTAAAGACCGCTTACAGTTCAGAGCTATGACAGGTGTTAAGAACCCTGACGGTCCTGCTGATCCGATTATTAACCATCCTGATGTACGCCGTATGTTGTTGACACAAAAAGCTTTCGCAGAAGGTAATAGAGCATTAGCCGTATACGCTATGAAATTAGTCGATATTTCACAGGCCAACCAAGATGAGTATGCAAAACAACTCGCAGAATCAAAGCTTGCCTTGTTAACGCCTATTGTTAAGGCCTTCCTTACCGAAACAGCCCAAGAAACAACTAGCTATGGTATGCAGGTCTTTGGTGGACACGGATTTATAAAAGAGTGGGGCATGGAACAACTCGCCCGTGATACCCGTATTTGTACTATGTACGAAGGCACAACAGGTATTCAGGCTATTGATTTATTAGCCAGAAAGGTGGTTGGATCAAAGGGTAAGCTGCTTTCAGTATTCACTAACGAAGTGAAAGAATACTGTAAAAGCATTCGTGATAAGAGTCAGTTTAATGCTTGGTCGAACAGTATCGATACACATGTCGATGAATGGCATCAGATTACGGAAGATATTATGCATCGAGCGGCTAAAAATCCTGCTGAATTAGGCGCTGCCTCTGTTGATTATTTGATGTATTCAGGATACGTCGTTGTTGGTTATTTCTGGCTGCAAATGGCTGTGGTAGCGCAGCAAAAACTTGATGAAGGCACCAGTGATCCAGAGTTTTATCAAGCTAAGTTACACACCACTAAGTTTTATTTTGACCGGTTATTAACCCGCACCCGTTCTTTAGTCTCTGCAATGGAATCTGGTGCTGACAACTTAATGAATATGCAAGAAGAGCAGTTCAACATAGTTTAAGCTTCAATCAAAAATAATAAGAAGCGAAGCTGGGAAATATAAAAAGGCGGGCATTTAAAATGTCCGCTTTTTTTTGCATTAAACGGATTGAATTTGATAGGTGAACAGAGTCATGAAACATCACACAATCGAGATTGAAAACGTGAAGATACATTATGTTGAAGCTGGGGAATGTAGCGATACTCATTCACCAAGCCAGACCATGGTTTTTTTACATGGTTTTCCAGAATACTGGGGTACATGGCATGCACAACTTGATTATTTTGCTAATGACTATCGAGTGATTGCACCTGACTTACCCGGTTATCATTTAAGTGACAAGCCTGAGGCATTATCGTTTTATGAAGTACCCAAGCTAACTCAGTTTATCGCTAAGTTTATTCAAAGTGTGGCACCACAAGAAAAAATAATCTTAGTGGCCCATGATTGGGGGGGCGTCATCGCATGGCCGGTTGCCGCTTTTTTCCCACATCTTATCGATAGACTGGTCATACTCAATGCTGCTCACCCCAGCACGTTTACGCGGGAAATGATCCACAATGCACAGCAACGGCAAAAAAGTGAATATATCCATGAGTTAATCGCGCCTAATGGCGTTGAAACATTATCAAAACACCGTTATCAATACCTAAAAGACAAGATATTCATTGGCATGCGCGAAGGCACCTTAAATGACACACAACGCAAGGCTTATGAGGACGTATGGGCTCAGCCGGGAGCGGTCAATGGCATGTTGCAATACTATCGAGCTATGCCTCAGCTCGCTCCCTCTGAGAAAGTAACCGCTGCTGGAAATGGACCAGTTGTGGCAGCCACACACATGAAAATTCCCAACATTCGCATCACTTGCCCAACATTACTATTATGGGGCGAACAAGATCAAGCCTTTGTTAAAGAGAATATTGATGGGGTAGAGGAGTATGTGCCTAACGTACGGATTAAACGTTTTCCTGATGCTAGTCATTGGTTGCAACACGAGTTGCCCAATGAAGTGAATGCAGAGATAGACAAATTTTTGCGAGAATAGACAGTAAAATTAATACGTATAAAACATAGGAAAAGGCGAACATCAGTTTCGCTTTTTTTATTTTCATTCGTCACAGATCGCTTCTTTATGCGGATGGGTATGACACAGGATGAGATGGTTAAAACGTCAGTTTTCTTTTCCTCTGTGCCCCTTATCCTTTGTGGTATATATTAACGCATATATCCAGATGTGCCCTTTGCCCGCTATGTTGATGATGGGCTTTTTTATTGCCGCTCGGACTCTGAATCTATTAGACTACAACAGGCAATATGTGAACGTTTTCTCAATTTTCATTTGGAACTGGACCCCACAAAAACCAAAATCTTTTACAGTCGTGATGCGAACCGTAGAGGTAATCACATCAATATTCAATTTGAGTTCTTAGGGGGGGCAGAGGTCGACTGGCCAAGAGTAGACAGGGGAAATACTTTAATAGCTTCAGTCCTGCAGTTAGTCGTGTATCGGCCAAAAGTAAACATGGACGTATGCGACAGTGGAAACTCACGAGATGAATGAATGCTGAACTGAGTGACATTGCGAGTCAATTCATTGCTTCGCAGTTGATGGAACTATTTTGGTGAGTTTTATCCCAGTGCATTAAAATGGATGTTGGCTCACTTTAATACATTACTCGTTAGATGGGTTGGCAAGAAATATAAGTGTTCAAAGGCAGTACCTCAAGAGCAAAAAAATGGCTACGTGGAATTTCAGAACGAGAGCCAAACTGGTTATTTCATTGGCAGTTGGGACTATTGCTAGTGGGTGAACAATAGGAGCCGAATGACATGAGGCTGTCGCATTCGGTTCTGGGAGAGCACAGTGGGGATGTGCCACTTTGCTACTCGACTCTTTGCTAAAGAAACGAAGTGAAATGCTCGTTTATTAACCAACATAAGAATACTTGGCCTGTAGATTTAATGTGCCGGTTACTGGGTGTGAAAAGTCACAATTATTACAGTTATCAGAGGCGTCAAACCGATAAGCCTGATGAACCAGCGCATCAAGAGATGCTGGAGAGGGTAAAAGGTATAGCGAGTTCAGCGATAATACTTATGGGGAACGACGAATTAAAAAAAGTCTTGAATGCGCTGAGTATTCCGGTGAGTCGCAGAAAAACAGAACAATTGATGAAAGCCGCGGGTGTGTGGGTGTGGTATAAAAAGAAATACAAATTCACTACTAATAGTGAACATAATAAGCAGGTTTATGACAATGAGCTTAAGTAAGACTTTGTGATACAAAAGCCTAGCCCGAGTGCAAGCCATCACCTAGGTTTGGACATCAGAAGGTTGGCTGTATTTAGCTCTGGTGATATATTTGTATTCGCGCAAAGTAGTGGGGTGGAGTCTGAGTTCAAGAATAAAAGCGAGCTTAGTGTGTGACGCATTAACGATGGCGATATGGCACAGTCATCCCCAAACAGGGTTAATTGAACACTCAGATCAAGGTTTACAGTATGCGATTCAAGTCTATCGTCGCCTTATCAAGACTGCATGGCTTTGCAGGTAGTATGAGTGAAAACAGGGCTGTTGGGACAGTGCGGTGGCAGAAAGCTTCTTCGGGAGCTTAAAGCAAGAGAGGATCCACTGGCGTAATTACCCGACTTGACTTAAGGCCCAATAAGACATACTGAATGACATAACCATGTGTCACAACAGCAACAAGCTTCAATCATATTTGGATTATCAACGTCCCAGAGACTATGATAATCCAACGGAAAATTAGAAATGGTAGATTAATTTATGTGGACTCCCCCGTGTCAACAACAAAAATTATGTTAAGCAAAGAAATAAATGCGTACTTATGTACGAGCTCTAATTGAGTATCAAACTCAGGCTCTATGATATTTACGCGAACAGGTCGACAAATCTGGGGTGCGAGCTTTAAGCTCATTGTTAAGCACTGTCTTGATCTGCTGCTTTTTATCTTCGTTTATGCATTTTTTTGTTGTATGAACTCGTTTTTAAGCTGCGAGTAATTCAGCTTTATACTCGGTTCCTTGTGTAAGCATAGCAAAAGCAGTTCGCACGGTTTTGTTG
>Ga0307488_10002889_pt1 | contig 14464 bp, 13 predicted proteins | sample SB02metaG_FD_202248 | JGI IMG/M metagenome (GOLD analysis project Ga0307488, IMG submission 202248) | Sea-ice brine microbial communities from Beaufort Sea near Barrow, Alaska, United States - SB 0.2 | ecosystem: Environmental > Aquatic > Marine > Coastal | place: USA: Alaska | collected... | reverse complement strand
TAAACTTTTATCCAGCATCTTGTGCAAAGGCATATACAGATCCATCAGTTTCATAAATTTTCCTAATAATGTAGTCCCCTATAAGAGAGGTTTGGTAATCAAAATATTTCGTTAGACTTAGATTAAGTTTGAAGGCCTAGTTAACCTTCGTTGCAACAATTCTACATTGTGCTTTTAAAGCCTATCTGAGTGAATGGAAATAATTTTACCTACAAACGTTATTGGCACTTATATTGCTAATTTCAGTTCAAAGCTTTAACTAAAGATATAAACTCAATGCGAACTATATGTTTAATGATCCTAATTGGCACCTTAACCACAGGCTGTGCCTTAACGGATCAGATGGATGAAAGCAATGATTTAGCTGATGTGGCAACCGTTAACCCACATCCATCTAACACACTGCATAAGCATGTAGAAAAGCTCGCTAGACAGCTGTTAAGCACCTCTCAACTGATTGACAAAACGCAAACGGTGGCCGTCGGCACAATATTACCGACTATGCATGCTAACGGCGAATCATTGCCTTCTCACTTGGCATTAGGTCTGCAAATTCAAGAAAGCTTAATGACCTTCGCCACCCAGGCCGGTTTAAAAGTCATAGAATATAAAACCATGCCAAACATAAAAATCAGCGACCAAGCCGATAAAATGTTGAGCAGGCAAGTGAATGAATTAAATCCCAGGATCGCAGCAGACTATTTTTTGACCGGCACCTACACGCTGCAAGAAACCAACACCATAGTGAACATTAGATTAATACAGGTGCCAGAAAACATTGTACTGGCAGCGGCAACAGATTATGTGCCAAATGATGTCATGTGGAGTACGTCGAAAATCAGCATGAAACACAATCAGATATACCGCAACGCCTATTAGATTAGGTATGACATAAACTAAACCATCATTGCCCTACTTCACTTAAGCAATGATTTACAGAAACCTTTGACTAGCATCCAATTTGATTTATTTAATTTGCTAAGAACAGGGTTATAAATACAAAGCCCTAATTGGCTTAATGCATTGCATCAGAGGAACGGTAACATGGCAATAAAAAATCTGAGTCTATTGGCAGCCATAGCCTTAAGTGGTTGTGCTGTTTTTGCACCTATTGAGGATATGGTTACGCTTGACGAACAAACGCAAGAGACTGAGCTTTCACAAAACGTTGACGACGGCTCGACCTTAGCTTCAAGCGTTAGTTTTCAGAATCAGTTCAAACAAGATGAACTTGCAACGGCCGCAGAATCAAACGCTCAACATTCCACGGCTTATGATAAAGAGCACGGTATCAATTATTATGTGCGAGGTTTGATGCAAGACTTAGTAGCTAATCTGCAATACGTGAACTCCACCACACCTGTTGCTGTCGTCAGTTTTGTCATGTTAGACAGTAATTACAACGACTCAAATTTATTAGGCATACAGATAGCTGAGAGCTTGATACATGAAGTGCATAAATTTGGCATTCCAGTCATTGATTTTAAAACCACTGGTTATATCAGGGTCACCGAACAAGGGGATTTTGCCTTCAGTAGAGATTACGAAGACTTTAGCGGCGAGATGCCAGCACGTTATATAGTGGGTGGCACGATGCTCAAACACACAGATGGATATTTAATTAATGCCCGCATTGTAGGCATGCAATCACAAGCTGTGGTCGCGTCTGCCCAAAGTTTTATACCCAATAGTGTGTCTGACCCAATATTAATGATGTCTGCTGTATCTCGCAAATCACGTATTTCAAATGAAACCGTTGAGTTAGGCCGCGTGGCATTACCGTTGGATTTCGACTCATCACTTATTGCAGAAAAAAATGAAGACTTTATGAATCAAGGCCAGCCAGTAAATAATATTGCCAATAACTCATCTTCGAACAGCGTTTCCTTAATTCAAGAATAAGTTTAAGAGTGAAGAATTCGCACACTTGTTTACATTTATTTGGAAGTAACACAATGTTAAAAATATCAAAATTATTGAGTATTACATTATTAAGCACAGCACTGAGTGCTTGCTCAAGTTTGCAGTTTTTGCAGGATATGAATCCCCTGAGTGCTCTGAATAGTAAAAATCCAAATAGCGAAAGGCTCTGCGCTAACGATGATGGCACGTTCTATACCTGTCAAGATATGGTGCTACAGAATATAGAAATTAAACCTCATTCAAGTTTATTTAGCACTGATTTGCACTTTAATAGATTAGCCGAATATACCGAACAAATGGCAGCAGACCTGCAAAGAGATGTTCAAGGTATGCAGGTTGATCAACCCATAGTAGTGGCTTCTTTTGTGCACTTAGACACATCGTTACAAAATACCGATTCACTAGGCATCCAATTAGCCGAATCTTTTATCAACGAACTGCAACAAATTGGGCTGCCTGTCGCAGATCATAAGTTAATGGGTGTGTTAGATGTTAATGAAAAAGGTGATTTTGTATTTTCACGCAACATGGGGCAATTTTATAATGATGTGAATATTGGGTATGTGTTAACCGGCACTATGTTGAAAAATAGCAGAGGTTTGGTTATAAATGCACGTATAATTAACTTTAAAACCAATGCAGTTGTAGCCTCTTCCTCAAAGTTTTTACCCAACATAGTCGTCAGTCATTTTTTGTAAAAGATTCGCGAATAAAGCACCCTGAGTCATGTCATATTTCAAAGAATGCTGGCATAACGAAAAAGTACGCCTAACCAACTGAAATAGTCGGGCCTATAATTTGTTTCTCGTTCATAACAAGGCTTTTATTAATTAACCCCAGATCGGTTTAAGCGATTATGATCGCATTCCTCTCAACGTCAGTTAAATTAAGGGATGGCTTATTTTCTTTGAGACAATAAGCCACCAGTCCAGCCATCAAGTTAAGCGTAAAACCATTAATACTGCGATGACGGGAGTGTTCAATGAAAGATATATTCTTTAATTGGTCGTTAATCGTCTCGATAATGAATCGCTTTGACAGCATTGCCCGATCCCATAATGACATCGCTTTTGCTTTCATGTTCTTGCGAACCGTTGTGATAAGCGTGACGCCTTTATCAAATAAATTGTCTTTCAGCGCATTGCTTAAGTAGCCTTTGTCGCCGTAAAGTTTATCTGTTAAACCTTTCGCTAGCTCTTCGACTGGCTTGGTATCATGCACGTTACCAGTGGTGACTTTAGCTGCAACAATCTCACCCTTATAGTTAACAATTAAATGCAACTTGAACCCATAGAACCAACCCATCGTACCTTTACCTCTTTGAGCGATACCATTAAAGGTTTTATGTCTTGGTATACGAATATTATGGCACACCTTTAACGTTGTAGAGTCAATGAATTCAATGCCTGTGGGCTTACCTTTGAGTGAAGTGAAATAAGCACACATGGGCACAATGAGGCTAGGCATCACTTCCAAAAATCGTGTGTAGCTCAGTAATTTAGGGAAGTCCTTTTTATAAAAACACGAGATATAGCCTAGGTAATAATTCTTAAAATCACGGTGATGGCTCATGTGGAAACCAATGACAACTGTCATCATTTCGCTTATAGACATGCGACTATCTCTGCGCCTTTGGCGACCACCATCTTCTAATAACTGCTTTTGCCATTGCGGAATGAATACGTTGCAAAAATCATCGACATCACAGTACAACTCGACTAAATTCTTCATGCCTGTTCCTTGTGTTGATTGGTCTCTCTTGGTCGAAAGATCCGATCTTGGAACAGGCATTTAGTTCAATTTCTTAAACCGAGTTGGGGTTAATTAAATCAGTTACATCTTCTTCTAATGGTGATGAAGACACCATAAATTACTTAGTTAAACGATTTATCATTGAATAGCACAGGGAGCGATGTCGCCCCTAATCAATTCTAATTCGCTAGCCATGGGTAAAAATAAAACCTTTAGTTCATTTTTAAACAAACTACCTTCTTCTAAGTCTTGTAAAATTCCATTGGTCACTTTCTTAGCTTGACCCCGAACAAATAATGATACTGATAAACCTTGAATTGCCTGCACTCGCCCAAAATAATTTTGGTCATAACTACAGGCTGAATCACCAACCGCCAAAGGGTACTCTTGAACATCATTCCAATAAGACGAAGTAAGCATTACTAGAGTTGGCTTTTCCCAGATCATCGATTCAGGAATTTTTATTGTAAGACTGTTAGAAACTAACAATTCATCTCCAGTAATAACTGGTTGGTTTGAAATACCATCGCTATTGTTAGAAACGTCTAACTTGGCCTCTGTCCCCTGCCAGTTAGTGTCAGGCTGAATTGCCGAGAAATCATTTTGTACAAAAGATTGGTCACCTATATATTTTTGCAAATATTCACTTTTATATTGAGCAATCGGATCATTCAAAAATGATTCAAATGCTTCAACTGTCAAAACTTCGCTTGCGTAATCTGAAAATGCTTTGAACGTTTGCGCCTCATACTTTTGTTCATCCAAATAATAAAGGTAGTCATGTAATGCTTTTGGATTGGTTGCTGCCAATATCTCAAGGTTGTCATTCAATATAAAAAGAGCCGCATAGAAATCGAACAATTCAAACTCATATTTTTGCAATTGTTTAGCTAGAAAACTGCCCTCTTCAATATTTTCAATCGCCTTTTCATTGTTTTTTAAGTTGGTTTTAATATATTCGTTTAACAATATGCACTTTCTTGCTTCACATAAGTATTTAGAATCAAAACTAGGTCTTAAAAGATCAATGGTGGTTGTTTGTTCGTTGACATCAAATTTAATATTGGATAATTCAAACCTCGGAGTTGATGTAGAAAAATCAAATAAAATATCAGCCGTAATCGTATGCCCATATTTAGGCAAATCACTAGAGACATACATTCCCATAGCAATCCATTTTTGTGCAGCAGTTTTATGTTTCTCGCCAACTTGCTGCAAAAAAGATGTACACCCGCCGCCTAAGATCATCAAACTTATGATAATCAAAAAGAGTTTTATATCGCAATGCCGCATATTACTAAATGCTGAAGCTGGCAGGCGTATTTCGACCATTAGTCAATTTCATCCCATTCTATGGCGTCTACAAAATTGAATGGGATGATCCGTTCAAATGAAAAAACAGTGGTGATCGTCAGCTCGCCTCCTAAATAAAGGTTAACAATTCCCGAATCACCACTATTTATAGAAACAAAACTGATGTTGTTAACAATGTACTTACGTTCCGTATCACTTTCCATTTGCACACGAGGATTAAACATTATCCCTGAACCGTCATCCAAGTTGGGCGTAAATCTAACTTGTATTTCTTTATTAGGGTTAGCAATGATAGTGTAAATTCCATTTTGAGCCTCTTCACTTATAGAACAAATAAACTCACCACTATAGGCAAACAACTCAGCTGTTTCAGGATGCATCAAACAACTACCTGTGGTTGGTAATACTGTGCCAAACTCTATGTCTTGGACAAAATTAAACGTGGGAGTAATTGCCTGAATTGAATAACTCACCAGTAAAGCACTGCTACTAAATACAACTAAAATAATTCTAATAGATCTACACATCATTCATTCCCAAGCTATTAAGAAGAAAAATACAGTATGCTTTATTTTGAGCAACGGATGATACGACATCTACTGTACTTCTTTCACGTTTTGAAACACGTTACGATTAACAACCCAGCCTTCATAACCCGACTGTATCAGTGCTGTTTGTGCAGCACCTTCTGTTGAAAACCCGCGACTAATTAAGCAATACATCCTTCCATTTGCACTGCCTTTTTGACCAACATAAAGCCCATCTAATCTGGAAAATCTTTGTGTTATTAGCCCTTGTTTAATGTCATTTTCAGAGGCATAAAGCTGAATTACCCATGCATTATTTAATACCACTTCTATTTCATTTACTGGGGTACTTACCCTAACAGAACTTGGTCGAACAAAAAATGTTTCACCATTTGTAAAATGTTGATTGGCAAACTCTAACCCCTCGTTCCTATTAGAAAATTGACCATAAACCACACGGAACATGTTATTACTAATTTCCTCTACAAATCTAAAATCGGATTTAGGTAAATCAATGGATGCTAGCCTTTCTACTAACTCTTGAGCGTTACCCAAATCTCTATAAATTCCCAGTTGAACCTCAAATGCTTGCGTCTGATTTAAAATAGTGTTTGAAGAGTTAACTGAGCCTAGTTGAATACTCGGACTGATATCTGTGGTGCCTTCAGCATTACTCTGACTTGGTTGTTTTGGTGCACCAAATTTAATCGAAGGAAGGCTGTTGCGCGATGGCTCTGAAACACCAAGATTACCTTCTAATTCATCAGATAGTATTTTTGTTGGTTTCGTGTTGCTTAAGCTAGCTTCAAGAACTTCGACGCTTTCTACACTCAGACTGTGTGCAGCTTCTACTTTATTTTTTGTGGGTAACGTAAAATAATTGCGTCTCTCTTTTTCATCATTATCCCAAACAACCGGCTCTGTATTATCTGTATTTAATCCAAATCCAGTTATTTTCTCTTCATCCCGCACACCATTTTCACCCAGCCTTTGTAACTTTATAGCCGGCAACTCGGCGTAACCACCGTTACCTCCCGTTGTCACATCAAATCCGATTATATTACTGGTATAACCTTTACTGACTAAGGTGTCCTCGGCCACTTCAACCCGGTATTGCCCGGGCTTCAGGCCTAAAAATTCAAAATAGCCATCGATGTCAGTTTCTTTAGATTCGAGTAATTTTTCATCGGCATATAATTCAACCATTGCATTTTGTAACGCGACTTCTTGTCCGTTATTCGTTCTTAATACAAACCCAATTAACTCGGTGGACAAAATAAACGGCATATTCACATTGATATATGCACCAGGATGAGTAAACACCACATAATCGTTGTTAATTGTACTACTACCCTCTTTCCAATTCGCACCAAATCTAAATAGCGTATTGGGATAAACTCCTGGTAAAACAACGCGTCCACCACTGCCTGTTTTGTTGTCGTTCCATTGTGAATTCCCAGTAAAATTCACGCCCTCTAAATCATAATCAAGAGGATCAGGTAAACCATTAATCTGTCTATCTAAGTATGTGTGAATATCTAATGAAGCTGTATTAGGCAGTAATCTTTGACTTAATGTGACTTGACGGTTTCGATAGTCATAACCTAAGAAAAATTGTAATCCTAACTGAATCCCCCATTTATCGTTGTCACCGTATTCACTGGCTAAAGTAAGGTTAAATTTACCTGTGCGCCATGATGCTCTATGGGATAATCGCCACCTATCACGATTGGTTTGTGCCAAGGGTAAATAATTAAAAGTCAGGTAGTGGCGAGTGTTCCAAGGATCTTCAATATTTTTCTGCAGTATAAATGACGACGAATCTAAGATAATATCGTCATCTTCTGGATTGTAGTTCATATTAGCACTCACCCTAATATCAAACGGCAATGTGCCACTAACCCCCAAAGACCCTAGAATATTATTTGTTACAAGTTTCCCCCCAACAAAACTCTTGTTATTAACATAAGAAAGATTGTGCCTGAGCAATAAACCTCCCACACTACCAGACATCCTATTACTTACTACATATTGCTCTTTAAAATCATCTTTCAAGTATTTTGTACCGAATGTCGTGCCTACAAACTTGGTATTTAAAAAATAAGATGCATCCAATTGATAACTGTCCCCTTGCAAGGAGAGTTGATCACTTGTGAAATTGTTACCCGATTCAAAATTGATGGTATAACGATCTTCGCCAAATGCCCCACCTTGCAAAGTGGTCAACTGAGCGTAATTACCTTCCTGATCAACGGATACATCGTTCTCCAATAACATCCCAGGTAAAGAAACAGAATTACTCAAACTAAATAATTGTTGGTCCCCAACAAGTCCGGCATAACCTACCCCCATTTGCCAATTGTCAGTTATCCCATAATCGAACGTGCCACCAAAATCAGTGATTGAATAATCTAGGTCGTTTTGATCATTAATTAAGCGATGATTCCTATCTAAGGCATATATTGAATGTGCACTTTGCCCCTTAGATAAGGCGTTCTGAGTCAAATCATAACTTTTGATAATGACTTCTTTTTCACCGAAAGGGCCATATAGTTTAATAATATATTTGTTATTGCCATAGGTGACTTCAACATCATCAAAAACCAACAAACCATCGTCTGGTATGGTTGTTGACTGCAAAAATATTTGATTACGAAAGAGCTCAGCCTCCCAACCTGGAGGGGCAGTTTGTTTTAGAGTAATAAATTGATTGCTGTCGCGAAAATTTTCAGAGCGTCGTTCAAAAGTCACCCCAATACCAGCATTGGTGCCAGTTGTTAGATTGTTACTACGACTGCTGATATCACCAAATTGATAGTGATCGTATAAACCTAAAATATAATTATCAGGACTAGTTTTATATCGACTTAGTTGTAGTCTTGCAGCCAAATCACTATTTTTTGAGTCAGTTAGTGTCAATTCAGCAGAGTGGTACAACAAATCTGAAGTCAACTGAAATGAGGAATTAAAACCGGAACCTTCGTTTGATTGCTCAGCAGCAACATTGATTCTGCCGTGAGGAATAGTGAATAACCTATACTGATCTTCAATGGTGATAGGCACAGACTGAGCCGACAACTTGCGACTAGAAACTGTACTTAATCTCTCCAACTCTCTTCGTTTATTTTGTTGTGCAATCAACTGCAAAGGAAATAAAGCTTGAGCTCTAGGTGTTGTTAGGATCAACTTTAATTGTCGAGGTTTATATTCAATTTTTGTAGTAAATATTTCCTCAAATATTCCCAACTCTACAAATACATAAAAATCGTCAGAAGCCCAAACAAACCGGCTGTCTGATGAAATTAACGCTTTAGTTCGTTCCAAATCAAGTTCAAAGGATTGCTGTTCCCGCCAAATAATTAGGCGGGTATCTGACAATTGATAACGAACTTTCAGCGCATCTAACATTGGTTCTATGGCGATAAGCTTTTTACCATTAACTAGATACATATCGAGTGAGCGGACGACAGTATCGTTATTAAGTGATACATCGACCAACATAAAGCCGTCTTCACCCAATTCGACCTTTTGCAAGCTTTCTATAGCCAAGGTTGAAATAGGCGCAACCAGCACTAACCAAAACAAAATCCAGGTTCGCATTCCGTTTAACATAGATAGTGACCTACAAATCATAATTTGTAATCGCTGCAGAATGAAATCATTACAAGCAGACAATCTCGACAGAACTGAATTTAAAGCTACCTAGTGATGACATCTTGTTGATGGACCATATCGCCACCGTAGGAATTATCTTCTTTAAATCTCACTGCCAGTTGCTCAGGTGATATACCGCTAGTGCCTAAAACATATTCAACAGTGTCAACCTCCGCATAGATAGAAACATTTTTTCTAAACACCAAAACATCATTATTGCGCTTATTAACTAGTTCAAGAGTGCCGTAAACTGAACGGTTTCCTTGACGTGTGATGTTAAATTTCAATCTTTTGTCAGTAATAGAAAAATCACTGAATAAGAGAGATGCCTGCAACTTACCCGTTCTGACAATAATGGGAACATTTTGCACGATCTTAGGTTTTATGCTGAGCTTAGCAATATTATCACTACCATTTGATTTGGAGCTTACATCTGGTCTATCAATCGGATCGCAAGATATCCTCATATAAGAACGATATTCAGCAGGTTTTGAACCTGACTTGCGGCGTAAGGTAAAACGTACTGTTTGGGGATTTTGTGGGGCTACAATGAAACTTCTGGGAGAGTATCGCATCCAAGGCTCGGCGGAATTGTCAGGCAATTCATTGCCGGTATGCACTAACATCTTGCCGCTTGGGGTAAAATTATTGTGTACTAAAGATAAGTCACAAGATTCTGATAGCGCTGTTTTATTAAACATTAAAAATGAGGCTGAGCTATTCTCGCTATCCAAATAAACTCGATAAGTTGACAAACTAACAGCTTGCGCACCTACACAGCATATAGAGAACACCACAGATAATATTCTTAAATTAATACGTTTTCTTAAATTCATACTATTTACCTCAAAAAAAAAGCCATCATAATTGGTAGATTATGATGGCATTAAGCTATTTCAGCCCGTTTGAGGTTTACCGGTTAATAAGTAACCGTAATATCAAACGTAACTGGATAACCTGTTGCCGCTGTAAGACCCACTGAGTTGGTAACTTGACCGCCTAACGCCAAGTAACTGAACCCAGCTACCGGCACACCGTTACCAGCACTGACCGTTTGATCGCCAGTTGTAGCTAAAGTGATTTGAGTAGCTGAACCATTTGGAATAGCTGCACAGCTGTCACCATCAGGGTTGCCATCATAACTTCCCGCACATCCTACAGGTGCAAAAGTGATGCCAGTTGTGGTGCCTGATGTAAGAGTAATGAAAACGTCAGCCCCAGCCGAGCCCTCAATCTCGTACACACCAGGAATACCGTCATCTCCAGCGCACCCAACTCCTGCGGCTGTTACTCCTATATCTGAACTCGCAGCAAGATTCGAAGTTGCACTAGACAATTTCATGACGGTTTCGCCAGGAAAATTTGTAGTTAACGTAGGTTGCGTCATGGTGCAGTCACCACTCGTCAAATATAAACCATTAACTACCATGGGAGTGTCTTCGATAATTGTAACGTTTTTGATTGTTTTAAATGCGCCAGTCAGATCTTGGTTTGCAGCCCATATATTGGTGCAAACTGGTATAAGTAATAAACCAGCAGCAATACGAGTAATTTTCATAATAATCTCCAAATTTTTTTTGAATCGTTTTTTAATTGACGATAGCTGTTAATAAACTACGTCAACGTTAAACGTCACCGTATAGGCAAGATCTGAAGTTAGGGCGGTTGCACCTACGTCCAGAGTGCCGCCAACTGTGAAATGAGCAAAGTTTTCTACAGAAGCCCCGTCATCAGCTGAATCAGCAAGAGTCATCGACAGTGGTGTGCCAGCAGTGTATGTCGTGCATACATCAGCCTGCCCAACCCCATCATTATCATGAACGACGCCACAACCTGTTGGCGTAAAGGTAAAATCGCCAGATTGAGTTAACGCGCTAAGTGTTAGATTCACATTTAAACCGCCCACCCCTTCAATGCTATATATGCCAGGTGTAGCCACAGTTGTACCAGAACCTATACAATTCCCACCCGTAATAACGCCAAAAGCGGTAGCAGAAACATTAGTATCTGTTAGTACATCTGTATTAGCCGGCGCTACTGCATCCATAGCACAGGTGCCATTAGCATCAGTGGTTATGTTCTCACCAAAATCTAAGGCTTGAACGGTATCGATGGACACGTCACTGAGGGTATTAACTGTTATTGTGAAAGGGTCAGCATACGAATTAGAAGCGCACAATGCTCCCAATACAACAGCCCCGATTTGAAGCGCCAGTTTTGTTTTATTTGGTTGCATAGCAACACTCCTAGTTATCAAGTTATGTAAATTGATCAGACATTAAACTACTTGCTTTTACTAATCAATTACGGTCTCTAAGTATGGGTATAGGTAAATATACCACTATATTACTCAATAGATTCTAACGGCTTATTAACCATAAACTTTAGAAAATACCTTTAAAAACCTTAACCAACTTTTAATTATTGCTGAAAATACCGAAATATATAGTTCAAATAACAAGTAAAAAAATTTGGTTACAATATTGTATCGACCATGAAGTAATAAATTTTAGTTATTTTTAATAAAATGTGTTTTTTATCAATAGATAGCATTACTTACTTGAATAAATACGTAATGCTTCTAGTGAGGAGTAAAGTATTTTCGTTATATATTACATTGCCTCATTTACAACGATATTACGCACTAACTTAGCACTTGATGCGACTAACCTTCCGTTTTTCAATTCTGTTATTTTAGTATTTAACATCAAGCCACTACTAATTTTTCGTATATTTCCTGTTAGTACGTATGAATCATTAAATTCTGAGAATATTTCTTGTTGTTCGGCAGAGAACTCAATATTTCCCTCATCTGTTGTATATAGATATTCGTTAAGGATTCCCTCACTTGTACTCACTCCCAGATCACGTAAGTCATTACGTTAAATAATCAGCCAATTCGTGACCTAAGTTATCATCCCCTTCCATTAATCCCTTTTTTGAAACAAAAGGGATTACAATAACAGAGCCATGTAATCCCAAGATGGGCATGTCGCTTTTTAACTCCATTGCCATTTTCTGGGTGTACTCGCTTAACTGCACAAAAAGCAGTCCAGGTTTAAACGAGCTTGGATCTTGTTGAATATCTTGCTACTCAATTAGCATATTTGTGCAAGTATAAAAATGATCATTGTCGTCAGCACATAGCCTAGAGGTTTGCTCAGACTCAAAACAGAACATGCAGAAAGTGTAATGAAAACAGGAATTAAAGGCCAATGTCTTGAAATTAATGTCATGCTCAAATCCAATATCAAATATAAACTATTTAGCAATGGCAATTATAAAGCAAATAACTGAATTAATTGAAATTGTATACTGTTACAAGTTCACTGTGTAAATCCCACTGGATCACCCTTTATAAACGGTTAACAATTGCCGCAGTATGTTGCCAGCGGAGTTGTCTTACCGGCTCACAAATAATTGACCCGGTGATACTAAAGTCGTTAAGGTAGAGTATCTTTATTGAAAGGGTAAATTCGTTGCTTAAATATTTAGTCGTTGTTAGCGGGATAGTAGTGTTGCTTGGTTGTTCAACCAGCCCAACAGATTCAACAAAAGACCATTCAAGCATCCATGTTGCTGACGCTACCCTTATTACACTCTCCCATGTTAAAGCCTATTTATTGATAGGTAACATCAAACAAGCACAAAAGACTTTCGACACTATTAACACTATCGACACTATCGGCAACCCTCAATCGATGCCTAATACGCTGTTAACACTAGCGGAGTTACGAGCCGCGTCAGGAGATGCAGAGGGAGCGCAGCAAACTTTTTTACAGGCATTGGATAGTGGCTTGCTCGACAAAAAATCAATATCGGTGACGCTTATCGACTATTTTTGCACTGAAAAAAAATGGCCTGCGTTACAAGGTTATGCTTCAGCACTGGTTGCCAGTGTTCCCGACGACAATATTCAAAATGCCAGCCCTACCGTGAATCATTTGAAAAATAGTGCATTAACCCAAATAGGTTTGTGCTTTTTCAATGCACAACGCTTTGATGAAGCACAAAGATGGTTGCAACAACTTGATGTTACGCAACAGTTAGATTCTCAAGCTTACCTTGCACTTGCCCGAATGGCTGTTGAGCAAAAACAATATCCAACCGCCCAACAGTTAATTAACCAGTATGAAGTAACAAAAAATAAAATCGATGCAAAAATGTTATGGACGGCTTTTGAGGTATACAGGGCACTGGAACAACCAGAGATAGCCAATCAAATAGGTGAAAATTTATATTCACTGTTCCCAAATAATGAATATACGCGGAATTATATTCTCACAGTGAAACGTGGCGAGAGAATGATACGCAGACAGCAAAAAATCAATGCATTGATACAAACAACTGACTCAACATTCGAGAAAAAACAACCCACTTCTTTCCCAGAGGTACCCTTTCACATTATGCAAAAAGGCGAAACCCTTTATCAACTGTCGAAACGCTACGGAGTGACGACACCGGAGTTAATGTCTTGGAATCCCAATTTAGTCATCGATGATATTTCAATAGGGACAAAAATACGCATACTGCCCATTCCCTAAAGATGGCAAGTCCTAATTAGGGCTGAGGCAAGCCACTATGAAAGCGAAATTCTTGATCTGGCATTTGAATAAGTTGGGCTTCTTTTTCACCAAAAAATGTGACTCGTTCATCGATGCTAGTTGCACTGACTGTGGCTGCTAATGTTAAGTAGTCCTGAAAATGCCGTGCTTCGCTGCGTAGCAATGACACGTAGAACTTTTCAAGCTCACTATCTAAGTATGGGGCTAATTTGGCAAAACGTTCGCAAGAGCGTGCTTCAATATAAGCGCCACAAATTAGCGTATCACTGAGTTTAGCGGGTTCATGGGTGCGTACACCTTGCATCATGCCTCTGGCATAACCCGATGCGGAAATATTATCGTGCGTCACTCCCCTACTCTGCATAATTTCCCACACCTGTTGAAAATGATGTAACTCTTCTTTAATCAACAGCACCATTTTGCTGATCAATTCATCGCCATGTTCAAAGTCGGATTTGCTGATCAGTTTTTTTGATAAATTCACATAATCACTAAAGTCACCATTGCCAATTTTACGGTAAACAAAATCTTCATAAGGCTTTAACCAGGCTAGTAACGCATCGCTACTTTGCTGATCCACAGCATAACGGCGTAAAAGTAACATAGCGGTCTGCGCAGCTTTGAGCTCGCAGTTAGCATGGTCCCGCAGTAAATTAGGCAAGTTTTCGGGTTTGACAGCTTCGTCAATCCAAGCTTGTGGGGTTGCGCATTTTAGGAAACTATTTATAG